>Ga0265294_10008774_pt1 | contig 11739 bp, 9 predicted proteins | sample MunlanPumphouse3_FD_192504 | JGI IMG/M metagenome (GOLD analysis project Ga0265294, IMG submission 192504) | Groundwater microbial communities from a municipal landfill in Southern Ontario, Canada - Pumphouse #3 | ecosystem: Environmental > Aquatic > Deep subsurface > Groundwater | place... | reverse complement strand
GTCATCGCTCTCCTAATCAATATTCGTACCATGCCGTATCATTCCTGAAACACCTCAACCGATTGTTCTATCAGGAGAAGATATGGAAAAAAACACCATCATTGCGGTCGTATTGTCTGTGATTGTCATCACCATCGGAATGACACTACAGACAAAGTTCTACCCTGTGCAACCCGTTGCCACCACGGAAGCCGCAAACACTGATCAAGGCGATGCAGCCGTTGATGCGACATCTCTTTCTGCATCAACGAATGTGATTGTTCCCAGTAATCTTGCCTATGGATCCGGTGTCAACGGTTCGTTTATGCCGATTGACGACAAAAACGCGGATTCCACTCCTTTTACGTATCAGACGGGGGTGTTTACCATCACGTTTGATCCCAAAGGAGCTTCTGTTTCTTCCATTAAGCTGAAGGAACACACGACCAACGGAGAACCCGTTGAGTTGTTGTTCAAAGGAAACATGGATAAAAATGCATTCCTGATGTATGCCGGGAATGATAAGACCATGCCGATTGATGCAACCTTCAATCATACCATTGATGGGAACAAAGTGATATTCACCCAAAGTTTCATCATCAAAGGGAGTTCCGATCCATTCACCATCACGAAAACCTATACGTTCGGGGAAGACGATTACCTGTTTGAAATCAACATCGCCATCGACAATAGCGTGAACAAGGCTATTCCCCTTTCGTTCGAGAACGATGCATACACGTTTGCTTTTGAACCGCAGATCGGACCTGCATTCGACAAAATGCCGCAAGATCAGTATGAATACCGTCATTTTTATTTGAAAAAGGACGGGGCTAAGAAAAAAACACAGATCAATCTGAAAAACGGCAGATACACTTCAGATTCCACCATCAGTTGGGTGGCGTTGGCAGGTAAGTATTTCTCTGTCATTGCCATCCCTGATGCTACGAACTATGATCTTACCTTAACTCAAATCGCGAACACGGAGGAAGGCGTATCGCTGACCAGTTCCATTTATTTGACTCGGCCCGCAGTGAAGAGCGCCCATACTTCGGATACATTCCGTTTTTACATCGGTCCTCAATTGAAAAAGGACATGACGATTTACAACAACGCCGAAGACAATAATTTTGGCGTGTCAGGATTGAATCTTGAAATGGCGCTTGACAGTTCAACAGCTCTTGGTTGGCTGGAAAGTTTCCTCATGTGGATCCTGAATATTTTCTACAAGATTATCCCAAACTACGGCATCGGCATTATTTTAGTGACATTTTTGCTTAAGTTTATCCTTTATCCGCTGACGAAGGCGAGTATGTCCAGTACGGCGAAGATGAGCGAACTTGGTCCGCAGATGCAGGAGATCAAGGATAAATACCCTGACAATCCACAGAAACAGAATGAATTAATGGCGGCTTTGTATAAGAAAGAAAAGATCAACCCGATGGGAGGGTGTCTGCCGATGTTGATCCAATTCCCGATACTCATCGCTTTCTTCGGTTTGCTCAACAAGCATTTCGAGCTTCGTGGTGCGATGTTCATTCCTGGTTGGATTCCTGATCTTTCCCAGCCGGATACGGTATTGACGTTTGGTTTCAATATTCCGTTGTTGGGAAGCCAACTTCATATTCTTCCACTTTTGTATACGGTCAGTATGATTTATTCGATGAAAATTACCCAGAACACCCAGAGCAGCGGACAGCAGCAGGGCATGATGAAGTTCATGACCTACGGTATGCCGTTGATATTCTTCTTCTGGTTGTACAATTCTCCTTCCGGTTTGATGTTGTATTGGTCTGTGTTGAACGCTATTTCCATCGTCCAACAGTTGATCACCAACAGAAAGCAGGCGGAGAAAGATGCGGCCAAGGCGACGACCAACAAGGTCAAACAGTTTCCTGGCGCTCACAAGAAAAACTAATGAGGAGGCCAGTATGGTCAAAGAATTTGAAGGAAAGACCGAGCAAGAGGCAATAGCAAAAGCCATTGCCGAACTGCATATCGAGCGAGAAGATTTCGATGTCGAGGTTGTGGAAAACACCCGTGGCGGATTATTCAAAAAAAGCAATGTAAAAATCCGCATCCACTTTGATGATGACAATACCGCACCGCTTCCTGATGACATCACGCCGATGGGCAAAGTCGCAAAGAGTGTACGTCCCGTTTCCGATGATGGACCGGATCTCCCGGAATCGCCCAATCCGGATCTTGAGAACAGCGTTATTACGTTCGTATCGGGAGTTTTGGAAAAGATGGGATATCCCGCGACGGTTACCGTTGCCTACCGGAAAGAGCGCAAACTCGGGTTGAACATCGACAGTGAATACAGTTCGATCATCATCGGGCGGAAAGGGAAAAATCTTGATGCGATCCAATTGGTCGCCAATGTGTTTGCCGGCAAAACGGACAATGATCTGAAGGTGGTCGTCGACAGTGAGAATTATCGGATGCGTCATGAGGAGCAATTGATCAGGATGGCGTTGAAAAGTGCCGATCAAGTCAAACGATCAGGACGAAGCATCTTACTTGAGCCGATGAATCCTTTTGAACGTCGTCTCGTGCATACGGCATTGAATGACTATGGGGTGGATACCAAGAGTGAAGGTGACGGACTGTACAAACAGATCCGCATCACGCTGAAACAGAACTGAGGCGAGAAAACCAACAGGCAGAAGAAAAGCGCCCCTCAAAAAGGGCGCTTTTCTTAGAAAAGAAAGGAGATTCCTTCCTGATAAGGAAAAGAGATGTTATTTTTCCAACTGGATGATATTCTCCCATGGGACTCCGGCTCTCCCAAAATGGCCATAGTTGTCATTTGCCTGATAGATTGGCCGGAGTAAATCGAGTGTCTCTATGATGCCGCTGGGAGAGAGATCAAAATTTCTGCGGATGATCTCCTCCAGTTTGCTGTCCTCGACGATGCCGGTGCCGAAGGAATCTACATAGATGGAAATCGGATCGGGCATACCGATAGCGTAACTGAATTGCACTTCACATTTTTTGCAAAGATTGTTGGCGACAAGATTCTTTGCGACGAATCGGGCCATGTACGCGGCGCTACGGTCGACTTTTGAAGGATCCTTTCCGCTGAACGCGCCTCCACCGTGGCGCCCCATGCCGCCATAAGTGTCCACGATGATTTTCCTGCCGGTTACACCGGTATCTCCCGCTGGACCCCCGATGACGAACCTCCCCGTCGGATTGATGAAGAATTTCGTGTCCTTGGTGATCAAGTCGTCCTGTCCGAGAACCGGTCTGATGACTTCTTCCATTATGAAATCATGAATTTGCTTCTCCGTCACTTCCGGTTTCGTCTGATGACTGATTACCACCGTGTCGATGTTTACCGGTTTACCGTCTTTGTAGACAACGGAGACCTGACTTTTTGAATCGGGACGAAGAAACGGTGCCTTGCCGTTCTTACGGAGTTCAGTGGCTTTGCGAAGCAATGCATGGGCGTACATGATGGGAACGGGCATCAATTCAGGGGTTTCGTCACATGCGAATCCGAACATCATGCCTTGGTCTCCAGCTCCTTGTCGGTGACTTTTCGATGTGTCGGAATTGACGCCCATAGCAATGTCAGAGCTTTGTTTTTTGATCAAATTAATGATGGTCAGTGATTCGGCATCAAAACCGCAATGCGGCTCGTTGTATCCGATGTCGCTGACAACCGACCTGACGATTCTATCCACGTCAAGTGAAGCTTTCGAAGTGATTTCTCCCCCAACGACCACAGTGTTGGTGGTTGCGAAGACCTCGCATGCGACATGGGAGTGCTTGTCTTCCCTGAGGCACGCATCGAGTACGGCGTCGGCGATTTGATCACAAACCTTGTCGGGATGACCTTCGCTCACCGATTCCGAAGTGAAAACATGATATCCTTTCTCCAACATAAAAACCCTTCCTTTAGAAACCAGGAAGGGGGTAGACATGAAGCTGTGAGTCTTCCCCTTTTAGCCAAGTTTCTTTAGTGACGTCTGCAAGCCGGGAGGCAAATCAACGTCAGTAAAACATACTATAATCACAAAAGAAAAAAGAGGCAATACATCTTTGCAAAGTTTTACTTTGTATGCAAATAAGCTCTATTTTCATTCCACATGAAACCCTTGTATGGGTAAAAACGCCACATTTGTAACACTTTGTCCATGTCGATAAAAAGAATCCCGGTAGGAACACTTTGGAAATGTTCGTTTTTATGTGGGATCACAAGAATTTTACTCGTCGCGCTGGTGTCTTCGAGGAGATCCCTTTGATGGGGAACGTTATCATCTTTTTCCGGAATTCGTTGGATGTTTTGGCTTGTGTGCTGTGGTGGTAAAAAGAAAAGACGAAGGGGAAGCCGTTGTTCTTGCCTTGCAATGAAACGACGAAAATTCTGAGAATAAAGAGATTCATCAGATAAACTTGTATACATGATATATGCTGTCAAGTGTAATTTTCGATTGAAATGATCGTGATATGTCAAAATACATGGAATTACAATTGTGAAATTATGTTAATAATCACCATATACCGTAAAACTCTATGAGTTTTCATTTGCGTGATTTGTATTTCAGTGTTGTAATGGTTTGTATAGGGTGTTTCCCTAGGAGGGTATCTATGAAAAAAGTAGGAATTGCCATTTTGATGGCGATGTTCTCCTGTGCGATGGTGTTTGCACAGGGCGGGACGGAAAGTGCCGGAACTGCGAAAGTCACGTTGAACAAAGATAAACCTCTGGTGTTCTTTAACAGACAACCGTCTGATCCCACCACGGGCGCCATCGATATGTCCAGCATGAACTGGAACAACAAGACATACTATGTCGGATTCGATGCCGCTGGCGGTGGCGCGGTGCAAGGGAAGTTGATCACCGACTATTTGGCGACCGCTCCCGCTTCCACCGATCGCAATGGCGATGGAACAATCGGATATGTATTGTGCATCGGAGACGTAGGGCATAACGACTCAAAGGCAAGGACCGAGGGTATCCGCAAAGCGCTTGGTACGTGGGATGGTACCACCGATCCGGGGAAATCCAAAGTCGGATCCGTAACGATAAGCGGGAAGACATACAAGGTTGTCGAGCTCGAAGGGAAAGCGATGACCGGTACCGACGGATCCACGTGGAATGCGAACGCCGCGACTGATGCGATGAGCGGCTGGGCGACCAAGTTTGGAGATAAGATTGATTTGGTCGTTTCTAATAACGATGGTATGGCGATGGGTTGTCTGCAGGCTTCCAATTATCCCGCCGGCGTTCCTATCTTCGGATATGATGCCAATGCGGATGCCATCGAGGCGATCGGCGCAGGAAAACTTTCCGGGACCGTGTCGCAGAACGTCGACGCTCAGGCTACCGCCACGCTTCAGGTTCTTCGTAATCTGTTGGATGGTCTTGCCGGCGCTGATGTATATCAGAAAGGTATCTCCGGACCCGATCAGTACGGTAATAAGATTTCCGCAGAGATGGAATACAAAGCCGATACAAAAGCTCTGCTTGCCCAGAACAGCGGTGTCAACAAGGCGAACTGGCAGGAATACAAAGCTGGATCAAGAGACCAGGGAATCAAGCAGACCAACGCCCCCAAGAAGAAAGTCCTGCTTACCATCTACAACTCGGGAGACAACTTCCTTTCCTCCTCGTATCTGCCGGCTCTGCGCTATTACGCTCCGCTTCTTAACATCGAGCTGAATGTCGTGCAAGGAGATGGACAGAACGAGTCAAGTTGCATCGATAAGTTCACCAACCTGAATAACTACGATGCCTACGCCATTAACATGGTGAAGACGAATTCCGGTAAAGATTACACCGACAAGTTGAAGTACTGATGCGTTTCTCGCGGAGGGAAGCATGCAGGATTCCTGTATGCTTCCCTTCTTATCTGCTTTGGGATGGAAAGGGGTCCATATGGATGACATTGTGCTTGAGATAAAAAACTTGTCGAAAGCATTTGCGAAGAACAAAGTTCTTGACGGCATCAGCTTAACGGTTCGAAGAGGTACCGTCTGTGGTTTGATGGGAGAGAACGGTGCTGGAAAATCAACCATGATGAAATGCCTGTTCGGCATTTACAGCAAGGACGAAGGACAAATATTTTTGGACGGAAGATTGGTGGATTTCAAGAATCCGAAGGAAGCTTTGGAAAATGGCGTCGCCATGGTCCACCAAGAGTTGAACCAGTGTCTCGACAGGACGGTCGTGGACAATCTTTTCTTGGGAAGGTATCCGAAGCGGTATGGCATCGTCGATGAGGCGAAAATGCTGAAGACGGCCAACAACCTATTCGCGTCATTGCAAATGAACGTCAACCCGCAAACGGTAATGCGTCTGATGTCCGTTTCCCAACGACAGATGGTCGAGATTGCGAAAGCCGTTTCCTACAATGCAAAATTGATCGTATTGGATGAACCTACTTCTTCCCTTACGGAGAGGGAAGTGAAGAAACTTTTTTCCATCGTCGACAACCTGCGGAAGAAAGGTGTTTCTTTCGTCTATATATCACATAAAATGGATGAGGTGTTCCAGATTTGTGACGATGTCGCCGTACTTCGTGATGGAAAGATGATCATGAAAAAAGCGGTCAAGGACACCAATATGAACGAATTGATCAAAGCCATGGTCGGAAGGTCGCTGGACAAACGGTTTCCTGATGTTGTCAATACGCCGGGACGTCCGTATTTTGAGGTACGGAATCTTACCACAAAATACGAACCGATTCTTGAGAAGATTTCCTTTACCGTCAAAAAAGGCGAAATCTTCGGCCTTTATGGTTTGGTGGGGGCGGGAAGGAGCGAATTGCTTGAATCTTTGTTCGGCATTCGAACGATCGCTTCAGGAGAGATCATTCTGGACGGGAAGAAACTGCATTTTTTCAACAGCAAACAGGCGATGGATTACAATTTCGCGCTGATCACCGAAGAGCGCAAACTCAATGGCATGTTCGGTAAGGGGACCATCGAATTCAATACGACGATTACAAATCTGGAGCATTACAAAAACTTTTCCGTTTTGTCCAACAAGAAGATGAATGATGCCGCAAATCGCGAGATCGAGCGGATGAATGTCAAATGCGTTTCCTGTGAGGAGGGCATTACTTCTCTGTCCGGCGGCAATCAGCAGAAGGTGATCATCGGAAAGTGGATGGAGCGGGAACCGGATGTATTTCTGATGGACGAACCGACACGTGGTATCGATGTCGGCGCTAAGTATGAAATTTACCAGTTGATCATCCGCATGGCGAAAGAGGGGAAAACCGTGATCGTGGTCTCCAGCGAAATGCCTGAAATTCTCGGAATCACCAATCGAATCGCGGTCATGTCCAATCATCGGCTTGCGGGGATTGTGAATACAAAAGAAACGAATCAGGAAGAGTTGCTCAAACTCTCAGCCAAATATCTGTAATGGGGTGAAGTATGGCGAAAAACGAAGAGATTAAGGAAAGGAAAGATGTCACATCGGTTGATGAGGACGCGAAGATCACCGAATATCTCGAGCGCCTCAGCGCGTTGAGAGCGGATGGCATTATAAGAATTACCGATTTGCGTGAGCAAATCACTTCAACCCGTCGGAACAAGATGCTAGAGAAAGAAGCAAAGGGGAAACTCATCGCTTCCTATCGGACAGAAATTGAGAAAGCGCGAAAGATCGAAACTGAAAACAGGGCGGAAATTTCCCGATTGACCAAAGAATCCGTGGCGTACGTCAACGAAGTGGGGCGACGGTATGAAGAAACGGTAAACGCGGATGAAAACAGGAACATTCTGTCTATCAAACAGGCCTTGGCGGGACAAATAAGGAAAATCAAGGCGGACGGTGCGAAACGCAGGGAGAAGATCCGTGCCGGATATGTGGGGAAAAACGGCGGTCAGTCCAAAAAAGACATGAAAGATGAAATCGCCACTGCAAAATATGAGATGCGGTCGGCGATCTTCGATGCAAAAAGCAGGGCCGGTTCCAACATAGATCGTGCAAAGTCGAACAAGTATCAGGCATGCGTTGATCGGGTGCAGAAAAACCGTGCGCTCCGTAACGGTCGAACCAATTACTGGGAAAACCAAATGTTGCAGCGCAAGGCGTACGCCCAAAACTTCACGATGAAGAAATTTCTATTGGACAACGGGTTGTATCTTGCCATTCTTGTTTTTTTCATTGTGTGCATCATCATTGCTCCGACGAAGGGGTATGGGAGCCTTTTTTCTTTGCCCAATATCCTGACCATTCTTGAACAATCTTCCACCAGGATGTTCTATGCATTAGGGGTGGCAGGTTTGATTTTGCTCGCCGGCACTGATCTGAGTGTCGGGCGTATGGTCGCAATGGGATCCGTCGTGACAGGGTTGATTCTCCACCCGGGGATGAACATTGTGACGTTCTTCAACAAAGGACCGTGGAATTTCACTGGGTTGCCGATGGGGCTTCGCGTGGTGATGTCGCTGTTATTCTCCATCATCCTTTGTGTGGCGTTCAGCGCATTCGCTGGTTTCTTCAGTGCGAAGTTGAAGATCCATCCTTTCATTTCGACATTGGCAACGCAATTGATCATCTACGGCCTTTTATTTTTCGGTACCAGCGGCACTCCCGTCGGATCAATCGATTCCATGATTAAGGATAAGATAGGAGGACGATGGATCATCGGTCAAATGAACGACGGTTCGTTGATCACTTTCCCGAAGTTGATCATTCCTGCGATCATCGCCTGCATCGTTGCATGGTTCATTTGGAACAAGACGACGTTCGGGAAGAATATGTATGCCGTCGGTGGGAACGCGGAAGCGGCGGCGGTGAGCGGCATTAGCGTATTCTGGGTGACGTTGGGCGTATTCATCATGGCGGGCATCTTTTACGGATGTGGTGCGTTCCTTGAAGCGTTTCGGGCGAACGCAAGTGCCGGAACGGGTCAAGGCTTCGAACTTGACGCCATTGCCGCATGTGTGGTCGGCGGGATTTCATTCAACGGAGGCATCGGGAAGATCAGCGGAGCGGTCATCGGTGTCATTATCTTTACCAGCCTTACGTATTGTTTGACGTTCCTTGGCATCGACACCAACTTGCAGTTCGTGTTCAAGGGCTTCATCATTATTGCGGCCGTTGCACTTGATTCGGTGAAATACCTGAAGAGAAAATAAGGATCGAAAGGAGGCTCCTCCCAATAGATAAAGAGATCTTGGCTCTCAACGAATTTCCGATGGGCTTTTCCATAAACGGGCTTGCAAATAGATATGCATGGGGGGGAATGTCGGCTGGATGATTCTTTGGGACATCAAAAGGCCAGTGATGTTCCCGATCTCATACATCGGTTGGATCATTCCGTAATCACTGTCGCATTCTTGGATGCAGGAAGCGATGGTTGCCGTAGGGATGTCTTTTCCGAGCTGGGGAAGATGTTTTGCCGCGTGGCATATGATCTGGTTCAGGCCGATGATGACATCCGGGTTGGAGGCGAGAGAGCCTTTTTGGATGATTGTCTCTCCTCGAAGGAGGAATTCCTCTTCATCAAGATGCACGACATGTAAAGACGCTTCAGGATGATTTTCCATTGCCGATAGGATCCCACGCATCCGTTCCTCAGTGCTTGTCGTTTTGTATCCGTATGCTACTTGGATATTTGTTTTCCCTTCCTCGAACAGGGCAGTAGTTAGGTGTTTCATGGCGTCGTAGTTGTTGCAACCGACCCAGTCGCAGTTTGTATCGAAATACTCTCGATCGACTTGAATCAACGGGATGTTGTGTTGTCTTGCCAAATTGAGAATGGTTCGATTGTATGTATCGCTTTCTTTTCCTAACAGTGGGGCAAAAATCAGGCCAGAAATTCCTGTTCTGAGAATACTGTCGATTTGGGAACTCGCCTGTTCTCCTCCGAAATGTGTGTTGCTGTAGATGGTCTGAAATCCTTTTGGGGCAAGACTGTCATGAATCCCTTCCAACAGTAGAGAGGCAAATGCCGGAGTGCTGTTATCTATGGCGACACAGACAAAAGACGATGGTGCTTGTCTTGTCATTCTTGCTTTGTCGGTAACAAATGTGCCGTTATGTCCTGTTTTGTAAGTCAAAAACCCTTCCTTGACTAACTGTGTAATGGCTCTTCTGATGGTTACCCTGCTCACGCATAAAGTTTTTGCAAGATCCCGTTCTGAATAAATCTTTTCGTCTGGCTTCCAGTAATTTTCTTGTATCCTGTTGCGTATTTCCCGGTATACTTGGTCGCTTTTTCGTTCCATGAAACAGTAACCTCTCTTTATATGGTATTATTATAATACCATATAGATATCGTATATTTATAATTATATCAATATATTTGTTGATTTTTCGGAAAAACTTGACAGAAATACAAATATACTCCAACAATAAAATACCTAATACATTTATTTGGTATTATATGGGGGTACATATGAAAACAGCTTTGAAATCACTGTCAGTCCTTTTCTTACTCGTCGCATTTGCGATGATGCCCTTGTATTCGCAAGGGTCGAAGGAAACCGTAGCTCCGAAAGGAGAAGAGAAAGTCACGCTCACGTTTGTCGAGGTTTTGACCAGTCCGTCTCGAACAAAACAACTTCAGGACATCATTGCCGATTATGAGAAGCTCCATCCGAATATTACGATTAACTTGATCTCGCCACCATACGAACAAGCGGATAACAAATTGACCATGATGCTTAACAGCAATCAGGAACTGGATATCGTTGAAGTACGGGATCATACAATCAAACAGTTTGTCAACAATAAAAAAATTATCGACTTAACACCGTACCTTGAGAAATGGGATGGATACAAGGACCTCTTGCCCTTGACCGTCGAGGCGGCGAAAACAGTAGACAATACGCCGTACTTACTTCCCCAATTCTTTTATATAAAGGGTTTGTTTGTCCGTACGGATGTCTTGGCCAAATATGGCATCACTGAGATGCCGAAAACACTGGACGAGATGTATGCAGACGCAAAAAACATTACGGGGAAAGTTACGGGACAATATGGGTATGGATTCCGAGGGAAGGGGTCTCCGTTTAAGATTTCCGACCTTTTGATTCTTGCCGACGTGTCGAACATCTCAAAAGACAACATTTACAGAACAGATGATGGGGAGTTCTCCTTCAATACACCGGAAGCCAAAAAATCGCTTACCGCGTATAAGGACTTGTTTGAGAAGGCGGCTCCTTCAGATTCAGTGAACTGGGGATTCAACGAACAGGTCAATGGATTTATTTCCGGTACAACACCGTTCCTTGTTCAGGATCCCGATACGGTTTCTATGATTGGCGCTTCGTTGGATGCATCCCAATACACGGTAATCCCGATGCCGGTCGGCAAGACGGGGAAGGCTTATCTTGACTATGGCTTTGCCGGGCTTGGTATTCCAACTTCTTCCAAACATCCAGATGAGGCGTGGAACTTTATCTCCTATGTGGTTTCTGCGGAAGTGAACGCTAAATTCTGCAAGGAATATGGGCCGCTTCCCGTACATGCGTCCACGTACCAAACGGATCCGTTCTTTAGCTCTGGCGTATACAAAGCGTGGGAGACGGAAATGTCTCAACCGGATACGTACGTGTTTGTGAAATACCCATTGGAATCCGCAAAGTACCCCGCTTGGGCGCAGACGGAAGAACCTTCCATGCAAGCGTTTGTTCTCGGACAAACACAGGTGGACGATTTGGTAGGCCAGTGGGAAACGTATTGGAAGTAACGGGCTCATGATAATAGACATCCACCAGGCCAGTATCTGGTGGATGCTTTCACGATGGAGGATCAGATGGGAAACAAGGCACTACGATGGATGTTTA
>Ga0265294_10008773_pt1 | contig 11740 bp, 10 predicted proteins | sample MunlanPumphouse3_FD_192504 | JGI IMG/M metagenome (GOLD analysis project Ga0265294, IMG submission 192504) | Groundwater microbial communities from a municipal landfill in Southern Ontario, Canada - Pumphouse #3 | ecosystem: Environmental > Aquatic > Deep subsurface > Groundwater | place... | reverse complement strand
CCAAAAGTATTGCTACCTTACGTGCTGCCCCTCGACTTGCATGTGTTAGGCCTGTCGCTAGCGTTCATCCTGAGCCAGGATCAAACTCTTCGTTGTATCTCTTTTTTTTGCTCGGATGACCTTCCTTTTTATTTCCTTCTCGTTACGCTCTTCTTTTCCTGATCGCTCAAAAAAATCTGAATTGACGTGGTATAATGTTTCTTTCCCTTTTCTTTTTTATTATACTACTTTTCGTCTTGTCATTGTTTAATCATTTCAAAGATCGCTCTTCTGGTCTTGAATTACCAGCTAGGCCTCACCCTATACTCCTCTTAAAACTTCACAGCTTTTTCTGATGATTTGTCTGTAAAAACCTGCCTTTAAAAATTCTTAACCTTTTAACGTTATCACATGCCCGCTCATGAACATGAAACTGCTTTTTTCCGATTTATATGCCAAAAGGGTTGCAAAGTTAATCACTTTTTTATTCCCCGCAAAATTTTATCGTTTTTTTTTTGCTCAAACCTACTCCCTGTCTAAAGACTCTCTACGGATGAATATATTCAAGCTGTGCTTATCTCTAAAAGCGGGTGCAAAAGTAGCGACTATTTTCTAAACCTGCAAATTTTCAGCAAAGATTTTTATGCTATAAAACATATTTTATTAATCCCTTGCTGAAAATCTGCAAGTTAGAAAAGATATTTTTATTTGAAGTCTGCCCAGTTAGTATCTCTCATATTGCCTGTTTTTTGGAAAGTAATGTGCATTCCAAAGCAAGCACGCAAGGTTTGCGGCGTATGAGAAGGGCCTGAAAGTGCGAGATAATCACGTAACATTGGCCGGTAAGAAGGATCAACACAGTTTTCAATAATACAATGAGCACGGTCAATCGGGCATTTACCACGTAAATCCGCCACGCCATGTTCTGTAATAATAACATTTACAGAATGCTCATTCTGATCAACATGCGACACCATCGGCACAATAGCCGAAATATTTCCTCCTTTTGCAGTAGAAGGGGTAGTAAAGATGGAGATGTAGGCACTACGTGTAAAATCAGCAGATCCCCCAATGCCATTCATCATTTTAGCGCCCATCACGTGTGTACTGTTAACGTTACCAAATATATCCGCTTCCAGAGCTGTATTGATGGTAATTAATCCTAATCGGCGTGCGAGCTCCGGATTATTGGACATTTCCTGTGGGCGCAGGATCAGTTTATCACGGAAAAAGTCAATATTTTCATAAATACTTTGCAGCACAGGTGTTGTAATCGTAAGCGAACAACCACTGGCAAAAGTCACCTTCCCCTGACGAATCAAATCAATCACAGCATCCTGAATTACTTCCGTGTACATTTGGAAACTCGGGATATCGGGATTTGTTCCCAGGGATGCCATCACTGCATTCGCGATATTTCCGACCCCCGACTGAATGGGGAGAAATTCTTTAGGGATTCTGCCTGCTTTTAACTCTCCTGCGAGGAAGTTAGCAACATTTCGACCGATACTATCCGTTACTTCATCAGTTGGAGAAAATCCACGTACCTCATCATCAAGATAGGTTTCAACTACACATAAAACTTTTTTCGGGTCAACTTTTATTACCGGCTCTCCCATTCTGTCAGATGGTTTCATCAGAGTCAACGGCAAACGATGAGGAGGATCCAACGGTTCAAAAATATCGTGAAAACCACGCAATGCTTTAGAATGTTTCGTGTTTAACTCTATAATAATATGGTCAGCTAATCTGGCTATAGTGGGAGAAATACCCACTCCTGAAGTCAGCACGATTTCCCCGTCATCCGTAAGATCACAGGCTTCAATCACGGCGATACGGGGTTTTGGCATAAAACCAAAACGCAAATGAGGAGCTATCGATGATAAATGCATATCAAAATAAGGAGCATGATCTGCATTCAAAGCGTCTCTCAGGTCGCGGTTCGATTGGTATGGTGTACGAAATAAAACGGCATTTGCTCTAGCCAGTGCACCATCCAACGAATCACCGGTTGAGGCTCCTGTATAAATACCTATTTTAAATTCTTTTCCTTCGGCATGAAAAGACTCAGCACGACGGGCTATAGCCGATGGAACTGCTTTGGGAGAACCTGCAGGAGTAAAACCACTAAATCCTACTACATCCCCATTGTTCACATAAACTGCAGCTTCATCTGCAGTCACAAATTTATACCTTGACATATCATTTATAAGTATTTTTAAGGAGTATGTAACTGTATAACCTGTTATTGTACAAAATATTACATCCTGCCTTTTTGTTGTTTCTAAAATTGGCGCAAAATTACCAAATAATTTTTGAATAACCTTACAATCGAATCAGGAATTACAGAAATAATTCTTTAATGATGATATTATCCATTTTTTTAAGACAGAAAACCAAAAAAAAATGGCATATTTGCATAAAATTAAAAAACATCAAGTCATGAGTAACATCAGAAATCTGGAGCCAAAAGCTTTATGGAATCATTTTTATAGCCTGACACGCATTCCCCGTCCTTCTGGTTGGAAAGAACCGGTCGGAACCTTTTTAGAGAATTTTGGCCGATCATTAGGATTAGAAACATTACGGGATAACGCTGGAAATGTTTTACTTAGGAAGCCTGCCACTCCTGGAATGGAAAATCGAAAAGCCGTAGTATTACAAGCTCATATGGATATGGTTCCTCAGAAGAACTCGGGTGTTGCACATGATTTTACAAAAGATCCTATCGAAGCATATATCGATGGCGAATGGGTTACGGCAAAAGACACGACACTCGGAGCCGACAATGGAATTGGTGTTGCTGCTGCCATGGCAGTAATCAGTGCAACAGATATTCCACATCCGGATTTAGAAATGTTTATTACCGTTGATGAAGAAACAGGGATGCACGGTGCATTTGCTTTACAACCGGGGTTCCTCAAAGGAGAGATATTAATCAATATGGATTCGGAGGATGAAGGAGAACTCTACGTGGGTTGTGCCGGTGGTATTGATGCTAATATTAAATACCAATACCGGGAAGTCGCCGTACCCGATGGAGATGTTGCTTTAAAGATTGCTCTGACAGGATTAAAAGGCGGCCATTCTGGAATGGACATACACCTGCAACGCGCCAACGCGAATAAACTGATGTTCCGCTTATTAAAAGAAGCTGTAAGTGAATACGAAGCCCGGTTGGCATCCATCGAAGGCGGTAGTCTCCGCAATGCCATACCAAGAGAGGCATTTGTCGTGATTACCGTACCCAAAGACGGAGCAGATGAAATCAAAGGTCTGGTTGCCTCTTATGAAACATTATTCAGAGAAGAATATCAGGGAATTGAAGACAACATCATACTGAAAGCTGAAGTTACAGATCTTCCTTCCGGATTAATCCCGGAAGAAATTCAGGATGATCTGATTAACGGTGTAATTGCCTGTCCCAATGGCGTTTTCAGGGTTATTCCCGAAATGCCCTCTGTCGTGGAGACTTCCAACAACTTAGCCATTGTAAAATCCGACGGGGAAAAAATTGAATGTAAATGTTTGATTCGCAGCTCTGTAGAATCAAGAAAACAGGAACTGGCCTCCATGGTGTCCAGCACTTTTGCACTCGCAGGTGCACGCGTTGAGCTTTGCGGCGATTATGTGGGATGGAAACCCAATCTGCAATCCCCAATTCTAAAAGAAATGACCCATGTATATGAAGATAAATTCGGACGGACACCCAAAATCATGATTATCCATGCCGGACTGGAATGCGGTATTTTAGGAATGCACTATCCAAATATGGATATGATTTCATTTGGTCCGACCATCCGGCATCCTCATTCTCCGGATGAAAAAGTACATATTGAAAGTGTTCAGAAGTTCTGGGAATACCTGCTAGCTACCCTGGCCAATATTCCAATAAAATAATTCATTAACGCAAGCATTTTTTCAAATATCAGATTAATTTCCAACATTTTACAAGGTATAGTCTATTAAATGATGCTGTTCGGCTTACAGCATCTTTTATTAATACCGGGGGCTCTGCTGAAAGACCACAGAAAAGCATTAACTTTGCCGCCACATTATAATATTAAGGATGAGAAAGAATACGACTTATACCCCGCCGGTAAAATCAACCAAATTAAAAGTAAGCACCGAAGGTAATCTGATGGATTTTCTGCTGACCAAGATGGGCGGCATGAAACGCAATTCGGTAAAATCGCTGCTGGCTCACCGGCAGGTGATGGTGAACGGGAAGATAACAACACTGTTTAACCACCCACTGAAACCCGGCGATGGAGTAGATGTGAAAAGTTCACGGGGCAATATTGAGCTGACTCATCCGAAACTGCGGATGCTTTATGAAGATAACGACATTATTGTAGTAGAAAAGAAAGAAGGACTTCTCACGGTAAGCACCGGAAAAGGGGATGAAACAACGGCCTTTTCTATTTTGAAAACCCATGTAAAGAAAGGTAGTCCGTCGAACCGGATCTATGTGGTACATCGGTTGGACCGCGAGACTTCGGGTGTGCTGATATTTGCTAAAAATAGAGATGCACAACTCATCCTGCAGGAAAACTGGCACAAAATTGTGACACGCAGAACCTATATCGCCCTGGTTGAGGGCAAGATGGAAAAACAGAAGGATACCATCACCAGCTGGTTGTCGGAAAACGAGAAATCACTGAAGATTCATTCCGGAAAGGAAGCAGACGGAGGCAAAAAAGCGGTTACCCATTATCGTTGTCTGAAGTCAAATAATCATTTCTCTCTGCTCGAGTTGGAGCTGGAGACTGGTCGCAAAAACCAGATCCGGGTGCACCTGCAAAGCATCGGGCACCCGGTATCCGGTGATAAGAAATATGGTTCATTGGGTAGTCCGCTTGGACGAATCTGTCTGCATGCGAGCATCCTCGCCTTTTATCATCCCTTCACGAGGGAACAACTTAGTTTCGAAGTGCCTGCACCCAAAGCTTTCACCAAAGTATTTACCCTCAAAGATTAACCCTCAAATTCCATGAGGTAAGCTTTGATAAACGCATCGATATCACCATCCATCACGGCATTCACGTTGGAAGTCTGGTAATTGGTGCGATGGTCTTTTACTCGGCGGTCATCGAACACATAACTACGAATCTGCGAACCCCATTCGATTTTGCGTTTGCCGGCTTCTACCTTGGCTGTTTCTGTGCGGCGTTTTTCCAGCTCGAGTTCATAAAGCTGCGATTTCAAAATACGCAATGCATTATCCTTGTTACCGAACTGCGAACGACTTTCAGTATTCTCAATGACAATCTCGTCCATTTCATTAGTCACCGGGTTTTTGAACTTATAATGCAGACGCACACCGGTTTCCACCTTGTTCACATTCTGACCACCTGCTCCGCTCGACCGGAAAGTATCCCACGATAAATTTGCCGGATTAATTTCTATCTCGATAGAATCATCCACCAAGGGAACCACGAAAACCGAAGTAAAGGAGGTCATGCGTTTTCCCTGCGCATTAAACGGTGAAACACGCACCAAACGATGTACGCCATTTTCAGATTTCAGATAACCATAAGCCATTTCGCCTTCAATTTGCAAAGTGACCGTTTTAATCCCGGCTTCATCACCCGCCTGATAATTGGTAACTTCGAGCTTATATCCCTGGCGTTCAGCCCAACGCTGATACATTCGGAAAAGCATTTCTGCCCAGTCCTGCGCTTCGGTTCCCCCTGCTCCGGCCACAATCTTTACCACAGCACCAAGTTTATCTTCCTCTTTCGAAAGCATGTTTTTCATTTCCAGCGCTTCAATAAGGGAGATGGCATGTGCATAGGCTTGATCGACTTCTTCTTCCGTCACGGCCTCTTCGCGGTAAAAATCGTAGGCAAGCTGTAATTCATCGGCAGCGGCTTTCACTTCGCGGTAGCCTTCCACCCAGTTCTTCAACTCCTTTACCTTGCGCATCTGCACTTCAGCCGACTTGGCATCATCCCAGAACCCGGGAGCATGCGTGCGCAACTCTTCTTCTTCAATCTGTATTAACTTGGTATCGACGTCAAAGATACCTCCTCAGCGCGTCCTCGCGCTCCAACACTTCTTTAAGTTGGTCTTGTGTAATCATTTCTTTTTAGTTGTAACCGGGTTAAAACCCGGTTTTATTTATATTCGTATTTATTTTTATCTCTTTCATCCCCGGGTTAAAAACCTGGGCTACTCACTAAACAAAGATTCCCGGTAAAAACACCATCAGGAATCCAACGGTAAACCCGGCTAATGTTTGTGCAGGTGTGTGGGCTTTCAGTTCGATACGAGAAAGGGCGGTAAGTGCTGAAATAACCAGCATCAAAATCAGCAGCCAAACCGGATTTACGGCCATCACGTAACAATACGCGAATACACCACCCGTTAAACCGCCTATACCTGAAAGATGGGCGCTGATTTTCCACTTTATATTGATCAGAGTAATGATAACGATTGAAAGTACAGAACCGATACCCATAGCTACAATGAAAAACGGAACCTGCAGCACCCGCCACATGAATATGGTCCAAAATGTATAAGCTAATAATGAAAAAAGATACGGAAAGGTCCGTTGTTCCCTTTTAGAAATATACAAGTCTCTGATTTGTCCTTTCCGCATCATCATCAAGATGGGCGTTGCAGGCAGGATGGCAGTAAACAGGAATGTTCCTCCCAGGGCAAACCATTTCCAGATTTCAGTATAAAAAAGTGCTAAGTTTGTGAACAGCAACATGATGATTCCGAAAGTAGGCATCAACAGGGGTTGAAAAATAAAGGAAATAACTTTGAGAAACTGCTTCATCCGAGTTTATTTTATATTTCTTTCCGCAGGCGGGCAACCGGGATACTGAGCTGTTCCCTGTATTTTGCCACTGTCCTGCGGGCTATATTATAACCTTTAGCTTTCAACACTTCAGCCAAAGCATCGTCGTTCAAAGGCTTCTTTTTATTTTCATTTTCAATGCATTCCTGCAATATTTTTTTAATCTCACGGGTCGAAACTTCCTCGCCGGATTCATTTGTCATCGATTCTGAAAAGAAATATTTCACAGGATACACCCCGAATTCCGTCTGAATGTATTTGCTGTTACTTACCCTGGAAATCGTTGAAATATCATAGCCGGTAACATCCGCAATATCTTTCAGAATCATGGGTTTCAGATACACATCATCTCCTTCAACAAAAAAATCATACTGGAAGTCAACAATGGCCTTCATTGTTGTCAACAAAGTTTCATGCCGTTGTTTAATGGCGTCGATAAACCAACGTGCAGAATCAATTTTCTGTTTGGCAAAGGTGACTGCATCTTTCAGTTGTTTATTGCGTTCTGATTTTTTATCATTATACACCTGGAACAACTCATTGTATGCATTGCTTACACGCAGTTCAGGGATATTACTACTATTCAGGTGGACCATCAGCTTTCCGTCTTCATTCTCCAAAATAAAATCCGGGACAACAACCGTCATAGATTTTTCGAGCAAACTCCCGCCCCACGCATTTCCGGGTTTTGGGTTTAATCGGGCTATTTCAGCAATTGCATCCCGCAACAAATCATCGTCAATGTCCAATCCCTTTTTAATTCTATCGTAATGTTTCTTAGAAAATTCCTCAAAATAATTTTCCACGATTTTGAGCGCCATGTCAACCTTAGGACTGTATTTTTTTCGTTCCAGTTGTAATTTCAGACATTCTTGCAAGTTTGTGGAACCTACACCCGGCGGATCAAACTCCTGAATCATCGAAACAATGCCTTCCATTTCCTCATCGGTAGTATGCACGCCCGCGTGAAAAACAATATCATCTACCATTGATTCGACTGTACGTCGCAGGTACCCTTCTTCATCGATATTACCGATGACATATTCGGCCAACAGCCGTTCGTGTTCTGTAATTTGCTGAAGACCTAATTGTTCAATCAGGTTTTCATGAAAAGTGGTTCCTACTGAAAAAGGGATTTCTTCTCTTTTATCATCTTTGGAGGTATTATTAACTTTCAGTCTGTAATCCGGGATGTCATCATCAACCATATATTCCTCCAACTCCATATCATCATTATTTCCCCCGTCATCATTCAAATCTTCTTCAAAATCATTCTCATTCTCAATTTGTTCCTGTCCTTCTTCCAATGCCGGATTTTCTTCCAGTTCCTGACGGATGCGTTCTTCCAGCTCCAGCGTCGGGACTTCAAGCATTTTTATAACCTGAATCTGCGCAGGAGAAAGCTTTTGTTGTAACTTCTGTTCTAATGTCTGGCGTAACATAGGACTTAAACGTTTTTCAGGACTTGATTTTTGAATAAACTTTCAGCGCAAAGGTAATGAAATTTGAAAGAAAATGAAAGCATTTGATGGCTGATAGTTATTTATCTTCGGTCAGATATAAGTCAATCCGCTTATATTTTTTAGACCTGTCAGGTTTTAAAAACCTGACAGGTCTCGTTATCATGTTTAATTTACCTGATTCACTCTCCCGTCCAGCTTTGAATCAATCTTCCTTCCCGCTTCGCTTTCTTTCCGTATATACTCAATCAGCATATCCTGTATTTTGATACCGGTATTCAACCGTTTTGCTGCATTTTTGAGTTGTGTCATGCCATCATTACACGAAGTCAGCACAAACAGCACCAGGGAAAAAACTGCAATTCGTTTCATGTGTTCATTCATGTTTTTTCAGCATCATTGTACCTGTATCGTTTTTATTTCTCCAATATTGGTCTCCGGATGCAGGTATTCGGAAACATACAAGAGATGCCCCATCGGCTGATGCAACGGCGACCTGGCAAGTTTTACCGGCATCGTCATGGTTTGCCTTTCCACCTGAATATCGGCCAACACCTCAAAAGCATTCGGGACCGCCATCTGCTCCGCAGGCTTGACTAATTTCAACATCAACTGTTTAGCTCCCTGCTCAGGAACCAGAATCAACTCTTTCAACTGATATTCACTGGCAACAGGCACATTGGTCATCAGGACTTTACTCACCCCATCCTGCAGTGGACTGTTGTTTATAAAAAAACCGTCCGAAGCATAAAAAAGTTCTATCCATTTTCTTTCACCTGACCGGTCGGGAATAACTTCTGCATGATATTTCTTCAGATAATGAGCCAGTTTATAAGCCGCAACCAGCGAACCCTGGTAAGTCATGTGCTGATTGGGAGCAACGGTGTTTTCAAAACTTTCGGGAGTAAAGGCTGTTGTGTCGTAGTGCAACTGCATATCGAGCCATGATTGTTTATCTCCAATAGTTTTCAGAATTTCGTTTTTGTAGATTTCATAACCCTGTAGATGCCGATGATACATGGGCAAGGTGAGCAATACCAGCTCGATTTTCTCTCTTTTACACAAAGCAATGGCCTTTTTCAGGTACTTCTTAGCTTCATCTCCCGGTAGCTTTTCAGCATAGTTGTAAGCAACAAATCCCGGCTCATCATATCTCTTTAAAGTGTTCTCTTCCAGTCCCGATGTAAACCGAATGTAGCGCCCCAGATACAAGCCCTGCTCTCTGGGTGGTTTTTGCCTCCCCAGCAGGATGTTTTGTTTCAACTGGGTAGTATCGGTAAAAATAAAGCTGTGATTCCGGATGGTGTTCGACCAGGCCGGCAAGTAATTATCCGACTGAAACAAAACAGGCATCGAAGCCAGTTTCTGACTCACATCCTTGCGGGCTGCGAAGCTTTTAAACTGATCCGACAGAGCGCCTGCTTTCAACTCATGCGAATCATAATCATACAAAGTAAAAGTTTCGAGAATAACCATTTTCGGCTTTTTCACCTTAACCGCCTCTTTCAGGCTGAAATAAGCATCCGTCATGGTAGTTCCGGGAGATGCGAGGATAAAACAGGTTGCTCCCAGAGCATTCGACAGGTGTTCGGGATTCATACCGGTATATAAATGCGAATTTCCGATCATCACCACATCCACGGGAGCTTTACGGGTCAGTTTGTAATAAGCATTCCATTTTCGGCGGGTATGATCGTTGGTGTAATCCGGGTTGAAATATCCCCAGTAGTCGGTCCAGGCAACCACACCTACAACCATTACTGAAAACAGGAATACTCGCAGTAGAAAATCACGGTGCGATTTTACTTTTTGCGACACTTTGCCGTTTTGTTTACCTTTTGCTTTATCTACAGGATGTTTTGCCATATCTTAGAACTGAAAATAAATGAAACTATTGTCGTTACCGGCGCCATAAGCTCCCAGATAAATAATACTCAGGGTCAGAATCAGATACACACTCCACCGCAGGAGATAATGCACCGAATAGAACTTTTCCTGCAGAGTTTCCGCCCATTTTTCCGCAATGACTTCATAAACCATCATGCCGACGATTAACCACAAAGCGAAAGAAAGCTCGCGGCTATTGAGTCCGAACTCATAGAGTGCCTGCACTCCCCCGAAACCTATGTTTTGAAATACCAGCATCGCATCCCCGAAGGTCTGCGCCCTGAAGAAAACGAGCGACAAAGTCCAGCCGGAGAAAACCAATACCGCAGCAAAAAAACGTTTCATTCCGCCGGAAGGCTTTTCTAATTTAAACAAAGGGTCCAACAGGATTAAAAAGAGTCCGTTGATTAAACCCCAGATCACAAAATTCCAGGAAGCGCCATGCCACAAACCGCTGAGAAAGAACACCACCAGCAGGTTCACAATTTTGCGGTTCATCCCTTTACGGTTCCCGCCCAGCGGGATATAAATATAATCCTGAAACCAGCTCGACAAAGTAATATGCCAGCGTTTCCAAAATACTGAAAAGGAGGTTGAGAGATAAGGTCTCCTGAAATTAGTGGACAGTTTGAATCCGAATAAACGGGCAGTCCCTATCGCGATATCAGAATAAGCGGAAAAATCGAGGTACAACTGAAATGCAAAAAAGAAAACCCCAGTCAGCATAGCAATTCCCTTTGCTTCTTCGATATTGCCGTAGGTTTGGTTGATGAACACAGCTAAGCGGTCGGCAATCATGATCTTCTTGAATAAGCCGAACAGGATGAACAACAACCCGCTTCGGGCAGCCTGATAATCAAATTGCTTCACTTCATCAAACTGCGGAAGCAGCTTTTTCGCACGCTCGATCGGACCGGCAACCAACTGTGGGAAAAAACTCACGAAAGCCAGAAAATTAATCAGCTTATGGGTCGGCTCCATTTTTTTGAAATAGACATCCAAAGTATAACTCAACGATTGGAAAGTATAAAAACTAATTCCTACCGGCAGGATAATATTCATCGGCGAATAGCTGAAATCCTCCCCGAAAAGCGTAAAAGTGGCAATAAAGCTTTCAACAAAGAAATTATAATACTTGAAAAAACCGAGAAAACCAAGATTCAGCACGAGACTCAACACCAGCAAGGTTTTTCTTTTTCTCATTTGTTCAAGTGGAGCCGCATAAATCTTCATGGCAAGTATATAATCCATCAGCGAACTGATGAGTATCAGGGACAGAAAACGCCAGTCCCAGAACCCGTAAAACACATAGCTGGCTGTCAGCAGAAACAAGTTTCTGAGCTTGATATGCTTCTGAAACAAGGTCCAGTAAAGCAGGTACACCAATGGCAGGAAAACTGCGAAATCGAATGAGTTGAATAGCATAAATCAGGATTATTGTGTAATCGGATTACCCAGGCTTTAAAAATCCACAAATTTAAACATTTCTTTTAAAATTCTTTGTCTATATTTGTGGCAACTCCTGAAATTTATTACTATGATTATCAGCCCTGCACCATACAGGCTTCTTTTGTTCCTGCTGATGACCATGTTGTCAGGGGTAATT
>Ga0265294_10008772_pt1 | contig 11740 bp, 9 predicted proteins | sample MunlanPumphouse3_FD_192504 | JGI IMG/M metagenome (GOLD analysis project Ga0265294, IMG submission 192504) | Groundwater microbial communities from a municipal landfill in Southern Ontario, Canada - Pumphouse #3 | ecosystem: Environmental > Aquatic > Deep subsurface > Groundwater | place... | reverse complement strand
AGCCTCGGCAAAAGAAAAAGCTTCCCGGCCTTGTGGTGGAAGTGACCGCCTGTTGCAAGCAAGGGAAGCCTCGGCAAAAGAAAAAGCTTCCCGGTCTTGTGGTGGCAGCGACTGCCTATGGTGGCAGCGATCGCCCCAAACCGGCAAGCCAGCAAGCAACCAAACCAGCAACCAAACAAGCAACCAAGCAAGCAAGCAACCAAACAAGCCACCCAAGGGGGAAGCCCCGTTTTTTTATCCCTGAAAAAGGGAAACCGGGTCCCTCTAAATAGGACCCGGTTTGCCGGGAAATGGTATGCACGAGTTGTTATCGATTTAAGCAGATTATTGGCGGGCGTTGGCGTGCATTGGCGAGCTTTGGCGAGCGTTGGCGAGCGTTGGCGTGCATTGGCGAGCTTTCCCGCAGGTAGTACAAAGCTGTAGTACTTTGTAGCGGCAGTACTCAGTACTTACAGTTTCACAAATTCTACCCGGCGGTTTTTGGCGCGGCCTTCCACCGAACTATTGCCGGCTACAGGGTTGTTCTGTCCCAGGCCTTTGGCCGAAAGGCGGCTGCCGTCAATGCCCAGTTCCACCAGGCTTGCCACAACGGCATGTGCGCGGTCTTCGGATAGTTTTTGGTTGGAACTTGCCGAGCCGGTGGCATCGGTGTGGCCTTCTACGCTAAATCGGAGGGAGGGATTTTCTTTGAGCAGTTGCACGATCCGGTTCAGCTCTCCGGCCGACTCGGGTTTGATAACGCTCTTGCCCGTGTCAAAGGTGATCCCGTAACTGATAAACTTGCCGTCTTGCATCATCCGGTCATACAGGGGTACGGCCCCTTTGGCAAGACGGACATTTTTAATGAAGGTGGTATTGGGTTTGCCCCATCCCTGCCTGATCATAAAACGTTGGGGAGCCGCCATGTTGGGCAGGTTGATGATCCGTGTGCCGTTGATGTAAATTTTCAATGCTCTTTTATTGAAAGAGAGGGCGAAATGACTCCAGTCCCCATATTGCACTTCTATACGGTCCACACTGGCATCTCTCCAGTCGTAGGATCCGGAGTTGTAATAACAAATTATTGATTTGCCCCTGGGATCCAGGGTAAATTCAAGGACTTCCATGTCGGGAGTGTCCCATTCACCGTTTTTATCGTTGAACATGGACAGCATATAGTCGCTGTAAGGATATTCTCCCGATTCGTCAAAGCTATCCTCCCAGCCATGCAGGTAAAAGTCAAATTCCAGAGTAAACACATTGGGCAGGAAACGTTCCTGGTTTTCCATGAACGGTACAAGCCGGGCATCGTCAAGGAGCATGATGGCGTTTTCGCCTTCCAGACGGACTATTTCGGCATTTCCTTCAATTATATCCCAGCAGGATGGGAACTCGCCGATTTGTTCCCCCACCAGGTTGTCTTCAAAGAAAATTTCATCCCCGGCCACAAAATCAGATTTGGCCCATTCCATCTGAGCCCTTCTGTTTTGTGGATCTTCCTGGCCGGATGCCGAGTCCGAAGCCCTGCCGGAGCGATCGCCTGTGGCAGAGCCGGAGGTTTGGCCGGATACCGTGCCTGAAGATCGGTTGTAGGAACCGTTCTGTCCCGTTCTTTTCATCATCTGGATATCTTCATCTTCCAGGTCCCAGTCATCGTATTGCAGGTCCTGATTTTCGTGGGCCTTCCGGGAAACTGACCGGGCTGTTTCTGCCTTATTATCAGCTCCCTCTTCGTTTTCTTCAAAAGCCTTGTCTATGGCTTTGTTAACACCTTCTTCCACTTTTTCTTCCACTTTTCTTTCTGCTGCACGTTCAGCAGCAGTACGGGCTGTTCTTTCCAGCCGGCGAAGAATGGATTGTGCCTGGGTAGTACTGCAGGCCAGGCCAAGGATCATCAGGGTAATGAGTATACGTTTCATTTTCAGTCCTCCAGTTTTACTAAGATTTGTGATCCGGTAATATTCCCGTTTTCATCCAGGGTTTCGGACTTAATACTTCCCAGGCCCCGGGCGTACCAATTGCGTGTGGTAGACGTGGATTTGCGCCCAAAAACACGGGCTTCGGTTGTCATTTCAACAATGTAACATTTAAATGTTCCGGCCGGTGTCTTCAGTTCTTCCCGTCCGGTTACTTTATGAGACAGGATCTCGGATGTAAATGACATGCCCATGGTGGTAAATTTAACCACTCCCCCGTCCAGTTCCTGCCCTACGGCCAGGCGTGACGGGATCTCGGGGACTTCTCCGGAAATTTCCACAATCCCCACCGCACCAAGCGATGCAGAAACATTGCCGTTTTTAATGGACACGTTCATTTCTGCAGGATCGAACAAAGGCTGACGGTCGCTGTCAAAAATTGAGGTCTGGTAAGTAATGGTGTAATTGCCGTCAGATCCTTCAACATTTTTTACGGTAATGCGGGTATACCCGGACGTTTCTCCGTCGTTACCGTAATTGGCATATTCCATAACCGTCCCTTCCGTGACACAAAAATAAGGCCTTTGTGCCTGAAGGGCCAGTGTGGCGAACAACAGGAACGAAAAAAGGTAAAATCGTTTCATAATAAATCAGGTTAGGAGGTTAGCTTGCTTACAAATATACATTTTTGTTTTTTGAATAGTTATATTTGCCGTATGAAAAATACGCTCTTATTACTTTGTGCCTGCATGCTGTCCGCATGCCAGGTTGATATGGACACACAAATACAGGAACTGACTGAACAGATGACACTTGAAGAAAAAGTAGGTATGTTGCACGGTCAGACCATGTTTACTTCTTCCGGGGTGGAACGTTTAAACATAGCACCCATAAAATACGCCGACGGACCGTTCGGGATCCGTGAAGAACTGGAACCGCATTCGTGGGCTCCGTTACACCTGACTACGGATTCGGCCACTTTCTTTCCCACCGGCTCGGCCCTGGCGGCTACATGGAGCGAAGAGATGGCCCGGCTATACGGGAAAGGGATGGCAGAAGAAGCCAGAACCCGCGGGAAAGACATGATACTCGGCCCGGCTATTAATATACAACGGATCCCCACAGGGGGCAGAACATATGAGTATTTGAGCGAGGATCCTTTTTTGAGTGCCCGTCTGGCGGTAGGCTACGTTCAGGGTGTTCAGGATAACGGGGCTGCCGCATGCATCAAGCATTACGCCCTGAACAACCAGGAGAACAACCGGGGTATGGTAGATGTACAGGTTAGCGAAAGGGCCATGCGGGAGATCTATCTGCCGCCTTTCCGGGCAGCGGTGCAGGAAGCCGGAGCCTGGGGCGTTATGGCTGCCTACAATAAAGTGGACGGTGACTGGTGTGCAGAGAATGAAATACTTCTCAACCGGATATTGCGTGAAGAATGGGGCTTCCGGGGGATGGTCATATCTGACTGGGGAGGAACACACAGTACGGTAAAATCCGCTCTGGCCGGTCTGGATGTGGAAATGCCGGGAGGCAGGTTCTTTGGACAGGCTTTGCTGGATTCGGTTCGCAGCGGAGCCGTTCCTCAAGAAGTAATTGATCAGAAAGTGGCCAATATTTTGCGCGTGCGGCTGAACATTGATCCGGTGGAGGAAACATCCCATGAAAAACCGGTCAGTACGCCCGAGCACGGTAAAATGGTTTATGAAATTGCAGCCAAATCCATAGTATTGCTTAAGAACGAAGGCAACCTGCTGCCACTTGACCTTGAAAAACACAGCAAGATTGCCGTGATAGGGGACAATGCCATACGTAAACATGCCACGGGAGGCATCGGTGCCGGGGTAAAAGCCCGTTACGAAGTAACTCCCCTGGAAGCTTTACAGGAAAAGATCGGGGACAGGGCTTCTTTGATCTTTGCACAGGGATATGAAGGTTTTTCACGGAAAGACCGTGAACGCGGAGGCATCCTGGGAGGTGTTATGCTTACCGGAACGGGTGGCATGCTTTCCGGCAGTGCGACAGCCGGGGCGAAACTGGATGAAACATTGCTTGCCGAGGCTTTGGAAGCCGCCTCCGGAGCCGACCTGGTGCTTTTCTTTGCCGGAAATAACCGCGAAGTGGAAACGGAAGGAGCCGACAGGATGAACATCATCCTGCCTTCGTTACAGGACGAGTTGATAATGAAAATAGCCGAAGTCAATCCCCGGATCGTAACCGTGGTGGTAACCGGAGCTCCCGTAAATCTTACAACGGTTGACGCCTGCTCCCCCGCCATGCTGGTATCCTGGTTCAACGGATCCGAAGGGGGGAATGCCCTGGCCGATGTGTTGCTGGGCAACGTTGTGCCTTCCGGAAAACTTCCTTTCACGTTCCCTGTACGCCTGGAGCATTCTCCGGCTTACGCCCTGAAGACTTACCCCAATTTTGACAAAGCGCCTTATACAGAAGATATTTATGTGGGCTACCGATGGTATGATGCTCAGAATATTGATCCTCTCTATCCGTTCGGACACGGGTTATCCTATACAACTTTCGCCTATACTGCTATGGAAACGGGAAAAGAAACATACGATAACGGGGAAGTGATAAAAGTAACGTTCCGGCTGGAAAACACGGGTAATTATACTGCTGAAGAAGTGGTGCAATTATACGTGCACAGGATTGATTCCAAAGTGGAATGGCCTGAAAAAGAACTTAAGGCCTTTAAAAGAGTGAGTCTGGATCCGGGCGAATTCACCAAAGTTACATTGGAAATCCCAGCCGAAACACTACGTTACTGGAATGAAAGAACTGACCAGTGGGTTTCCGATCCCGGGATAATTGAACTTCTACTGGGAACATCATCAAGGGATATGAAACTCAGAAAAACCATTTCAATCCGTTCTTAATGGATCCTTTTTCCTAACTTTGCGCGGTTTTTAGCATGAAAAAATGAGCAAAGCACGAATCATTCTGGAAGACGGGACGGTATATGAGGGGAGGTCATTCGGTTATGAAAAATCTGTATCCGGGGAGGTTGTATTCAATACGGCTATGACCGGGTATCCCGAGTCGCTGACGGATCCTTCCTATGCAGGGCAGATTCTCGTAATGACATACCCGCTGGTTGGCAATTACGGGGTTCCCGAGAGGACAAAAATGCCCAACGGGCTTTCCCGTTATATGGAGAGCGAAAAAATACATGTGGAAGGCCTGGTGGTGTTTGATCACAGTTCAGGGTACAGCCACTGGAACGCCATGGAAAGCCTGGATCATTGGCTGAAAGAGGAGGGAATCCCCGGCATTTATGACATTGATACGCGTGCTCTGACCAAATTGCTGCGTGAAAAAGGATCCATGAAAGGCAAGCTGGTGAATGGTGACGATGACCCGCAAAAAATCCCTTATACCGATCCTAACAGCATCAACCAGGTAGAACGTGTTTCCTGCCGTGAGATCATAACCTACGAGGGAATCCCCGGGAACAAGAAAATTGTTTTACCGGATTGCGGAGTCAAACACAACATCATACGTTGCCTGCTTAAAAGGGGAGTAACTGTTATCAGGGTTCCCTGGGATTTCGATTTTAACAACATAGAACACGATGGCGTATTTATTAGCAACGGACCCGGTAACCCTTCCATGTGCCGACCCACGGTGGAGCATTTAAAAAAGGCCCTGCAAGGAAACAAGCCTGTATGCGGCATTTGTATGGGCAACCAGCTCCTGGGATTGGCCGCAGGGGGGAAGGTTTTTAAAATGAAATACGGGCACCGGGGACACAACCAACCCGTGCGTCATGCAGATACCGGTATGTGTTACATCACTTCACAAAATCACGGATATGCCCTGGATCCGGCCAGCCTGGGTGATGACTGGGTGCCTTTGTATACGAATCTGAACGACGGTACTAATGAAGGGATCCGGCACAAATCAAAACCGTTCTTCACATCCCAGTTCCATCCGGAAGCAGCCAGCGGCCCCACCGATACCGTGCCCATTTTTGATGAATTTGTAGAATTGTTATAGCCTTATGAAGATAGAGAAGATACTGGTACTAGGCTCGGGAGCTCTTAAAATAGGAGAGGCGGGGGAATTTGATTATTCCGGATCACAGGCCCTGAAAGCCATTCGGGAGGAAGGCATAAAAACAATCCTGATCAATCCCAATATTGCTACGGTTCAGACATCAGAAGGTATTGCCGATTCCGTATACTTTTTGCCGGTTACGCCTTTTTTTGTGGAACAGGTCATTAAAAAAGAAAAACCGGGAGGTGTTCTTCTTGCTTTTGGGGGACAGACAGCTCTGAATTGCGGTGTGGAACTTTATAAGCGAGGGGTTTTTGAAAAATACGGCGTGGAAGTACTGGGAACACCCATCAGCGCCATTATGGAAACGGAAGACCGGGATCTTTTTATCAAAAAACTGGATCAGATCCATATTAAAACCATTCAAAGTGTGGCGGTCAACACCCTGGAAGAAGCCATAAATGCGGCGGAAAAACTGGGATATCCCGTAATATTGCGGGCAGCCTACGCGTTAGGCGGACTCGGCTCGGGTTTTTGTGACAATCGGGAAGAATTGACGGCTTTGGCTGAAAAATCCTTTGCCTTTGCGAACCAGGTCTTGGTGGAGAAAAGCCTGAAAGGGTGGAAAGAGATCGAATACGAAGTGGTCCGGGACAAATACGACAATTGCATCACGGTATGCAACATGGAGAACTTTGACCCCCTGGGGATCCATACCGGGGAAAGCATAGTGGTGGCTCCCACCCAGACACTCAACAACAGCGAATGCCAGCATTTGCGTGAAATGGCCATAAAGATTATCCGGCATATAGGGATCGTGGGAGAATGCAACATTCAGTATGCCCTGGATACGGCCAGTGAAGACTACCGTGTCATAGAGGTCAATGCCCGCTTGAGTCGTTCTTCAGCCCTGGCCTCCAAAGCTACCGGATACCCGTTGGCTTTTGTGGCTGCTAAACTGGCGCTTGGATACGGGCTCTATGAATTAAAAAATTCCGTAACACGGACCACTCCCACTTTTTTTGAACCGGCTCTTGACTATGTCGTGTGCAAAATTCCCCGCTGGGACCTGGGAAAATTTCAGGGAATAGCCAAAGAAATCGGGAGCAGTATGAAATCCGTGGGGGAAGTAATGGCCATCGGGCGCACTTTTGAAGAAACCATCCAGAAAGGATTGCGCATGATCGGTCAGGGAATGCACGGGTTTGTGGAAAACAGGGACCTTGTGGTGGAAGATATCGACAAAGCCCTGCGGGAACCTACAGATATGAGGATCTTTGTGATCAGCAAAGCCATGAAAGCCGGTTATACCGTGGAACAGATCTATGACCTGACCCGTATAGACAGGTGGTTTTTACAAAAACTTAGGGGGATCATTCAGACCGGCAGGCAACTGGAGAAAACAGCTCCTCCGGATGATATAAACGGCAACGGATGGGGAGAGCCGCAGCGGGATTTGCTAAAATTGGCAAAACGGCAGGGCTTTTCCGATTTTCAAGTCGCACGTGCCATGTGGAAAAATAAAATGACGCAGGAACATCCCCTGCAAGTCCGTTCCCTCAGAAAAAACCTGGGAATTATCCCTGTTGTTAAACAGATAGACACGCTGGCGGCAGAATACCCTGCCCAAACCAATTACTTGTACCTTACATACGGCGGATCGGAACACGACATTGATTACGAGAATGACGGACGATCCATTGTTGTCCTGGGATCCGGAGCCTATCGCATAGGCAGTTCCGTGGAGTTTGACTGGTGCGGGGTACAAGCCCTTTTGACCATTCGTAAAGAAGGGTGGCGTTCGGTGATGATCAATTACAATCCTGAAACGGTATCCACCGATTACGACATGTGTGACCGCCTGTATTTTGACGAACTGACCAACGAGCGGGTCATGGATATCGTGGAGCTGGAAACCCCTAAAGGAGTAATCATATCCACCGGGGGGCAGATCCCCAACAACCTGGCCATGATCCTGGATAATCAGAAGGTTCCTATTCTGGGGACTCCGGCTCGGTATATTGACAACGCTGAAGACCGCCATAAGTTTTCGGCCATGCTGGACCGTATTGGCGTGGACCAGCCCCGCTGGAAGGAACTTTCTTCTTTGAAAGACGTCGAGCGTTTTGTCGAAGAAGTGGGATTCCCGGTTTTGGTCAGGCCGAGTTATGTGTTGAGCGGTGCGGCCATGAACGTTTGTTCCAACTTTGAAGAAATGGAGCGCTTTCTAAAACTGGCGGCTAATGTAAGCAAGCAACACCCGGTAGTGGTGAGCCAGTTTATTGAAAACGCAAAGGAAGTGGAAATGGATGCAGTGGCAAGGGACGGGGAGATCATCGCTTATGCCATTAGCGAACACGTGGAATTTGCAGGCGTACACAGCGGAGATGCAACCATTCAGTTCCCGCCGCAAAAGTTATACGTTGAAACAGTAAGGCGCATAAAAAGGATCAGCCGCCAGATAGCCCGGGAACTGCATATCTCCGGACCGTTCAATATCCAGTACCTGGCAAAAGGAAACGAGATCAAGGTCATTGAATGCAACCTGCGTGCTTCGCGCAGTTTCCCCTTTGTTAGTAAAGTCCTTAAGATCAATTTTATAGAAATGGCTACCCGGATCATGCTGGGTCTTCCTGTGGAACGTCCCGGAAAAAATGAATTTGACCTTGAGTATGTTGGGATCAAAGCTTCCCAGTTTTCATTCAACAGGCTGCAAAAAGCGGATCCTGTCCTTGGAGTGGATATGGCATCTACTGGCGAAGTGGGCTGTATTGCAGAAGATACCCCGGAAGCGGTCCTTATCAGCATGCTGGCCGTCGGGTACAGGATTCCGGCCAAGAACGTGTTACTTTCTACGGGAACACCCCGTCAGAAAGTGGACATGTTAAACGCTGCTGCATTATTGCATTCAAAAGGATACCGGTTGTATGCAACAGGGGGTACTTACAGGTTTCTGAAAGAAAACGGGATCTCAAGCCAGCGCGTCTACTGGCCCAGTGAAAGCGATAAGCATCCGCAGGCCCTGGAAATGTTACACCGCAAAGAAATTGATCTTGTTGTCAATATTCCGCGGAATCTCACTTCCGTGGAACTGGACAACGGGTACAAGATTCGCAGGGCGGCCATAGACCTAAACATCCCGTTATTGACGAATGCCCGTCTTGCCGATGCATTTATTACTGCTTTTTGCTCGCTTTCTGTTGAAGATATTCAAATAAGGAGCTGGCAGGAGTACTAAATTTTTGCATTTACCAAAAATACACCTATCTTTGCAGCCCGCATTTTTATGCGGAATACGTTCATTTTATTGATAAACACCAAATTAACAACCAATGCCTGGATTAATTGGAAAGAAAATCGGAATGACTTCGGTTTTCGACAGTAACGGGAAAAATGTTCCCTGCACTGTAATTGAGGCTGGTCCGTGTGTAGTTACGCAAATTCGTACGGAAGAACGAGATGGTTATGCCGCCGTACAACTTGCCTATGACGAGAAAAAAGAAAAGCACACCAGCGCGCCCCTAAAGGGCCATTTCAAAAAGGCAAATACCACACCTAAGCGCAAATTGGCGGAATTCCCCAATGATTTCGACAAAGAGTTGCACTTGGGCGACACTGTGTCCGTAACAGATATTCTGGACCCCGGCCTGATTGACTGGGTAGACGTGAGCGGAATTTCCAAAGGGAAAGGATTTCAGGGTGTTGTAAAACGCTATGGCTTTTCCGGAGTGGGAGGACAAACTCATGGACAACACAACCGACTCCGTGCCCCGGGTTCTCTGGGAGCATCTTCATGGCCTTCCCGTGTTTTCAAAGGAAAACGTCTGGCCGGCCGTATGGGAGGAGATAAAGTTAAAATTTTAAATCTCAGGGTAATTAAGATCGTTCCCGAGAACAATCTTTTAGTGATTAAAGGATCAGTTCCCGGTGCCAATGGTTCTTATGTAATTGTGGAGGTATAGTCGTATGGAAATTTCAGTATATAAAATTGACGGTCTGGATTCCGGGAAAAAAGTAGTTCTTGACGATAGCGTTTTTGGTATAGAACCAAACAACCATGCGATCTACCTTGATGTGAAACAATATCTGGCCAACCAACGCCAGGGTACCCATAAGACTAAGGAACGCTGGGAAATTGCCCACAGTACCAAGAAGATTATTCGCCAAAAAGGTTCCGGAGGCGCACGCCACGGAAGTTTGAAAGCGGGGATTTTTGTTGGCGGAGGCAGGATCTTTGGACCTCAGCCCAGGGATTACCGTTTTAAACTCAACAAAAAGCTTAAACAGCTGGCCCGCCGTTCGGCTTTATCTTACAAAGCCCAGGAACAGGCCATTACCGTTCTCGAGCCTTTTAACATGGAAGCCCCCAAAACCAAAGATTTTCTTGCTATTTGCAAAAACCTTCAGGTAGAAGAAAAGAAAATCCTGATGGTGCTTCCCGATAACAACAACAATATTTACCTGTCGTCCCGTAATGTGGAAAAAGCCAAAGTGATTACGGTCAATGAGCTGAACACTTACGACATCATCAATGCCCAGAGCCTGATTCTGATAGAAGGTGTTGAGGCTTTGATCAACGAGCATTTAGGGACAACTCAATCTGCCTGACGATGAATATTTTAATAAAGCCTTTAATTACCGAAAAGATGACGATTCAAGGCGAAAAATTGAATCGTTACGGATTTATTGTTGACCGCAGAGCCAACAAATTGCAAATTAAGCAAGCGGTTGAGAACATGTACGGAGTTACCGTGGTGGACGTTAATACAGTCACCTATCATGGAAAACGTAAAAGCCGTTATACCAAGGCAGGGTTCCTTAACGGACGTGCCAATCACTTCAAGAAAGCGTACATAACGCTGGGAGGTGAAGACAAAATTGATTTCTACAGCAATATTTAAGCTATGGCAGTACGTAAATTTAAACCGGTAACCCCCGGTCAAAGACATAAACTCATAAGCGCAAACGATGACATTACCTGCGGCGTTCCGGAAAAATCGTTGCTGGCTCCCAAAAAGAGCTCGGGCGGAAGGAACAACCAGGGCAAAATGACCATGCGTTATATGGGAGGCGGCCACAAGCGTCAGTACCGTATTATTGATTTTTTACGGAACAAAGACCAGTATTCCGCCACAGTGAAAACGATTGAATACGACCCCAACCGCAGTGCACGCATTGCTTTGGTTGCTTATGCAGACGGTGAGAAACGCTATATCATAGCGCCTAACGGTTTGCAGGTAGGACAGAAAATTGAATCCGGCCCCGGTGTTCCTCCGGAAATCGGCAATACACTCCTTTTGTCCGAGATACCTCTTGGAACATTGGTACATAATGTGGAATTACATCCCGGTCAGGGAGCTGCCATGGCACGTAGTGCCGGTTCTTACGCCCAGCTGACCGCCAGGGAAGGTAACCACGCCATCCTTCGTCTGCCTTCAGGTGAAACAAGAATGGTTCTGGTAACCTGCCGGGCTACAGTCGGAACTGTTTCCAACCCCGACCACAGTCTTGAAAAGCACGGTAAAGCCGGAAGAAAAAGATGGCTTGGCCGTCGTCCCCGTAACCGTGGTGTGGCTATGAACCCCGTAGATCACCCGATGGGTGGTGGAGAAGGTCGCGCCTCCGGCGGACACCCCCGTTCACGTAAGGGAGTCCCCGCCAAAGGATACAAGACCCGTAATCCCAAAAAGAATTCCAGGAAATTCATTATCGAAGACAGAAGGAAAAAATAACCGGATAAAATTTGCAATATGAGTCGTTCATTAAAAAAAGGTCCTTTCATTGAAGCAAGTCTTGAAAAGAGAGTACTTGCCATGAATGAAGGCAAAATAAAG
>Ga0265294_10008771_pt1 | contig 11740 bp, 11 predicted proteins | sample MunlanPumphouse3_FD_192504 | JGI IMG/M metagenome (GOLD analysis project Ga0265294, IMG submission 192504) | Groundwater microbial communities from a municipal landfill in Southern Ontario, Canada - Pumphouse #3 | ecosystem: Environmental > Aquatic > Deep subsurface > Groundwater | place... | reverse complement strand
GAGGATTTGGAAAAAATGGCCCGGTTTATTCGGGACCTGCCCCAGGTGGAGCGGATAGACCTGCTCCCCTACCACTCCCTGGGCAGTCACAAGTGGAAATTGTTAGGCCTGGAATACCAATTACATGAAGTAGAGCCCCCTTCCTCAAACCACCTGCAGGAACTAGCCCAGCTTGTCTCCTCCTTAAGCCAACGCCCGGTATACTTGGCATAACCCTTTTCCCTTGTCTTTTCCTTTTAGGCCTCCCCCTTTACTCTACTCTTATTCCACCCCTACCCCTCGCGCCTAGAGACACAGGGGGACGTTTTTGGTGTGTCATTTCAAATGACACACCAAAAACGTCCCCCTGTGTCTCTTGTATATTTCTGTTTTCAGGAAGGAGAATTTGACTTTTTGGCTAATCTATGAATATAAAGAGGATGTTATTGAGGAAAGTTTTACTATATTTTTAACGTATTTATGTAAAACATATTATAAGGAGGCTAAGAGTTGTGAGAAAAAAGTTTGTCTATCTCTTAATACTATCGTTTTTTCTGACGTTTTGTACTTCGGGGCAGGTAATGGCGGCGACTTTTCCTGATATTAACCAGCACTGGGGCAAGGATTTCATTGTCAACCTGGCCTCGGCAGGATACATAAATGGTTACCCTGATGGTACTTTTAAACCTGATAAGACTGTCAGCCAGGCTGAATTTATTGCGGTTCTTATTAACTGTATGGGAATTACTCCGAAAGATACCACTACCAGGTATTTTAATGATACCAGCAAGCATTGGGCCCGAGGTTCGATTAATGAAGCCGTAAAACGGGGAATACTGGTACCCTCCGAATATTCAAACGTACTGCGGCCAGATAGCGGCCTTAAACGAAGCCAGGCAGCAGCTATGATGGTTCGTGCCCTGGATAAGGAAGAAAACAATAAAGCTATACCGTTTACCGACCAGGCAGATGTCCAAAAGAGTGTGTACCGTGGGTATATTAACGCAGCATTTGACCTGAAATTGCTGACCGGATACCCCGGAGGCGAATTCAAACCTTTTGAATATATAACCCGCGCTCAAATGTGTAAGGTAATTCTGAATTTTATGGAAATAAATGGGGGTTCTTCGGCATTAACTCCGGTTACTCCTGTTACTCCGGTAACCCCGGTTAACCCGGTGAGTGGGTCCTTTAGATACATCGCTGTTGGTGATGAGCTTTATGAACTGGCCTCTACTCCTATAACTATTAAAATCGGGTTTACCGGTATAACCGTTAATAGTCTTTCTACCAGCCAGAATAGCCTCTATGTAAATAATAGCTATAATTTTGCTCTCAATACCTCCCTGCGCGACCTTGATATTGTTGTACACAACAAGCGCTACCAGGTTGATAAAATTGTAGTTAATGGAGATAAACTGGTAATCTTCCCGGCCGGTCAGAAGTTTGGCCGGTTCACCATCGGCAATTTAACCTATGATGCGGATTATATTAAAACCTATATAAACTCGGCTAATAGCGAAAACTATCTGTCTGATTTACTGCTGCTAGACCAGTATAGCGTACAACTTAATAGTAAGATTTATGACCTGAGTCGGGATAGGGTAACCATAGAGGCAGGAAATACATTTTATGATATAAGCCGGGTAATCTTCTCCTCTACCGATAATACCCCGCAATTGATTGAAACTGAATCGGTTATTGTCAAAGCTTTAACCATATCCGATATAGCTTCTATTTTTGTAGATAATAAAACTCTCACTATGGCTGGGGTCAGGGCAATTGATTTTATTATTGATGGTAAACGCTATCGCCTTTCCGAGGTAACCATAGACGCTGCCGGAAGTTTTACGGTTAATAATAAAAACTATCCCTGCACTGAGGTACTAATGATCGTTGACAGCAATCAGTACCAGATTAATCACCTGCAACTATACAAAGAAAAGTTTATCTTCTACTGTATCACCAGCACCAGCAGTAACTGGGTTATGATAAACGATGTCTATCGTGATGCCTCCGAGATTAAAATCCTTAAAGATAATATTGTTTACGACATGGAACAGGTAATGGTAGTCAGTCGCAACCTCCTCCGTATTGGCGGTAAACAGTATAATCTGGATTCTACCTTTAAATGCCGCTATGATAACAAGCTTTATAATATTGACCGAATTGATTTTAATGCCAACCTGCAGGCAGTAGTTATAGATACCAGCGAAGCTACCGGTACCTGGAGCAACCAGCCGGTAAAATATGTGTTCTATGTTAATAATGCTAGATACCAGGAAGGGGCAACTACCGGGGTAACTATTTACGCTAACCGTCAATGGGTGAGCTTTGATAAAATAGTAATAACTGATCCCGCTCACTTCACCTACAGCGGTTCTACCTATAATCTGATTGGTGCCATTATCAGCATGAATAACAAAGACTTTGAAATAACTGATACCTCCTGGCGCTCAACCCAGGCTTTTGAAATATATATGAGACAGATATAGTTCGAAAATCGTCCTATGAGCGGGGGGAATTAATATTAAGAAAAAAAAGCACCTGACCCAAGTGTTCAGATGCTTTTTCTATTATGTCTTTTCCTGGCGATTATTTATGATATAATTGTATTTGGTTTTCAAGTGGGGGCGTGGCTCAGCTGGGAGAGCACCTCGTTCGCAACGAGGGGGTCAGGGGTTCGAATCCCCTCGTCTCCACCATTACTTTTCTCACTGTGCACTCCCAGGCAAAGCTTTATTAGAACCTTCATTCCCAGCCTTTCATCTGCAACTGTCTACCGGCATCCGGCACCCTCAATAAATCCGTTTATGACCAGTGCATACCCCAGATAGTTATGAGACCGCTCATCAAATGAACGTATCAGCCTTATTCTGGGTTGAACTGATATAATTTTTCCTTTGAATGATATCTTACCATCAGTCATAATCGTTCACCTCAATAATTCCAGTGATAGACAAGCGTTTGTTGTCCAAAAATTGACGGGATAACAGATATTTCATTTATCATATTATAGCTTATAAGCTTATAATATGAACACGGACTGGAAAATTATTTACTATACAGAAGGGGAACGGCAACCAGTGCAGAAATTCATTGATGCCCAGTTTCCTAAGGCGAAAATGAAACAAATAATGTCAAAAGGATGGGATACGCTTGAGCCTATACAATAAGGCTATTGAAATGTGGCAATCCTATAAAATTGCCTCCGTCGAGGATTTAGATAAGTATCTTGACAGCTTCCGTATCCTGTTTGCGTTTCATTCGGGCAAAATAGAGAATGAGGCAATTACCTATCACGATACCAGAGATATATTTGAAAACGGCAAGGTTGTAAACTACACTGGGACTCCCCGCGCCCTGTTTGAACAGCAAAACCAAAAGCTATGCTATGAACTGTTAAAAGAAAAAATCGTAAAAAAGGAGCCTCTGAGCATAGAATTGGTCAAGGAAATTCACCAGGTTCTTACTGGTGGGACATACGATGAACGCAGATATATTACCAATGAGGAGCGACCGGGCGAGTTTAAAAAGTACGATTATGTTACCGGCGTTTATGAGGTCGGCTCCGCTGCGGAAAATGTGGAAAAGGATCTGAGGTCACTACTTGAAGAAGTAAATGAGTATAACGGGCACGATATATTAAAAGCCGCCGCCTATCTGCATGCCAGGTTTGAGTATATTCATCCTTACGCAGACGGTAATGGACGTGTCGGTAGGACCCTGATGAACTATTATCTCATGGCCCATAATCACCCACCGCTCATCGTCTATGACAAGGAAAAACGGATATATTACGAATGTCTGCAAAAGTATGATGAAACTGAGAAACTGAATCCTCTCTATAAGTTTTTCAAGTATGAAACGGAAAAAACCTGGGAAAAGACGTTGGCCCTGGCCAATGGCCTGAAGCAGGAACGTAAAGACTTGTCGGATTTCACCGGGGGTATGTAGTTCCATATTCTTACATTGTTTCACGTGAAACACAAAGACTTATCAGCACCTAATCGCCGAACTTATTGTTTAACTACTATCTCGTTTTTCAGCTTCTGGATAGTCTCCAGAGACAAGCCAGTAATCTCCGCAATAAATTCTACATCTACACCTTTTAATAAGGCTTTCCTGGCTGTTTCCAGTTTACCTTCTTTCAGGCCTTCTTTCAGGCCTTCTTTCAGACCTTCTTCCCTTAACCACTGTTCTATCTGGGTCATGCGTAACACCTCCAGTCAATAGAGAATTCCAAAGACGGTTTATTATTGTTATTAAAATTCGAAAACATTAAAACGATTTCCTGCTAATTACATCTTTTTCTCGTGGCAAATAATAAATAGAAACATTGTGCTAATACGGTAAGTTTCCAGGAAAAACGTTCAAAGCCGAGTAGGTAATATGAGAAAATCAGCGCAATCAAGGGGCTTAACAATAATTCATAATAGAAGACAAAAACTAACAAATGGAGATGCGGGCTATGGCCTAAACTGATATGCTGCATATTCGGGTAAAGCCTTATGTTAAGCTACTTTACCCCAGTAAGCGCAATAATCCTTGAACTAAAATCATTATATTCATTTCCACTCCGAGAGATAAGGTCGGATAGCTTAAAAAATTGGTTAGTGGATGGAGACTCCTTCCTGGCAGTACTCAAATTAATTCTATCCACATTAATAATAGTCCAACATTCCACATACCCAGCCAACCTGGCCTTTTGGTGGCTCTTTTCCGCTTCTCCTATACGGTTATGCACATTCGAAAAATCTTCCCCACCTTTAACCTCGATGGCAATGATGTTTCTAGACATGCCATTGGGCATTTCTTCCCGAATAATAATATCAGGATCCGGGGAAAACTCGATAAGAACTCTTCTATTAGCAGCATTAACTAACTCAATCTGCTTGTTATTCAGGTTTATTGTAGATGAATATACAATATCCCTTATGAGATTAAAAACAGTGATAATACCTGCTTCCCCTTTTTTCGTATTCTGACTACCCCTGAGCTGGGCACCCAAAGTTAATAGAGTCAGGTCATGCAAATTGGAAGCAGATATTTTCTGGTTCACTCCATCAAGTAAGAAACAAGCGCTTTGAATTAAGGCTTTGCACAATTGTTCTAAGCGTGCTTCATTTGCAGTACAAAGCCCCCTGCTCCTCCATTTTTTTAAAACTGCTACAACCAAAATCAGCAGTGTAGAAGGCTTTCTTACTGAAACCTAAAAGCAATCTATAGTAACCCAAAAGTAATGGGTCTTGTTTTAGAATACAGGGAACTGCAAATACTAATTCTCCTCGCAAGCCGTAGCTTGCTAATAAAGCCAAATGGTTTTTGGGCACTAATTTGGCCAGTTCCATATCAATCAATGTAATATCCATTTTCCGAACGGTCTTTTTTAAAGCATCCTGTAGATTTGTAGTTTTGATTTGCTGTAATAAAAAGAAAAAATCAATTTGAAGACCGGGAGGAGGAACGTTGATATTCATTACCTGTCTCCTTTAGATAAAAAATATTGCTGCCGGCCTGTTCTTCAAGCCTTTCACAAGCCATGTTTACATAATCTGAATTCAACTCAACCCCAATAAACTTGCGGTTATATTCCTGGCAGACCACTCCTACAGTACCAGAGCCGAAAAATGGATCCAGAACAAAATCTCCGGGCCTGGTGGAAGCCAAAATGCATGGTTCAACTAACTGGGACGGGAAGGTGGCAAAATGCGCTCCAGGGAAAGAGCGGGTGTTTATGCTCCAGACTGTCCGTTTATTGCGACCATTGCTGTCCAATATTGCCTCGCGGTCGTAATAATACTTTTCTGCTTTTGCCAGCATAAACACATATTCGTGATCCCGCGTAGGTCTATCTTTTACACTCTCGGGCTGGGCATTGGGTTTATGCCAGATAATATCATCTCGTAAATACCAGCCATCAGCCTGAAGAGCCAAAGCTAATCGCCAGGGAATACCCAGCAGGTCTTTGGATTTTAATCCTTCCGGGGTATCAGGTCTTATCGTCATTGCCCGGGCTGGATTTTTTTTATCGGGTGCTCGGTATCCACGATTGCCAGAGGTATAACCATCACCTATGTTGAGCCACATTATACCATCCTGGCGAAGAACCCGTCTGGCCTCGGCGAAAACACAAACCAAATGATTTATATATTGGTGTAATTTCTGCTCCAAACCTATTTGTCCGGGTATTCCATAATCCCTTAAACCCCAATAGGGTGGTGAAGTGACTATGCACTGTACCAAATTGGAAGGCAATCTTTGCAGTACTGTTAGGGCATCGCCTTCTACCAGGAGGGAATCGGTAGGAATTATTTCCGAAGCACGATCAATTTTTATTGTCGTTAACATATGTATCACCTCATTAAAGATAACTTCGCTAATAATTGGTTTTTTCCTTCAAAACATACGAATATTTGTTCTAAAAATTATTCTGCCCGGGGGCAATTCATTTTACCTTACATATCCTGGAACCTCCAAAGTATTCATTACGTCTTAAGATATGTTGATCCCAAATTATAAGCTGTTCCCGTGTTTAAAGCCTTCGTATTAGGAAAATAAGGAGGAAATGTAAACATGATTAGTCTGTCCATGGCTCAACCTCTGGAGGCATCAATAAGAAATCGCCTGGTGGAACTGCGCCAGGAACTGGATAGCAGTTTAAAAGTAATTTATGTAAAAGGAGAAACCCCGGTAATGCCGCCCCGTAAGGTGGACGAGATACTGGAGGATATGGACAAAGTGGAAGGAGATTTGCGCCGGCTTCGTGTAACTCGCGATTTGGCCAATCATCAAGCAATAGTAGCCTGGAAAATAGAAGGTTACGATAAACTATCCATTGCGGAAGCATTGGAATTAGCTAAACAATTACGTGAACGCCTTAACCTGTACCGGCAAATGGCCCGGGAGAACCCTAATGTCCATTCCGTAGTACATTTAAGGTCTTTTGGCTCCGGCACCGAAATGCTGGGTCGGGTCACTTATGAGCCGGCTTTCTATCAGCACCAGGCCAAAAAACTGGAACGACAGGTAAACGCCCTGTCTATTGCTATTGATAAAGCTAATCAAACCGTGCAGCTTGATTTTGACGCCAGTCCCTACCTGGAAGGCCTGGAGTCTTAAGTGGTTATTACTGAATATTCCGGGTGCAACCCGGATAACAGCAGTGTGAACACCGCCAGGTAGAGCGTATACTACCTTAGCCTATACGGCAGCAACTTGAAATTGCAAATAGTTCGGACGAATTGCGCCTAACCATTTACCATTTTCATGTACATTATTACGGACGATAGACAGGATTGTCTTAATACAATTAAGTTCCGTGCTGTTATCAGGTTCACCAAAGCCGGGTTTTTAACCCGGCTTTGTTTATTTCCTGGCGCTCCAAACTCTTATTGAACAAAAACCACTCGAAGAAAAGCACCGCGACCACCCCTTAACCGGGAAATACATCAGGTTCAGGGAATGTCACATCCAACCATATCGGCTATTGTCGGGGCTAGTCCCCGAACTTATTGTTTAACTACTATCTCGTTTTTCAGCTTCTGGATAGTCTCCAGAGACAAGCCAGTAATCTCCGCAATAAATTCTACATCTACACCTTTTAATAAGGCTTTCCTGGCTGTTTCCAGTTTACCTTCTTTCAGGCCTTCTTTCAGGCCTTCTTCCCTTAACCACTGTTCTATCTGGGTCATGCGTAACACCTCCAGTAGTTTTCTCTTGTATTCTTCTGGTAGAAATTTATCGGTTATGGCTATCAGGGCACCAATGGCAAAGTTTGTGTATTCGTTTTTGCTGACCTTGGCTAGCTCAGCAGCCTGTATGACCATATCGTTTTCCGGTTGTTTGCTTTTCATCAAGGGCAGGAAAACTAGTTTTTGCAGGTCAGCTTCATTTAGTGGTTCTTCCTGATCAATTTTAGCCTTTAGTCGGTTGTATTCGGCATCGCCGTCCATATCTTTTAAGTATACGTTGGCTACTTTGTAAGTGAGGGAGCCTTTGGTAAGCAGGTCAGGGGCATTTTGTATGCGACCCGAGTATATTATGGCTGTGTTTACTTCTCGGTTATGCCGTTCAACTATCCTGGCTCCGTAAAAGGCTATCCGCCTTAGTAAGTCCTCCGGTACTGTAGTCTGGAATTCTAAATGCAGCAGGGTCTCGTCTTCTAATAGGAATACGAAGTCTAATCGTTTCTCCCGGGCCTCCACCACCGGCAGTACCGTGGGCATGATGTCAACTATCCCGGCCGTTTTCAACCCGAGTATTTCCAGAGTTTTATCTTTAAACATTTCTGCGGTAGCTTTCATAATGATATCGGTGTTATGGCCACTTATATTGGTTTCCAGATTCACCACCTGCCTTCCTGTAAATATTATACTATAAAGATCTGGCAAAGCGACTGCTATTCTCAATATGTCCGGTGCCTGTCCCCAGACTTTCCCCAGACTTTCCATCGGTTATCTCATCTCCGACACAGAAATCATGCTTCTTTTGGGCAGCCTTACCGATACCTACTGAAAATTCCCGCTCATCATCATCAACCAATCCTCTTATGACCAGTGCATAACCCAGATAGTTGTGGGACCGCTCATCAAATGAACGTATCAGCCTTATTCTGGGTTGAACTGATACAATTATCCCCTGGAATGATACCTTACCATCACTCATAATCGCTCACCTCAATAGATATTCCTATAATCGACGGATAACAAACGTTTAATTTTAAACTTCGGAACACAAAATAATTTCCTGCCAATTTATTCTATTTTCTTTGCGTTGCAAATCAATAATAGATAGATTCCATATTCTTTGTTCAGCGTGTGCTAGCTCTACGACAAGCATTAATTCTCTTTCTGTTCCTAATTATTAAAAAGTTAGCCCTATAGAAATGTGAAATGGCGAATAGGAATCACGGTATTTATTAAATATTTTTATTATGTATTGAAAATATATATTAAAAGTATTGACTTATTTATTCATAGTATTTATTATTAAATTATCAACGAATACAACGGAGGTGAGAAAATGCAAGTAACTTTTTCACAGCATGCTACACAAAGATGTTCATCAAGAGCCATAAACAAGAAACATATAGATTTAGCTCTCCAATATGGAACTATAAAGCAAAGTCATGGTAAAAGGGTTTACGCATTGCTACAAAAAGATATGATTGACTTAATTGGCGACAATGCTGTCAATCATCAAGAATTGAAAAAGCTGAATAGCTTTGTGGTTGTTTGTGACGATAATGACATAATATCTGCTTATAATGCACAACCCTGGAAAATAAGAAAATTACTAAGGTCATAAATCTTTACGAATTGAGGAAGAACTTATCAATAAAAAAAATGGAGGTTAAACTGAAATGATTAATGTTAATGAGATGTATAATTTTTTATTTAATGGATTGCAGTTTTTAGATAAGAAGCACAATGAGAAAAAGCGTATGCTATTAATCATGCAGCTTCTGTACCTGAAATTATTGAATGATAATAAGACCAGTGTTTATCCGGAAACAGTCAATGGCTTTTCTCTAAAAGAGCTATCCATTGGTGATGTTAATAAAAACCTTAAGAGCTGTTTTTCACAATTAAACGGTAACCAGGGACATGGTCTGCTTTTTTCTAACCATAGTTATCAGGAAATAAGCAAAAATGAAATTAGAGCCTTACTGCAGCATCTGGAAAGATACTCATTTGCTATCAGCCCCAAAGACGGTAAAGATATGTTAAACAGTGTACTGGCCAGAGCTGTCGAAAAGCTGCTAAAAGATTTTGTCGAGCTATACATTAACCGCAAAAGCATATATTTTATAGACCCCCTGGCCACCAAAATGATGAGCAGTTTGCTTTTCAGCCAGGCCAATACCGATATAGAAAATCCCTCGGTCTACGATCCCAGTGCCGTCATTGGGTTCAACCTTTTGTATGCTGCCCGGGAAATGGCAAAAAGATTTGATTCGAAACTAGATGGTTGCCATTTTTACGGTCAGGAAGAAGACCCCTGGTTGGCAGAAATCTGCCTCTTGAATCTATTGCTGCACGGTATAAAAAATGTTCATATAGCCAGCGGCGATCCCATAAGTGCACCAGCATTTTTAGATAAGGGACATTTAAAGCAATTTTCTTATGTAATGATGAATACTCCACCATTGCGGAAGTGGAGTCACGAATATGCACAAGCAGATCCTTATGCCCGATTTTACCTGGGGGTACCCGGAAAGGCTTATGGGGATCAAGCAATCTTTATGCATGCCCTGGCTTCAATAGCCCCTGAGGGTAGAGCGGCAATCGTTGTCAACCCAGGCATACTCATGCGCGACGGTGTGGAAAAACAGGTAAGAACAATGTTAGCAGAGAGTAAACGTCTGCAAAAAGTAATTGCTTTACCACTTATATCTTATAAGGCGGGTAATTCCCTGCAATCTAATCTACTGCATATTGAAAATACGGGCAATAACTCCAACCATATACTGCTTGCCGATTTAGAAGCCATCAAATCGCAAAACAACCGCTTGTATGAAGAAATACTGACCAACAATGATTGGGTAGATATTTTGGAGGAATTAGCCCGGACAAACCGGAGAATATTTGCAGTTAATATAGCCAATCAAACTAAATATTTGCCTGCCAAAATACTAAAAGCTGATCTTGTATCTCCTGCGTTTCCGGAAGCAGCCGGAAATTTTATCAGTGCTGGCATAGTCTGTGGACCAGATGTAGAATATAACCGCGGTCCCCATTTAAGCCCATATACTCTTATTACCGGAAAAGGAGCCACCGATGAAGACTGGCTCTGGGAAATAGACCAGGATAAAATTGCGGATTATCTTGTGGTCAAAGAATATAACAAACTAATCCCTATGCAGCATTTAGTATATTCGTATCATGATCGGTATCTGGGGACAGTAAGCCTCGATGTTCAGGCATATGAAAAAGGAAACCTGTTACCCCTGAAAGATATTGCTGAAGTGTTTCGGGGGGTAATGGTAGGAGACGAAAAGGTAAGCAGTGAAGCCCATTACACCCATCTTATGCTCAATTTATCTGATGTACAGGACGGGATTATTAATCTTAGTACCATGGATAAATACGACTTTAGTGATAATTATAAAAAATACGAAAAATATGAACTCCAGGAAGGTGACCTGCTCGTATCCTGTCGTGGAACCCAGATAAAAATTGCCATTTTCCCTCCTGTCAAAGACAAGGTCGTCCTTTCGCAAAATTTTATTGCTCTTCGTCTGAAAAGCAACTACTTTCCTGAATATGTGCGATTACTGCTGGAAAGCCCGGTAGGACAATACTATTTCAATTCTTTGCAGGCTGGTGCAGCTACTTATAATTTCAGTGTAAAGGATATAGAAGGGATTCAAATACCCAATAAGGGCTATATTGAACAATCTTTGCTGGTGTGCGAAATGAAAGGTCTGGAACTGTTTCACGAACATGAGCAATATATTCAGAAACTATATTACCTGAAAAACAAAATCGGTTTGCTCAAAGGGAGCGGTTTGGCCGAGTATATGAAGATTACAGAAGAATTACAATCGGCAGATCTACTTAATATTTATGCTTCGTATAATAATTATTACTCGGCTAAAAAATTACTGGAAAATGGTGCTAACCCTAATCAGCCTGATGATATGGGCTTTACACCTTTAATGGTCGCTGCCTATCGGGATAATCGCAAAGTAGCCCGGTTACTTTTAGACCACGGTGCTGATCCTAATGCCCCTGGTCCGTTTGGTCGCACCGCACTA
>Ga0265294_10008770_pt1 | contig 11741 bp, 12 predicted proteins | sample MunlanPumphouse3_FD_192504 | JGI IMG/M metagenome (GOLD analysis project Ga0265294, IMG submission 192504) | Groundwater microbial communities from a municipal landfill in Southern Ontario, Canada - Pumphouse #3 | ecosystem: Environmental > Aquatic > Deep subsurface > Groundwater | place... | reverse complement strand
CTGGTTTAAACACAACGTCTTTTCTTTCTTCAACCACACGCACTGGCACACCAGCTGCTGGTTCAGCCTCACCTGCAATTACTTTATCTGCCCCAGCGGCAAAATCTGTTGCTGGCGGTGGCGGAGTATTCAAATCAATTTCAACCGAATCACTCTTAGCGCCATGCATAACAATTCTTACAATAATATATGTAGCCAGCAAAATAACGATTATAGCCGCACCGAATAAAAACCAAGGGCGACGTGGACGACCACAAGCCAAAGCCCCATCTTCTGGCAATTCAGGTAAATCTATTTCATCGTCTAAATCCAGTAAATCCAGCTTTTCTTCAGCCATCGTATGCTCCTTCTTTAATATTCGCATTATATCATAAAACTAGCCCATAGCAAAGAGCAATTAAAAAAAATTACATTATTAATGTATAAAAAAATCCGGCAAACGCCGGATTTTTATTTTTTTACCATGTGCCACCGGCATCTCCAAGATCACCACCGGCCAAGAATTGTAATATCACACCGACACCGAACAAAAGCAAAAATCCGATTATCATAGCAATAAGATGCTGTTTACCATCTTTAGACCAATCGTATTTTTTTGCAACGATAGCGTCCCAACCAATAGATGCGATAACGAATGCTGCGCCGACAAATGCCAATGTACGCAAGATTCTGAATACGCCTTTAAGCTCTCCAATCAAGTTTGACAAACCACCTACCTCTGGTCCAGCTGCATAAGCAGCACCAGCTACCAAAACAGCGGTTGCGCCAAAACCAATTTTTTTAAGTAAATTTTTCATATTCTTCCCTTTGTTATATAGACATTATAACACAAAAAAATCCGTTATCAAACAGTATTATTTTGGCATATTCCCAAAATTAGGGGGAACAATTAACGCATGATTTTCTTCTACGATTGGCTCTTTTTCACAATTACAACAGCCCGCAATAAAGAGCACCCCGCAAAGAGCAAAGAGCAAATATAATTTTTTCATAGTTTTTTCCTTTGTTTATTCTGGCACTTTTATAGCTTTCGCCATTTCTTGCACAAATTCTTTCATATTTTTAATTTCTTGTTTTTCTGTTCCCAGATAACGCAAAGCAACCGTTTTATCCATTTCTTCTTTTTCGCCAACAACCGCGATAATCGGGGTTTTTGCCAAAGACAATTCACGAATTTTATAATTTACCTTTTCCGCGCGTAAATCACTGCGGGCATTTACCCCAACCCCGCGAAGCTCTGAAACAACTTGCTTTGCATAATCATTATATTTTTCAGATATTGGTGCAACTACAACCGGTTCTGGGGATAACCATAACGGTAAATTACCACCAGTATTTTCAATCAACATTCCCATAAAGCGTTCTACGCTGCCCAACATTGCACGATGCAACATAATTGGACGATGCTTTGCCCCATCTTCGCCAACATAGGACAAATCAAATCTTTCTGGCAAATTCATATCCAATTGGATAGTACCACACTGCCATACACGACCAATCGAGTCCTTTAAATAAATATCAATTTTTGGACCATAAAACGCTGCGTCTTGTTCTGCAATTTCGTATTTAATTTTATTGCTATCCAGCGCATGCTTTAACGCGCCCTCGGTAAAGTCCCAAATTTTATCATCGCCTATTCTAAACTCGGAATCCTTTCTGGTTGCCAATTTCATACTGACATTATCAAAACCAAATTTAGAATAAATATCTTTTATAAATTCGATAACCTTTACTACTTCGTCTTCTAGTTGCTGTTCCGTGCAGAAAATATGTGCATCATCTTGGGTAAACTCGCGAACACGCATTATACCATGTAAACCGCCAGCCGCTTCATAACGATGGACTTTGCCAAATTCACCAACATACATTGGCAAATCTTTATACGATTTTATTCCTTGGGCGAATACCAACATCCCGCCTGGGCAATTCATAGGCTTTATACAAAATTGCCGATTATCTTCGGTTTTACCAGAATAATTATGTTCCCCATATTTTGCCCAATGCCCCGACGTTTCCCACAAACAACGATCCATTAATGCAGGCGTAGAAACTTCATAATAACCCGCACGATCTTGACGCATACGAACATATTCAATCAATTTACGATAAATCCTATATCCTTTGTCATGCCAAAATACGGCGCCCGGCGCATAGTCCGGTTCAAAATGAAACAAATCCATATCGCGCCCAATTTTACGGTGATCGCGCTTGGCTGCCTCTTCCATCATGTTCAGATATTCATCCAATTCTTCTTTGCTTGCGAACGCGTCAACATAAACACGTTGCAGCATTTTGTTTTTAGAATCACCCTTCCAGTAAGCCCCCGCAACGCTGCGAATTTTAAATCCATCACGTGGTAATTCTTTGGAATTTTCAACATGGGGACCACGGCATAAATCAATAAAATCACGAAATTGATATACGGACAACTGTTCGGCAGACGCATCATATTCATTCAACCATTCTGTTTTATATGGTTGGTTTGCGAAAATGTTTTTAGCCTCATCAATTGATACTTCGCGACGTTCAAAACGACCCGCACTTTTTATCAAATCACGCATTTCTTTTTCAATTTTTGGAAAATCTTCTTCGGTTATTCTGTGCTGCATATCAAAATCGTAATAAAAACCATTTTCAATTGCAGGCCCACCAGCAAACTTTACATCTGGCCAAATTTTTTGCACCGCCGCCGCCATTACGTGTGCCAACGAGTGCCGAATAACTTCTATATCATAAGACATAATAAAAACCTTTATTATTTATTTTTAAACTATTAATTATTGTATATGGAAAGCACGTAAAGTGCAATAGAATTTAGACCCCCAACGGGGTTGTTGTAGTTGTGAAAAGAACAAATTTGTTTTTCATAATAATATCATTCTAAATCTATTTTTATGAAAAATCAAATAGTTTTAATAAAAAAGGCGCACATTTGCGCCTTTTTTAAATTAAAAGTCGATAATACTGCCGAACAGTACCGCAAAGAAAAAGCAAACACTACCGCTAATAACGAACAAGTGCCAAATCATATGACTAAATTTCAATCTGCGACGCAGATAGAAAATCACACCAAATGAATATGATAATGCGCCAGCCAACATAAACCACAGACCACGCGCAGGAACAGTTGCAATGACTTTTGGTAACAAGAACAATATTGTCCAGCCCATAATTAAATATAAAGCGACGACCCATTTTGGTTGTTCTTTGGGATTACGAATTTTCATAATTGCACCGAAAATAGTAATCGCCCATAACAGACCAAAAACACTCCACCCCAATGCGCCACGCATATTAACCAATAAAAATGGCGTATATGTTCCAGCGATTAATGCATAAATTGCAACGCTGTCCCAAACCTCGAAAAAGCTTTCACTTTTCTGCCCAATCATGGCGTGACAGAAAGTGCTGCCGAAATAAAGCAGAAACATAGTCAGTCCAAAAATCGAGCAAGATACCAATGCCCATGGATCACGATGCATCGCGGCAAACACACACAAAATAACCAGACCAGCTATAGCCAATCCAATTCCAATCCCATGCGTTAAAACATCTGCCACCCATTCTGAATGTGTGGGTTCGCGTTCCCAACGAAACAAACCCGCTGTACGCAATGCACGCAATAATGCATTCGCACGTGGCTGTGCCTTTATTGCCTTGCTTTGTGCCCTTGCTATTTTTTTTGGTTTTTTAGTTTTTGTTTTTAACATTTTTTATCTCCCAAATTTTTATCCCAATTCTATTTTTTAATCCCATCTGATAATTTATAAATTCATCCCAGGATTGTTCTATTACTTTGCCCGCCGAAGAACTAGCATGACGGACCGTGACTTTATCGCCATCTCGGACGATAAATCCAACATGCCTATTCCAATTGTTTGTCCCGATCAGTGCAGGCATATCCCTGCTGTCAGCGATTATACCGATTATTGAAACATGAGGCAATCTTTTCATTTGAATCTTTGGAATGTCCGCAGAAGCAATATACGATAAGGTAATTTTCTGTGCAGTAAAATTGGTCTTTACAGGTGGATTTTTCTTTGCAAACCAAGAATTTTTATCAATAGTTCCAGAAACATATTTTACCGGCGCGCCCAGTTTTGATGTAATGTCAGCCATAGTTCCGCTTTGGGCCTGATCCATTTCCCAAAAATGCTTACGATAAACATACGATGGATTTGCATCCAAATAAGAAATTTCTATTTTGTTTTCAATTGGATCCCCAGGCGCAGCATACGCCATAGCTGTTTCAACATATGTTACGCAGTCAAAAACATCTGAACGAATAATTGGATCAGTATCTACGCCGGCGCCCTCGCCCAATGGGTCCATAGCATATCTAACACCAATAAATTGTTTTGAAACAGAATCCAATCGCGCAGAATAATCAAACTCATCCGACACAGATGGGGACTTTACACCACTACATGCAGCAACAAGTAATGTAAAAATCAAAAATTTATTGTATCGTATTTTATTTTTCATTTCTCTATACTTTTTGAAAATTTAACCCAAAAAGACATTTATATTTCTTTTATCATTTCAACATAAGTTCCGCCAGATTCGAAACCGAAATACTGATAAAAGTTTATCAGTTTTTGATTATCTTTATCAACATAACAAACAATATATTTTGCCCCACGGGATTTACATTCTGATATAAACCATTCGCCCAAATCATGCGCCGCACTTGTTCCCCGAAATTCTGGCAAAACAACAAAGTATGATGAAAGCGCCCAACGTGCTGCCAGTTTTTCGCCATAAATAAATCCAATAATTCCTCCGTCTGACTCTGCAACACCAATAATACCATTCGAGCTTTTTACTTGCAGTTCCATATCTGCGATTTCAATAGCATCTTCATTCGTCAGTAACGTTTCCCCACCCGTCAATTGAACTTTTTGAATATTTAAAAAATCTTTTTGCTCAGCCCGGCGAATAAATATTTCTGACATTTTCAATCCTTTGCGGCTTATTAGATCTTAACCCTTTGCCCATTTTCAACTTTATATAAAGACAATTTCTTTTTATCCTTATTAAACTTTCGTTCGGCATCTATGACTATTGAATTCATATCAATCCCTATACCAAAAACATAAAAGTTATCTTTGATTAAAAAAATCTTAAGTTTATTTTTTAAATTATAACCTTCATAAACTAAATAATCTTTATAATCCAAAATATAATTAGCCTTAAACTCATGCCCTTTTTCATCAACAATTACAAATGGGGACTCAGGCATTTTCAATCCTTTCACGAACACGCTTGTCCCCCATAGCCTGCATAATTGAATACAAATCTGGGGTATTTGTACGCCCCGTCAGTGCAACACGCAAAGCCATGGCGGCATCACCATTGTTAATACCAACACTTGTTGCAACATCTTGAATTTTTTTCCACCATGTATCTTTATCGTCATTAATATCAAACGTTTTTAAAAATTCGGATAAAGCTTGTTTATTTGTATCTGGGATTTCTATTTTTACAAACACATCATCAAAGAAATATGAAACTTCTTCTAACGTTTGTTTCCAGGTAATAAAATCTTTGCGAATGCGTTTTGGATTATCACGTTCTATCCCCAATATTGAATGTAAATAATCATTTTTTTCATTCAATCTTTCTGCCCATTCCTTTGAATATTTTTTTGCCCAAGTCATTACTTTATCGGTTAAATCATCCACGCTTAACGTCGCGATAAATTCTTTTGCCCACCATTCCAATTTCTTCATATCAAACAACGCGCCAGACATTGGAATCTTTTTTAATTTTAATTCATATTCCCAAATATTTTTAACTTTGCCCTTTAACTTATCTTCTTCATAACCACTGGCAATAATATTAAACAGATATTCCAAAACCGCATCCACCGGCCAACCAGATTCTATAAATTGCGCGACATTTGCCTGGAGATCTTTACGCTTTGACAATTTACGTTGCTTGCCCGTTTCATCATCTATGGTATCCAGCGTTGATGTATGAACATATGCCGGGGCTTTCCAGTTCATCATATTAAACATTTGAACATGTAATGGGAAACTGGGCAACCATTCTTCACCACGAACAACGTGTGTCGTGTGCATAAAATGATCGTCAACCAGATGGGCAAAATGGTACGTTGGCAACCCATCATTTGATTTTATTAAAACAATATCTTCATCATTTTGTGGGAATGCAATACTGCCACGAACGGCATCCTTGCAAAAAATCTTTTCGTTTTTATCAGCATTTGAATACAATCTGATACTGGGCATTTCGCCAGCATCCACGCGCGCAATAATTTCATCTTCGCTTAAGTCGCGATCACGCGCAAAACCACCATAAATACCGGTTGGTAATCCAGATAATTTTTGATTTTCACGAATTTCTTCCATTTCCGCAGCGGTTAAAAAGCAAGGATATGCCGAACCCGTTGCCAATAAATGGGCCGCAACAGAATGATAAATATCTTTACGCATTGATTGTTGATAAGGCCCGTAGTCGCCGGTTTTTATAATGCTTATGCCTTCATCGGGATTCAATTTAAACTTTTCTGCCGTTTGTAAAATTAAATCTACCGCGCCTTCAACTTCTCGCTTGGTATCTGTATCTTCTATGCGCAGGATAAAAACGCCGCCAGATTGCTTGGCCAATTTATAATCTATCAGCATTTGATACAATCCGCCGATATGCATATATCCCGTTGGGCTGGGGGCAAAGCGTGTCACCATTGCGCTGTCTGGTAAATCGCGTACTGGAAACTTTCCCTCTAATTCCGCAACCGTCCATTTCGCATCTGGTAATAATCTTTTAATTAAATCTGGTGATAATCCTGGTCTCATTATTTATTGCCTTTTTAACTAATGCATTTTATACTCAAAATTATGGAAAAGCAAGATATCAGAACCTTTGGCAGAATTCATGGCAAGCGCCTGTCCCCGCGCCAGCAATCACTGGTGGATAATTTGCTGCCTAAATTGATACCCCAACAAATTGGGAATACAGACCATATACTGGAAATCGGGTTTGGCGCGGGAGAACATTTGTTGGAATTGTCCGCGATGAATCCAGATAAAACAATCATCGGGGCCGAGCCATTTATAAATGGCGTGGCCAGCCTGCTGTCAAAAATTACGGATGAAAATAACAATGTAAAACCAGAATATAAAAACATCCATATTTGGCCAGACGATATCAGAAAACTTATAAAAGATACCGATTTAAAATTTTCACAAATTTGGGTTTTGCACCCTGACCCATGGCCCAAAGCGCGCCACGAAAAACGCAGATTATTATCCAGTGAATTCTTAAGTTTATTGACCAAGCACCTTACCTCTGACGGGCAAATAATAATTGGCACGGACCATTATGAATATTATGATTGGATTATCCAGCAATTACCAAAAACAAAACTATCAATAGCCGGCGACCAATTATCAGTCATTGAAACCAGATATCAGCAAAAGAATAAAGCTGGTACAATCACACCAAAATATTTAATTTTGTCGCCTTAATGCGATTTTTGTCTTTTTACATTATTATTTTTATTATTTTGATTTTTTATAGATATATTCGCTTTCCCAGTATCAAACGACGATTTCTTTTTTACTGTACTTTTGCTTTTTTCTATATTTTTTAATTTCATATTAATGTCATCAATTTCTTTTTGATAAACTTTGACATTTGGTAATAAGTTTTTGGCTTTTGTCATATAGGTTTTAGCCAATTCCAAATTCTTGGCGCCGCCCAGTTTTTTGTAACATAACCCAACGTTATAATACGTCCCAGCCAGACCATTGGCATTCATAGAATTTGTTATATTTGTATTTAATATATTTATAATTGCTGTGCCCTTTTCGTATTTTCCCCACTTTAAATAAAGATACGAAAGATCGCTGTAAGCACTGGCATTTTCTGGATATTTTTTAATTACATCCATATAAACCTCTTCGGCTTTTGTATAATTATTATCATATAAATACTTTGTTCCCAATTCTATCAAAGCGTCTGCGGTTCTTTCCGATAATGGTTTATGTGAAAAACTATTATAATTTGTTTTGTTTGAAACAGTACAATATCCAGACTCACACAATTCAACAATTTCTTTTGGCATTACCGACTTGGTCAGTTGGATATTCTGTGGTTTATATAATCTTTTATTTTTCTTGTCCCAATAACGTGGATCTTTTAACCACACTTCTAATGTGTCAGCAACAGAATAATTCAGAACATTATCTTTGCTTATCATATCCATATCTTTTGACTTCAAATACTGACGAAATTCATAAATTCCACCAATCGGTGTATTCATAATATCTATAGGATTAATATCGCCAGAAATCAAACAGGCTTCTAACCATCTGCGCCAAACCAAGCCTTCGGCCCGTTTACCACCAGAGCTTAAATAATTAGCCAACATTTGCCCTATTTCTTCACCACTTTTGCCATCCAACCATGCTTTTAAAACACTACCTTGGGAAACGACCGGATATTTTTCGAACAACTCTTTTACCTGTTCGCTATTAATTGTTCCTTGGTTACGATAAAGACTGCGCAGCTCTGCCCATCTATCATTTCTGGCCCTGTCCTTTTTTCCTGGTTTCCCATTTTTTGTATCAACATTTGGTTCAAACATTCCAGGACCACCATTATAAATAAATGATGCCAATCCCAAAAATTCCTGTGGGGTCATATCGCGATCAAATGCGCAACAATAACAATACATAATAAAATAAGTTTCATATTCTTCAATATGCCAACGTGCAATCTCATACGCTTGATCTATTGTTATATCCGGCGTATTTGGCCCAACAGGCCCGTCCGGCATTCTGGTGCTGCCATAACCGATCGTCCATATGCCACGACCGTCTTGATAAGCACTGCTTTCAAATCCTTCGGGATTTGCAAGATAACAAATAAGATAAGGCGTTATAGGACGACATTGATTCAAAAATTCTTCATACGTTGCAGCTGGTTTAATTTTTACATCATCAGCTTTAACTTCTTTTTTCTGTTTTTCCGTTATCTTTTTTACAGTTTCAAAACCACCATATAAAACCAAAGCCGCGGATAAAATAATTATCCACTTCTTGTTTTGAACTAAAATATTCCGAAATTTATCCATCCTTGATTTGCCTTTATTATATGCTATTATTTTACCATACATTCGATTAAAAATGCCGAAAAAAGAGACAAACCCTTTTGCTCAATCATATACTGCGCCAATCGCGCCATTGGCCGACCGTATGCGTCCACAAACAATTGATGAAATTATCGGCCAAAAACAATTACTGGGGGAAACGGGATTAATACGGCAAATGGTAAATTCTGGGCGGCTATCAAATTTGATTTTATGGGGACCACCTGGATGCGGCAAAACAACAATTGCGCGCGCACTGGCTAAATCAACTGAACTGGATTTTATACCTATGTCTGCGGTTTTTAGTGGCACAGCAGATATAAAAAAAACAATGGAAGCCGCCAAAATGAATCGTGCAATTGGGCGTGGAACTTTGCTGTTCATTGATGAAATTCATCGATTTAATAAAACACAACAAGATACTTTATTGCCTTATCTAGAAGATGGCACGTGTGTTTTTATCGGTGCAACAACCGAAAACCCCAGTTTTGAATTAAATAATGCCCTGCTTTCACGCTGTCATATTGGTGTGCTCACGCCCCTATCCACTGAAGATTTAATGGAATTATTAGAACGCAGTGAAAAAAATTTGGGTAAATTGCCATTAACAAATCAAGCAAAAATTCATCTGTGTCAAATGGCTGATGGCGATGCCAGATTTTTATTAAATACGATTGAATATTTATCAAACACAAAATTTACAAAACCATTATCGCCCGACGAATTGGACGCTGCAATACAGAAACGCGCGCCACTTTCGGACAAAGCCGGCGAAGAACATTACAATTTAATCAGCGCCGTTCATAAAAGCTTGCGTGCATCTGATACTGATGCCGCATTATATTGGACGGCACGAATGATATTGGGTGGACAAGATCCAAAATATTTATTTAGACGATTAACCAGATTTGCAATGGAAGATATCGGCCTGGCTGACCCGAACGCAATGCAGATCGCATTGTCCGCATGGCAAGTATACGAAAGAATAGGCCCCGGCGAAGGCGATTTGGCATTAACCGAGTTAGTAATTTATTTGGCCACTGCCCCAAAAAGCATTGCTAATTACAAAGCCCACGACGAAGCATGGCACGCGGCCGAAAAAAATGGCAGCTTGATGCCACCAAAAAACATTTTAAATGCCCCAACGAAAATGATGAAGAATATGGGATACAGCGCGGGATATGTTTATGAACCCGATACCACCAGCGGATTTAGCGGTCAAAATTGCTTTCCTGAAAAAATGGAGCGCAAAACTTTTTATCGTCCAATTGAACGTGGATTTGAACGCGAAATCAAAAAACGCTTGGATTATTGGGAATCTTTACGCAAAAAGAAATAAAATTAAACCCGCAATTTGCGGGTTTTTTAAAATGCTATATTTAGTTTGGTTCCAATTTTGAAGAATTTTTGTTCAAAATCATATTCGCCATATCCAACATATTGTGTACGACCATATTGGCGAACAAATTTCATACCCAGAATAGTTGCATCAAAATCAGGATTTGTAGCTTTGCGAATATCGGCATTAAAACCTATACGCCAATTTTCATCAATTCTGAAATAAGCTTCTGGCATCATATCAATCCATGCCATGCCATTTACTTCATCAAAAAGCCAACTGGTTTTAAAGGTGCCGGCAAGTGTAACATTGTTCCAAGAACGCCCTAAACGAAATCCAGCAGCATAAATAGTTTTATCAAATCTTGGATCTGCATCGCCTGAAAATTTTACACCACCAAAGATATCCGATTTAATAGTATCATTAGATACACGATACATAACATCCATACCAGTATAAGAAAAACCGTCATAATCACGATCATCGTCAAAATCTTGTTGGTATTTTACAGTTGCGCTCAAAACAAATATATCATTTATTCCGTATGACCCCCTAACGCCGGTATCTAAGATATCATCCCCAATTGATAAACCGCCACGAAATGTAAAATCACGGGCCTGTTCAAAATACATTGGATCTTCGGTATCAAATTCAGACGCATACGCACCATTTACACCCAGCGCAAAAAACAAAGAGCAAATTGCACCATAAAATATAAAATTTTTATTTTTCTTAGAATAATTCATTATTTACTACCGTTTAACTAATTAAAAATACAACATACCTTGAACGCCAATTTGCATATCTTGGTATTTGTTTATTTCAGTTGTGCCCATATATTCTGCGTTTAAAGTAGCATCTCCGTTTATATAACATTGGCTGGTTACGCTATCACACCAAGTGTACATATAGATATCTTTCGCGGAATCTGCAGAATCCCATAAAGAAGCACGACCATAAAAACCAAGGGCAAACGCATCATTTGGCTGCCAATAAACTGCTGCTTTTGCATATAACTGGTTGTGCCAAGAATATGTACCAAAGACTGCTTCTGCATCAAATGACCATTCATCTGACAGTTTTGTAAACACACCTGCTCCGCCTTCTACATAAACGCTTTTTGAAACATCACGTTCAAATGCCATATATGCAACTTGACCGGTATTGCTGACTATACCATTACCATACGATGTGTTTTCCCACTTAATGTATGCTAAATTGGCCAAGCCATAAAATGTAGTATCTGGGGTTGTTTTAAATCCAAACTTACCACTGGCCATTATA
>Ga0265294_10008769_pt1 | contig 11744 bp, 27 predicted proteins | sample MunlanPumphouse3_FD_192504 | JGI IMG/M metagenome (GOLD analysis project Ga0265294, IMG submission 192504) | Groundwater microbial communities from a municipal landfill in Southern Ontario, Canada - Pumphouse #3 | ecosystem: Environmental > Aquatic > Deep subsurface > Groundwater | place... | reverse complement strand
AGAGAAAAGCTTCTAACCTCTTTGATTAGCTCTACGTTTCTCTTATGGATCTCCATCATCTTCTGCATCATATCAACTTGAACTGTCTTTCTCCAGTTATACCAAGGAACCTTGCCTTTAAGCAACTTTGCTCTTGCTTTAACATATGGAATATCAAATTTCTCTGAGTTCCAACCAGTAAGAAGATCGTAGTGTTCTAACTTCCGAAAGAAGCAACGTAGGATCTCGTCTTCTTCTCCCGTCCAATAGAATTCTTTACCTTCATCATCTACTGCTCCGATTGAAACGATTCTCCTTGCACCGATAACGATACCCTTACCTCTGTCGTCTGTCTCTATATCAAAGAAGAGAGTCTTATATTTCGTAGCAACTGTAAGTTTAAGATCTACGTGCATTCTTTGATACGGAGACAGATCAGCCTCGTATGTTTGTATGCGATGTGTTTCTAGATAGTCAAGAACTGCGTCTCTGTTATCTCGAGTAGCGTATCTAGCAGTTGTCTTAACAAAGAGTTTAACATAATCACCTTCAATCTCGTAGCGATCAATGAACCTTGCCTTCTTAAGAGACGAAAAGATTTGCTTGTTCTCTTGTACATCTTTAAGTCTTACGCAGAAGTAGTAAGGAAAGTCTGAGATGTAAAGGTACAGACGAACGTTGCCTTCTCTCGTTACCATCACAACGTATTCATCTTTATCGTAGCCTACTACAAACTCGTTATGCTTGTAGTTATCTAAGAACTCTTGATATGTTATAAACTTTGTATCGATCATCTGCTTAGTAATTTAATAGTAAGTCCCAATCTTTTTTGTAGATATGTAAGCTTGATGCAAACATAAAGAACTTGCCGATTGGTAAGCCAACTTGCTCTGCAATGTATTTTCTTAGTTCATCTGCTAACCAGATATCATTTTGAAAGTGAGTAGCAAAGTCTGTAGATCTCATTACGTAGATCACATCTAATGCACCCTCTCTTTTCATAAAGTGATAGAACATAGAGCAAGGAACTCTTTCTCTCCCCATGCTATTTGTATCTTTCAATCTGTTATGAACTTCGATAATTGCTTGACGAGTTTCTGGGTTCTTTCTTAGCTCGTTGATAACAGGCAAGACTTGCCACTGAATTCTTTCGTTATAGGTATAGTCAAAAGTTTTGACTGTAGTAATCTCGTTAGTCTCTGGGTCAATAATCTCCTTTTCGACGAGAAATTGCTCCCATACTTCTGGCCTCAACTTGTATGCCTCTCCTGGTTGAATAAAGTCAGGATCGATTCTCTCTGCAAATTCTTTCTTTAGCCATTCAAGAGAAGCATTCGGCATCTCGTCTTTATCGTTCGTCTCAATAATGCTAAAGCTAAATGCTTGAATCTCTTTCGTTGCAAAAGTAGGATCATCTGCAATTCTCTTGTTCTGGTACGTTTGCGTGTGAACTGTTCTTGCACATTTCTTAAGCTCCCTACCGATGTCAGTAATCGCTTCTTTGCAATTTAAGTATATTCTCATTTGATTTAATACTTCGAGCGAATCCTGTCGTGGTTGACTTCGATCTTTTTAAGAACAGAATCAACTAACAGTTCAGGAGTAATGCCAGAAGCAAAACATAAGTTAATAAAATAGATCATAATATCAGCAACTTCGTCTAGATACTCATGAACATCTGTCAGATACTTAGATTGCCTCCAAGTCTTTGCGTTCTTAAGTGCGATTGTTGCTTCGACGATCTCTTGAACCATCCTCCAAAGAACTTGGTCATTGATGTGCCTGCAAACTTCTGGGTGATGAAGATGCGCAAGCTTCCCAAAGACTAATCTCTCTGGGAAGCCTTCGACTGCAGCAAAATCTTCTTCAACAATTTTCTGTGCATCGAACATCTGTAATAACAAGTCCTTTGATTTGTCTGCCTTAATCTTTTTTTCCGAAATGTTCATCTATTTTCTGTGAGAGCTCATCGAGCATTTCTTCTCGAGTAGCGTCTCCGTTAATTCTAATGACTGGCAAAAGAGTATTTGATGCAAAATAATCTTCATACCCTTGCTTGATACGTACAATCTCCTCAATCTTGATATAATCGTCTGGCTCAATCTCGTGCCTCTGAGCGAGAGTCAAATTACTTGTATCAACATAGACAATTGCTGCCTCTTCTAATGTTGCAAAAATCTTTTCAATTTGCCTCCATCTCGGGATGTCTGCATCGTACCCCCTCTTGATCGGTGCATAAACAATTTCTGTTATATGCGATCGATCGACTAAAGAGATCTCTGTGTTTGCTCTAAAAAGAAAACCTTCGTAAAGACCAGCATAGAAACCAGTGATTGCATCTTTGAAAGAAAGTCCAGCATCGCTTGGTTTGACGAATGAGTTCTTATAGACAGCAGCCCATTGACCTAACTTCTCCTTGTAGTTTTTGATCAAAGTTGACTTGCCACTTTTGTCAACTCCTTCGAAGAAAAGAATCATGTTAGAATAATTCCCCTTCTTCATCGTCATCTTCCTCCTCTTCTTCCTCGTCAGTAGATGCAGATGCTATAGTTTCTCCTTCCTCTAACTCGTCTTCATCTTCGTCTGGTGCGTTTTGGGCAGTGGCTTTACCCTCAACCAATACTTTAACTGCATAGTCTAATTGCCTATCTTCACCTAACTTCGTCAAGTTCAATTCGCTTCCTGGTATAACCTTTGCCATCTTTGCAATTACTTTCTTAGATGAGGTGCTTAAGAGTTTTTCTTCTCCTTTCTCGTCTCTGAAAACAAATTCAACTTTAGTCTTTTTAAATTTTTCATCGTAAGCAGATTTCCAAGTTACGTAAGTGCCTTTGAAAGAATCACCAACATCTAACTTGATAAACTTGCCCCCTCCCATAGCTAATTTAGCTAATCTTTTATCTTTGTACGCCATAGTGTTAAGGACTACTCGATCGGATCGTTCTCGAACCGAGTGGTCTGTAAATTAAAGTGTAAGTCTAGCTGTCCAGTTTCTCCTTTCCTTTGCTTAGCAACAATAACATTAGTTTTTGACTTATGATCGTCGCTTGTTGATCTTCTATGAAGCAAGATAACTGTATCTGCATCTTGCTCGAGGTTACCAGAGTCTCTTAAGTCAGAAAGTCGAGGCATGCGAGTATTACCCCCCTCCTCTGTCTTTCTGTTCAATTGACACGGGCAAAGTACTGGGATCTTTGTAGAACGAGCTAGTGATTTTAAGTTTTTTGATATCTCACCAACTCTTGTTGAATCGTTTCCTGACTTGTGCTTGTCTCGTAGATATTGTACGTAGTCTACGACAATCAAATCAATTTCTGATTCTAAAAGTTGACGTTGTGCTATCTCGACGACTTCTTTCGAGGTCGCTTTAGATAGCTCTGCCAATTGGATCGGCAGCTTTGAAAGAGAAAGACTTCCTTCCTCTATTTCTTTCTTATTTGCAGTCCCATTGATAATGAGACTAGCAGGAATTCCAGTGTGGAACGAAAGCAAACGTTCGTAAAGCTCTAGCGAGGTCATCTCGATTGAAAAGAATAACACTTTCTTACCAACCTTAGCTGCGTTATATGCGACAGATAAAGCAAATGAAGATTTACCAACTGAAGGTCTCGCACCAACTAAGATTAGATCACCAGGTCTAAAACCTCCGTTGAGGTAAAAGTCCAGTGTCTCGAATCCTGAGGGTACAATTGCTTTCGTTGCTTCTTTCTTTTCCTCTTGATATCTCTTCGCTAAGTCAGTTAAATTCAGAATCTCTCTTTCCGAGTCGTTCTGAGAATAAAGAACTCTCCCAGAGATACTATCAAATGTAGCTCTAAGCTCGTCCTCTGGTAAGGGAGGTTTGTTATGTTGATTCCAATCTCTTACTGCAGGCCAAGCAACGTATTCCCACATATTGAACGGTGTCTTTGTTAGAATCAAGCCACAGATCTTAGCTGCTACTTGATTTCGGTTCCCTGAGGAGACTCCTTTTAAAAGAACGTTCCAATCATTTTTTCTTTGCTTAATAATCTCAGTAAGAAAGAGATGCTCTGGAAATTGAGAAATAGCTTTCTTACTGTGATATGTGTATTGCTTTCCTGACTTATGAATTGACGGAGGGGCAATGACATAACCAGAGTCGTTTCTGATATCTGTCAAGTCTCTAATGCGTACTGCATTTTTAAACTTATCAGAATAGCGATAGTAAAGATGAAAGCCTCCACCACCAGTAGCAACTGTTAGAGTCTCTGGTAGATAATCAATGAGGCCTCCTTCTTCTACATCGACTACTGTTAAGTTGGAGATCTTCCCTGTAACGATGCCAAGATTAGCATCTGGGTAGTCTTGCCACCATTTGGTGATTTCATCTTCAGTAGCAATTCTTTCAGTATACTCTTTCCAAGCGATATAAGGTTTCTTGTCGGGACGAATTGGAATGACCGAGATTCCCTTATTTCTTAGTCTTAGAGCGCTTCGTTTGCATTTGTTCTTCATCTTTGTTTGTGACAGATACCTTCTGACTTTCAGAGAACGTAACGAGGTCTTTTCCTTGAATGTAGTACTTCTTACGGTTCTCGTCTCCTCTAATTACTACAGGAATCTTACCTGCCTGAATAATTGAGTAAAGAGTTCCTAACGACTTGAAAGGGGCATAGCCTTGCTTTGCAAGCTGTACAACTTCTGTCGTTGAGTACCACTTATTCTCATCAAATGTGATCACATTTTTCTCCATATTAGACTTTGAGCATATCTTCGTATTTGTAACAATCGCAAAAGCCCTCTGTATGCCTTAGACTGAATTCCCTGTTATTGATTGAATGAATAACAGATTGAATATCAGCAAGAAGATTTGAGACTTGAGTCAACGTCCTTGTCGTAGACACGACTTGAATTGGCTCTTTCTTTATGTTCTTCCTGAAGACAATATAGTAGAATGCTTTTGGCAATTCTCCTCTTTCGATTAAATGCCATAAATAGTAAAATGTAGGTTGGTCAGAAGTATCAGCAATTTCTTGTGTATACTTCTTTGAGCTAGTCTTATAATCACCAATTCCGTTAGTCCCGTCAAGTACGAAGTCGACTACTCCATTAATTGGTGGTATATCTAGCATCAGCTTAGTAAGTGGATCTTGTCCGACCTTTATAGAAAACGCAATCTCTGCTTCAGAGACCTTTCCGAGTGGTTTCATTATCTCTTTACGTTTCTCTTTCCAGAAAGTCAAGAGACGTATTCCCTCAGCTTCGTATTCTAAAAATTTTACAAGATCGAGACTCAAAAGCTTGTCTCTGGTAAAGTCTTGTTGAAAAACCTTAACCGGATCTTTCCCTTCCTTAACTTGTAGCTCTAGTGCTAAGTGTAAAGACTTACCGAAGACCAGCTGTAGAGGATCTTCTGGTAGTTTTAGCTTTAACACTTTGCGATAATAAAAGAGCTTAGGGCAATTCTTATAATCGCGATATGCTGAATAAGAAATGCTCTTCAATAAATGATTACTCATCTAAAGCAGCTAATCTCTTTTTGTAGTACGCAGTTAAATATTCCTTCTGAGAATCACTGAATCTTGCTGCGTCTGTTCTGATCTTAACTACAGCTTCTTTTAACTTTCCTTTAGTTTTAGCTAAAGTTAAGTCATTGACGTAAGTCGTAATCTCTTCCATCTCAGTAGCTTCGATATCAACTCCTGGTGCTACTTTCTTTTTCTGTTTTTTAGGTTTTACGTCTTCGCTTTTGATTTCGTCGATCTCGTTAGCAATTGCATCAATAGAAGCTTCTACTTCTTCGACACATTGTTGATATAGATCTTCACTTACTTGCTTTGACAACTCTACAGGCACGTTGTGTGCTGTTCTTGTTGCAGATAGATCTGCAGTTTCGTATTGCTTACCACCGTAAGCACTCATATTAAGTTTTCTTGAGTAGCTTCGTGTTATTGATAACTCAGCTACTGCTGGTGCTGCTGCACCTACTTCCCGTTTCTTTTTAGCCATAATTGTTCAAATTAATTGTTAAATATATTTCTAAAATAAGCAATCGACCTTGCTTATTAGTTAGTAAGAAAAGGGGATTGCTCCCCCACGTACTAGCTGTATTTACCTCTAGCACGATTTTTAGAGATGACTTGTTCGATTATAGAATCTAGAACATCTTCTCTCCCTGCAAAACGAATTCTTAGAAATGTCTCTACTGCATGTAGAACGTCAATTGCTTCTAAGTCTTTCTTATGCAGATCTTGCTCTTGAGTGAACTCTAAGAGCTCTTCGCAGATCTTCATCAATTGTTGGTTCTGCGTCTTCTTGATTGTGATTCTCGGGAATGTCCATTTCATTTTTGTGCCCTCCATTGATTGTTAGTAATTGTCTGCAATATCTAGTTATTAAACGAGAAGCATATTTAACTTCACCGTTATAATCTAAGAATCTTAATCTGTCTGTATAGACAGCAATCAAATTTGACTCTTTCTTGTTTGTAATTGGTACAGAGGAAACTAAGATCTCTTCTTCACAGGGACTAATCGTAATACGTTCGTTCTCTGTGTAAAAGATAATCAATGCATCTGAACCAATTACCAGTTTAAGAGTCGGTGCTATTTTTAAATGTGCTATCTTACCGTTGTCGTTGTAGTATTTCATTCAATTGTCAGTTCAATCTTTCCAAGCGGAACTTTCTTCTCTACTGCATATTTTGTACTGCCATATGTTCGTGCAACTTCAATCTCAACTTGCGAGACGCCATCTAGCTTTGTAAGCCCTGCTTTGACTATCTCAATATCGAATTTCTTTGCATAGAATGCAGGCAAGTCATACCAGACTCCGTTCATGCAAGCTTTAGGAAGAAACTCATAGTCTCTCGGGGATAAAGTTATGCTTATCGGGCTGTTCGTAATATGCTGCAGAGTTTTGATGTTGACACAAAGTTTGCTCATTTGATTGGAGATTACTTATAAAATAGAGAAACTCACCAAGATAGCGTTTGTATTCTCCTAAAGCTCGTTCAGTCCCATAAACTGCAAAGACTTCAATCATCGCCTCTGCCCCAGTGATTCCGTTGATCTTTAAGAGCTCAGCGTATAGCTCCCTCTTGATATAAACTTTCCTAAGATACGTTAGACGAATCATCGGAAGTATTACATCATAAGGAATGTCTTCTTTGCCAAGAATGATCTTTGCTTTTATTCTGAGCTCGTAATACCTAAACTTAAGTTGTACTGTCTTCCTTACGTTCTTCCTCATTCGAGAAAAAACAAGTTCGTCTCGTGTAGCCATTATTTTTTCTTTTTAGATTTCTTAGGGTACTTAAAGTTTGAGATCTCTGTTAGAACTTTTCTAAAAGCACGAATCTCTTTCTTTGATGCAGTTGACGGATCAAACGACTCTCGATATTTCTCGTACTTCTTTTCTAAGTCTAATGGTATCTCAATTGCTTTTCCCTTTTGACGTACCTTCAGGACTTTCTCAACATCCTCGTCGCTAGGGTTGAGAACCTCCCTTGATTGTTTGCTCGATAGCTTTTCAATATCAGTATCGTCAAAAAGGATTCCAGAATTAAAATCGATAGCCATTAGAATAGACTGCCTTGTACTGGTTCCTTTTCGACCTTTGGTTCTGCGACTTGCTCTTCTTTCTTAACAGGTGCCTTCTTCGCTGGTTCAGCTTTCTTAGCGACTGCTTTCTTGACTGCAGGAGCTTTCTTAGCCGGTGCTACTTTTTTAGCTACTGCTTTCTTCTCGTTCGAGAGAGCTCCTTTAAGAGTTGCCCCTTCAACGATTCTTAATGATAAATCTTTCATCTTGCGCTTAGCTCTTCTTAGAGCCATTCGATTCTCGGAGCGTTTAATCTCCGAATCATTTTTGTCTACGAGAAAAAACATTTTCTTGTTGCCGTGTATACTAAAGAGTATAGTGACGAGCATAAATTATAAAATGATTGTAATATCATTATAAATACTTTTAAGAATTTTGTAAATAGTTTACAATATGCTTATAAATATTGCTTAATATTAGTTATTAACAGACGACTGTTTTAAATGACGTTTAAGTTCTTTTCGATTATGGTCTGCTGCTGCTTTTAATAATTTAAGAGTATCGAAGTTATCGCTGCAATCTCCAAACATTCTAATCATCTTAACATCAGTGAGGTCGAGAGCGTCTGTATGGTACGAGATTGCCTTAGCACGTGTTACCTTTCCGTTCTTTTCCATCGCGCTTGTTATGTCAAAACGATGAAATAATGTTGAGATCGCTGCAGCAACTAACCCTTTATAGCCGTAAAGCACAGACATCGATTCATATTTCATATTTTTGCCGAGCAACTAAAGTGCGAATGATTGCTGCCTTAGCTTCTCTCGTGTTAATTGTTATTCTTTGCACATCATCTAAAGTTCGTCTAAAGTAAAACTTTCTCCGAGTCTCGTTATATTCCAAGAACAAGATTTCTGCATTACCGTCACTGTCTTCCCTGATAACCTTGCAAGGAGTACCATTTCTAATCGTGTCCAAGATTTTCTTCAATGTTAAAATCTGCGTGTTCTTCTCCATATGATTCTTCTTTTAATTTATAAAGTTCTCTGAAGACATCGTTTAAGTGCATTCTGCAGAGCTCGACTAACTCTTCAGATAATTGCACTGCTTCAGATGCCGTCAAAGAGAGATCTCTGTGCATCTTGAATCTCATCAACCTTGATGTTAGATTGATTTGAGACCCTATCAGCATTTTGAATATCTGCTTCTTTAGCATCTCCAGTGCAATCAATTTGTTTGCTATTAATTTCTCTTCCAGATGTTTGCTTATTCTTTTGGGCATTGCGATAGAAAGCAAGCGATATAGGTGCAGAGTAGAAGCAGCAAGGACAGTAGAACCAGTAGCGTCTGTCTTTCAGTTCTACGTGACCTTGTCTGTTCTGGCACTGTCTGCAAAGAATATTGCTTTGCATTAATAATTTCTTAGACATAGTTTCTCAGCTCTCTCTCAAGATTGCGATAGATATACGAAAGAGCAAGTTCATATTCCTCTTCGTAGCCTTCTTGCAATAAGTAAGAAAGTTCTGGTGTTTTAACAAAGTAGACCTTTGCCTTCTCTTCTAGAGTATCTGCAATCTCTCTGATGAAATGACCAAGCTTGATAATGTCAGCATCCTTTAGAATGTGCAGTCTTCTTGGTCTGTGATATTGGTCTGCCATCTTCATATGTTCAGGAATTCTTTTGTTAGCTCGTGAGGAGTGTCTCCTATCACTTCAATCTCACTTGTCTCTCGATAATATTCCTTACCGTTTACGATTACAGTCTCTAGTGTTGTAATTCTAAGAGTAGCTCCTAGCAATTGCTCGAAGCCCATCCCATCGTCTAACAGATTATCGTAAAGAAGTTTCTTAGCTTCCTCGAGCAATTCTTCTTTGCTATTATGAGGCCCCAGATTCTGAGCAGGGTATGTACCTTTGCCACCTTCCCAGAGCTTCCCGTAGACAATCCCAGAAGAAGAGTATGTTTTCTTGATTTCTGATGATTCTCGTTTCATAAGATAAAACTTAATTGTAAGTTAGGAGCTAGGCATGCTCTTATTCTGCCAAAACAGCTCCTATTTGGCTCGTAAATGCTATTTGTGTATAAATATACAGAATGCTATCTTGCGTCCTTTAAAACGTCAATTAGGGCCTGTACTGTTTTGCGTAGCAATTCGTCTTTCTCGATGCTTTCATTGTATTTAGCTGTTAGCTGGCTAGTTGCTTCTTCTACGTCATCGAACCTCTCCGAGATGTCTTGAAAGTTCTCTTCAAGATATCCAAAGTCTTGGACATCTGCTTTATCGTCAATAATGTCTTGAAGACATTCTATCTCATATCTTACATTGTCTGAGGTTACAAAGTCCTCTATATCACTTTCAAATGTTTCCATTGCGTCCCTCATTGTTTGGACTTCGTAGTCTAATTTCTGTATCGTCTCGTGCAGTCTGTAGAACGGAGAGAGTCTTTTTAGTTTTCTTAAAATTTTATTTGCCATATGTTTCGTGTAAATGATTTATAAATTTCTTAACCTCGTCTGGTTCTTCGCATCTAGCTCCTGCAAGCATTCCAGCAACAACTAATGCAATGAACTCAAATTGACACGACTTCTTTTCTAGCTGTGCACTAAAGATCTTCGCTATCATCATGAAGAATGCTTTGTTTACGTCTTCTGCGTTCTTATCGACTTTGATAATACATTCTAAGTCATCATTTTTATTGACTCCTAGCATTAGCATCTGGTCGAAGTTATCAACCATCACCATTACACCGTCTACTTTTTGTTTTGTTTCTTTACTCATAAATTTTCTTCTCGAGTATACCCATCGAACCAAACTCCAGCTCGCTTAGTGTCTTCTCTGTTGCAATGAGCTTGCGCTTGTTCGAGTGAGAGTCCTCGTTTAATTATAATTCTTCTACCGCTCTTGCGATAGAATCTAACAATTGCGTCTGTTCCCATATATAAAATTTAATTTCTATCCACCGACTAAAGTCAAGTTAGGTAGAGTATATACTGCCTCGACCTTTCTTCCCGATTCGTCTGCATAGGTTGCAAATAGCACTCCGTGCTTTTGAATCAGGTGGCGTATTCTATATAACTTACCTTGTCGTTTTAAAAATTGCTTAATCATAAACTATATCAATTAATTATTAAATAATTGATTACTCACTGCTTCCTTCATTGCTTGGTTTATTTTCTCTGCTAACTCTAAATCATACGCGTGTCCTTCATCTTCTAGCATTTCTGCGATGTATTCGGTTGTCTGTCCTCCTTCATCAAATATATTCTCTACTATCTTTTTTAAAAGCTCGTTGCTTATATTAAAATTCTTCATATTTTTATTAATTAAAATGAGGTTAACATTCTAGGCAGATGTTTATTGTTATGTTATGAAATTAGCTTAACGAATTCTCCGTCCTTGAATTGATAGATAGGAGAGGTTTTTTCATAATCTAAATCGCTTAAATAATCTTCGTAATCTTCTCTGTCTTCTTCATCATCTCCGTCTGCAAATTCCTTTGCTAATACTTTCATGTATTCTTTCACTTCGTCTTCTGTTCCGTAAAACATTCCTCTTTCCTCATCTTCTGCATCACCATCCTCTCTATTAAAGCGAGAGTATACTTTGTAAAATGTCTTTTCCATATGTGTATTGTTAGTGTAAGCTTAATTGCTTACTTTATTTTAAATATCAAATCCTATAAATGTGATTAGTCAAATCTCATAACTGAGATTAATCAAAGATGGTATCTGACTCTGCATTCTTTCTGCTTAGTTTAGCTGCTTTCCTAGTTTCCTCTTTTTGCAATGCTTCGAGGGATGGTTTTACATAACTTGCTGCTTTCTTCTCTTTCTTCGCTTTTACCTTCTTCTCTCCTTTAACTTTCCTCCCTGATTCTTTCTTCTTACTAATCTTCTTCTCTTCTCTCTGTATTAAAGAGGCTTCATATTTCTTAATAGCATCTCTCTTATTCTCTCCTGATACTATTATCATACTTCCCTCTTCTCTATACTCTTTACTATACTTCTTTCTTGCTATTCTTCTTAACTTCTTTCTCTCTGTTCCTTCTACTATTACTTTGTAGTCTTCTCTGCTAACTATAGCGTGATAGATTGCTTCTTTATAGTTTCTCATAACATTGTAGTCTTCTTATAGTATACTATTAGTATAGTATATAGTATAGTATATAGTATACTATTAGTATAGTATAGTATACTATTAGTATAGTATAGTATACTAATAACGTATAACTATAAGTCTGACTATAAATTTTTAAATAAATTGA
>Ga0265294_10008768_pt1 | contig 11744 bp, 8 predicted proteins | sample MunlanPumphouse3_FD_192504 | JGI IMG/M metagenome (GOLD analysis project Ga0265294, IMG submission 192504) | Groundwater microbial communities from a municipal landfill in Southern Ontario, Canada - Pumphouse #3 | ecosystem: Environmental > Aquatic > Deep subsurface > Groundwater | place... | reverse complement strand
TTGATACCCATGATGTTTTTCAATACAATATTTTACAACTTCTAATTTGAATTCATTAGAATATTTACTCATAAAAAATACACCTCCAAATGTTAGATTTTTGTCTAACATTTGGGGTGCAGTTCAATAACTACTTATTTTTATTTGACTAAAAAAATATATAATGATATAATAGGTAAGTAATGGAATGAATGAAAATGTGAACGTAGATTTACAAGAACAGAACAAACTTGAAGATATATTATCTCAAGTTAAAGACATGGCAAAATTTGGACACTTCGAATTAAGCTATGTTGAAGCGAACAGTATCTTAATTGGTAAGCTTATATCAATGGGATATAACTGTATAATTGAAAAAGAAAAAGCTGATGGTTCATATCTTGTTCTAATATCTTGGAAAGATGTTGGGATACCTGTGAATACAACTTTCTATTCGGCAGGGGATGCTTATAAAGATGCAAATAATACCTTAGGTATTATATTGTACTATATAAAGCATAAAGCTTTATCTGGAAATGTATCAATTGATTTCAGATATCAAATGAATATGTCTGCAAATGATATTGAAAAAAACATTTCTGAATTAAGACTTCGAGGATTTACAATTGTTGATAGTTATAATCGTACAGTTATTTCCTGGAAGACATTACCTTCAGAGATAATGGAACGAGATTTTACAGCAAGAAATGCAAAAGAACTTGCTATACAAGCTCAATTAAACTGTTTGAAAGGATTTTGTGATGGAAAACAATTATCTCCTAAACCATTTATTCCTTATGATAGTATTTATAAAGAAGTACTTGATGAACTAAAAGTAAATGGCTATAAACTTGATTTTTTCCAATGACATAATTATTTAAGGCAAGCAAAAGAACACTCAATTGAGTGTTCTTTTACTTTACTTTCTTTTATTTTATTTCTATAATTGTTACGCCATCTTGACCTTCGTTATATCCACCAATTCTATAAGATTTAATATATTTATTATCTTTTAAGTATTTATGAATTGCCGTTTTTAGTTTTCCAGTACCTTTTCCATGAAGAATAGTTATTATTCCTAGATGCGCTACATAGGCTGAATCAAGGTATTTGTCTATTTCATATATAGCTTCATCTACTGTTAATCCCATTACGTTAATAGAAGTAGGGATATTCTTTGATGTTGTTTGTAAGGAAAATTTTATGTTTGAATTCTTTTTTGCATTTATATTATTTATTAATTCAATATCTTTTATCTCTATATTAGTAGATATATTGTCTAATTGTACTTTAATATCTTTTTTAGTAATATTAATTATTTTTGCTTCTTTTTGTAAAGATTTTATAAAGACTATTTGATTAATAGTTAAATCTTTTATATCTACAACATTTACTTTGTTTGAATCAATTGATTTTAATTTTGTTAGTTCATTTAAGTCTTTATTAGTTTTCTCATTTATTTTTGTTTTAATTTTTTGTATATCAGTGTTAGATTTATTTTTTGAAGCATAAATTTCATTTAAAAGCTCGTTCATTTCATTTTTGGCATTAAGTATTATGTTTTGAGCTTCAGATTTAGCATTAGTTATTAATGTTTCTTTTGCATTTTCAATTTTTAGTTTTTCTTTTTCTAAATATTCAGAATTAGTTTTGATTTTAGAATATTCAGCTTGAATATTTTTCTTTATTTTTTCTGCTTCATCTTGTTGTAAACTTATTTTTGTTAAAACATTTTCAAAATCAAAAGAAGATTTATTTATATATTTAGAGGCATTAGATAATATAGATGTATTTAATCCTAATTTTTCAGATATAGCAAAAGCATTACTTTTACCAGGTATACCAATTCTTAATTTAAATGTAGGTTTTAATGTTTTTATATTAAATTCTGTAGATGCATTTAATATATTACTTTTTGACATTGCATATGTTTTTAACTCACTATAATGTGTAGAACATATTGTTAAACAATTCAGTTCATTGAAATATTCTAATATACCAATAGCTAATGCAGCACCTTCAACTGGATCTGTGCCAGAACCTAATTCATCAACAATAACTAGGGAAGAAGTGTCTGCTTTTTCAGTAATAGATATTATATTTGTCATATGAGAAGAAAAAGTACTTAAATTTTGTTCAATACTTTGTTCATCTCCAATATCTGTATATATTTCTTTAAAAATACATATAGTTGAATTGCTTTTAGCAGGTATGTGCATTCCATATTGAGCCATTAAAGTTAATAGACCTATAGTTTTTAATGTAACTGTTTTACCACCGGTATTTGGCCCTGTAATTATCATACAATTAAAATTGATGGATATTTCTAAAGATATAGGTACTACTTTTTTTGTGTCTATTAATGGATGTTTAGCATTTATTAAATTTATGTATTTGTTTTCAGATAAATTAGGTTGGAACATGTTATATTGCAAGCTATATTTAGCTTTTGCAGATAAATAATCTATTTGTCCAATATTTTTTAAATTACTTTGAATCTCTGCTGAAATACTATTTATTTTTTGAGAATAATCAAATAATATTTTAGCAATTTCTTTTTCTTCTTGGAGTTGTAATTCTTTTATATCATTATTCATTGATACAATATTATTTGGTTCAATAAATAGGGTAGAGCCAGATGATGATGTATCATGTATTAATCCTTTAATATTGTTTTTGTATTCTTGTTTAACAGGAATAACAAATCTACCATTTTTAATAGTTATAATTGCATCTTGAATATATTTAGAATATGTAGGCGAAGAAATGTAATTTGAAAGTGTGTCCCTAATTTTATTTTCTTTTTGCCTTATATTTTTACGAATTCTATTTAATTCTGAGCTTGCTTTATCGTTTATTGATTCTTCATCTAATATATTTGTAAATATTAAATCTTCAATACTTTTAAATGCTAATAAATTATTAAAGTATATAAGTATATCTGTATTAGATAAATATTTATTTTCTTTAATATATGTTTTTAAATCTTGTATTAATTTTAGAATATGTCCAATATTTAATAATTCTTCACAAGAAAGTGTACCACCGATGTTACATTTTTTTAAACTTGAAGAAATATTTTTTATTTCATTTAAAGGAATGTTTCCAAGATGAATGATTAATTCTTGAATTTGTGTTGTTTCCTCTAATCTTTTTTGTATAATATCTATTTTTGAAGAAATATTTGTGCTATGAACTAAAGCTCTACCTAAATAGGTAGAGCAATAAGTTTCTAATATATTTAATATTTTATCAAATTCTAATGTCTTAATTGCTTTTGGGTTCATTGATATCACCTAAATTCTTAAAATACCACCTAAAACTCTATTTAATCTATATCCGTTTTCACCATCTGGTGCTGTATTGTCGTTATAACCACCACTAATTACAACTATATCACCTTTATTTAATATTCCGGTTTCAATACATTTATTTATTCCAACTTCAGTTGCTTCATCAATTGTATATATATTAGGAATATGTATTGGAATAACTCCCCAAGATAGTGCTAATTGTCTATATACTATTTCATTTGGCGTTATAGCTATAATTGGTATATTTGGTCTAAAGCGAGATAACAATCTAGCTGTACCACCAGATAATGTAAATGCTATTAAAGCATTTGCATTCATATGCATTGCAGTTAAGCAAGAGGCATAATTAATTACTATTTTATCATTATTTTTTATTTCTTCTTCTCTTTCTGTAAATCGGCTCCAATAGTTAATTATACTTTCAACTTCAGTAGATATTTTATCCATAGTGGTTACACATTCATTTGCATAATCGCCAATTGCACTTTCTGCAGAAAGCATAACAGCACTTGTGCTATCATAAACGGCATTTGCAACATCACTAACTTCTGCTCTTGTTGGAGTAGGGTTGTGTATCATTGATTCTAACATTTGTGTTGCAGTTATAACTGGTTTACCAGCTTTATATGATTTTTTAATTAAATCTTTTTGTATAATAGGAACTTGTTCCATGGGTATTTCTACGCCTAAATCACCACGAGCTACCATTATACAGTTAGTAACTTGAAGTATTTCATCTATATTCTTAATACCATCACTATTTTCGATTTTTGCAATGATACGTATGTGTTCAGCGTTTCTTTCTTTAAGTATATTTTTTATAGCAATAATATCGTCAGCTCTTTTTACAAAAGAGGCTGCTATAAAATCAAAATTATTATCTATAGCAAAATGAATATCATTAATATCTTTTTCTGTTAAACTTGGTAGATTAATTTTTACATTAGGCATATTTATACTTTTATGGCTAGTTAATTCACCGCTATTTTTAATAGCACAGTGAATATTCGTATTTTCAATAAGCATAACTTCTAATTTTATTAAACCATCATTTAAAAGAATAATATCTCCAATATTTAAATTTCTATAAAGCTCTTTATATGTTATTGTTGCTCTTTCAGAATTACCAATTATATCCTCTATAACAAGAACAAAATGTGATCCTTTTTCCAAATGTGCAATGCCATCAATTTCACCTAAACGAATTTCTGGACCTTTTGTATCAAGAATAGAGGCTACAGGAACGCCTAATTCATTTCTTGCTATAATTAGATTATCTAATAAAGCTTTGTGCTCTTCATAATTACTATGTGAAAAATTGAACCTAGCAGCATTCATACCAGCCTTTATTAATTCTTTTATAGCCTCAACACTTGAAGTCTTTGGACCAAGTGTACAAACAATTTTGGTTTTTCTCATTAATTAATCATCTCCATATATATTTTAATTAAATTCATTTTATATTATATTACTTTATTTGTCAATGAAAACGGGGTATAGAGAAATGAAAAAGTAAAAAAAAGTAAAGAAGAATTTTATCGATTCTTCTTTAACATAATCCAGAATAGGTTTTTGTTTGGTATTGTTAGAATGCTGTAAATGGATTTATGGTCAATTTTAAACTTAAAATTGATAGCTATATATGAATTTTCTATATTATTTGGACTTTGTTCTAATAATAGATGAATAAACTTGTAATCACAAAATTCAACATCTTTATTATTATTTGCCTCAAATAAAGAGAAATTCAACTTATTTTTTTCATTAATTTTAGAAGTGTTTTTAGTTATTAAATTTAACAACTCGTTCCTAAAATTTTCGTCAGTATAATTATTAATTAATTTTACTGCTTCGTCGTAGTTTGTTATACGTTGCATATGAATATTATATCATAAATGGTAAAGAAAATAAAGAGATTTTTATTAAAAAATATGTATTTGAAAATTAATAATATCTAAAAAACAAGAAATTGCTCAGCAATTTCTTGTTTTTATTATCCATTTATCCATTTTATTAAGTCTAAATCATATGTATTTATCATCATTGGATGGTAAGGTACAATTCTGAATGTATATGCATATTTGCCACCGTTAACTAATTGTATTTGAGCAGTACATTCATATTTCCCTTCATCAATTAAGTTTGGTGTCATTTTGGTAATTTGTATATCATCCAAAGTACCATTTTCGATTATTCGTGCAAAATATACTTCAACAGCTAAAGAATTAATATCTATGACTGGAGATTCAACAATACAACTTACATTTATATTATTTCCAGCATCTGCAACTAATTCATTTAAATTAGAACTTTGATATATTTTAACTGAATCCCAATTTTCTTTAATGTTATTTTTCCAATTATAAAATTCTAATACTTTTTCAGTATTTTTAAAATCTTCTGAAGTAGTTTTTTCTATTTGAGGTAAGTACATATTTTGCATATATTCAATAACCATTCTTTGAGTACTATATTGATGTCCACAAGAACAAATAGAATTTTTCATAACTTTAATCCAATCATGTGGTATACCGTTTTCATCTTGTGTATAGTAAAGTGGTATAATTTCATTTTCAAGAATATCATAAATACTGTTACAATCTGCATCATCTTGTACATCAAATGTTTTATAAGTATTAACATTACCGATTGCCCAACCGTTTTGTCCATTATATCCTTCAAACCACCAACCATCAAGAATACTAAAGTTTATAATACCATTTACAGCAGCTTTTTCTCCACTTGTACCACTAGCTTCTAATGGTCTACGAGGATTGTTTAACCAAACATCACAACCACTAATTAAGTATCTAGATATCTTCATATTATAATCTTCTAAGAAAACAATTTTTCCTCTGAATTGTGGTTTTTTACACAAGTCTAATATAGATTTAATTAATTCCTGACCTTGAACATCTGCTGGATGTGCTTTACCAGAGAATACAAGAAGAATAGGTTTGGTACTATTTAGAATTATTTTAGAAAATCTTTCTAAATCTCTAAATATTAATGTAGAACGTTTATATGTTGAAAATCTTCTAGCAAAACCAATTATTAAACAATCTGACGTAAAAGAACGTTCCATTTCATTAATCTTGTTTTCGTCTTTGCTATTTCTTTCCATTTGAGTTCTGATATTTTCTTTAATAAGATTAATTAATTTTTGTTTTTGACCTTTATGAACATTCCATAATTCTTCATCTGGAATTGTATATATTGCATTCCAAACTTCAGGAATATGTATTTTGTCTTGCCAAAATGGTTCAAAATATTTGTTATATAAATCTTTAACTCTTGGTTGTAACCAAGTACAAGTATGTATTCCATTTGTAACGTGACTAATTGGTAATTCACTATGAGATAGGGTAGGCCAAATATCTCCAAATAAATCTTTTGTAACTGATTCATGTAATTTACTTACACCATTTCTTTTGCCTGCTAATTTGAATCCTAAAACACCCATATTAAATCCTTGATTATATGCAGGTGCAGGCTTTAAACCTAATTCTAAGAATTCTTTTTTATTAAGACCAAGATAGCCCCAATAATTTGAAAAGTATTTTTCTACTAATGCAAAATCAAAAATATCATTTCCTGCAGGAACAGGAGTGTGTGTTGTAAATATTAATTTTGACATTGCTATTTCTTGTGCTACATTATATGAAACATGTTGTTCATGCATAATTTTCTTTATTAATTCTATTCCAACAAAAGAAGAGTGACCTTCATTCATATGGTAAACTGTTGGTTCTATATTTAAAGTTTTTAATGCTTTAAGACCACCAATACCTAATATAATTTCTTGAGATATTCTTGTATCAGTTCCACCACCATATAAACGTTGTGTTAAAATTCTATCTTCACAATTATTTGGTTCGATATCTGTATCTAAAAGATATAAATTGATTTTGCCAACATGAATTTGCCATATTTTAATAAATAGTTTTCTATCTAAATAATCAATATCAAAAATAACATCATTATTGTTTTCATCTTTGACAGGTAATATAGGTAAATCATCTATATCAATATTAACTGGTTCATATGATTGTTTGCCATCAGAATTAACAATTTGGTTTGAATATCCTTGTTTGTATAATAAACCTATAGATATAAAAGGTAATCCTAAATCACTTGCAGATTTACAATGATCACCAGATAATATACCTAATCCACCAGCATATATTGGTAATGTTTCATCTAATCCATACTCAGCAGAAAAGTACGCAATTAAATCATTATTGCGCATAGGGTAATTTTTGTTATACCAAGTGTATTGGTTATTCATATAACCATCAAATTGTTCAACAATTTGATTATATTTATTCATAAATTCAGGATTGTTTGATGCTTCTACTAAAGTATTTTGATTTGCTTCTTTTAAAAAGCGAATTGGATTTTTATTTACCTTTTTCCAAAGAACAGGGTCTAAAGATTTAAATAAAATTAAAGAATTGATATTCCAAGTCCACCAAATATTATTAGCGATATCATATAATTTTGATATAGTATCTGGTAGTTGTGGTTTTACTATTATTTTACCGAATAAGTACACAGTATTTCCTCCTTTAAATAATAAAATATTACTTATAATAATATAAGAGTATTATCTATTAAAATATTCATAATGTCAATTGTTTTAAAAAAATTATATTCATTATGGACAAAATTTTACAAATGATATATAATATGAAATATAGATGACATTAGATAAAAATTTAAAGCACAAAAGAAGGGAGTATTGTTATGGGTTCTAACTTGTTTGAAGAATACAACAATGTTAAACTACAAGGAAATATTATATCTGATAAAATTTTTAATCATGAAATTTTCGGTGAGAAATTTTATAAATTTGAATTAGAAGTTCCACGATTAAGTGATGCAGTAGATATAATACCAATTTTAGTATCAGAGAGATTATTAGGAAATGATGAAATGAAATTAAATACGTATATTTATGTTGAGGGTCAATATAGATCATATAATGATCAAAATGATTCTAATCATAGATTAGTTTTAATGGTATTTGTAAAATCGTATAATAAAATTAATGGTATAGATTTAACAATGTCGCAAAATGAAATATTATTAAATGGGTTTTTGTGTAAACCTCCTGTATATAGGACTACTCCATTAGGAAGAGAAATAGTAGATATGTTAGTTGCTGTTAATAGAGCATATAACAAATCTGATTATATTCCAGTAATAGCATGGGGTCGTAATGCTAAGTTTTGTAAAGATTTGAAAATAGGCCAAAATATTATCGTTAATGGAAGAATACAGTCAAGACAATATGAAAAGAAGTTTCCTGATGGAACTGTTCAAAAAAGAAAAGCATATGAAGTATCATTAAATAAATTAGAATTAATAACTGTATAGTTTAAAAAGTTCTTAATAATTAATATTAAAGGAGAGAAAAATGGCTAAAAAAGTTTTATTTGTATTAGTATTATTAATAGTAGTAGCAATTTGTATAAATGTTTTAGTGGAAAATTCTAACAATGTATTAAAGGATTTAAATTTTGAACAAACTTTAATAAAAACTGGAGCATATTTTGATGAAATGAATGGTTCTAAAGCCAAAATAATAAAAAATATGTCCGAGGTTGAAGAGTATGTTGTAATTTATAATGATGAACAATTAAAAAATGAATTAAAAATATATAATGATTCATACTTTTCTGAAAAGGCTTTAGTTATAATAGCAATACAAGAAAGTAGTGGATCAAATTGGAATACTTTAAATACATTAAAAATTATAGATAACAATTTAGTATGTAATGTTTTAAGACATCAACCTGAAGTTGGAACTTGTGACATGGCTATGAATTATATTTTGGTTCAAATAGATAAAAAAGATATTGTAAATGTAAAAAATGTTATAATCGAATAGTTGAAAATTAGCAAATATATCTAAATTATTAGATATATTTTTTTGCATTGTACATTTTATTGTAGTATAATATATTTGTATGAAGCAAAATTATTATTATGTAATAGCACTTATTTGTGTTATTATTATATTGATTGTGGTATTGTTTATACCAACAACTTCAGGACCACAGATTGATCCTATTGCAACACCAACAGCTACTCCGACTGCAACACCAACAGCTACTCCAATAAATTCAGGAAATATTATTTCTATAGAATTTACAAGTTTATATGTTGAAACATCAGCATCATTTTCTAATATGCTATCACCATCTGTAAATATTATAACAGATGGTATTGGCTTGAAAAAGTATACTTCAATGTATAATGATGAGCAGTTAAAGAAAAATGTAGTAGAATTTGATGATATATACTTTTCTGAAAAAGCATTAATAATTATTGCTATTCAGGAAACTAGTAGTTCGAATATTAATAATGTAATCAAAGTTGTAAAAATCGATGATAAAGTAGTTATTTGTGAGATTGAAAGACATATTGCAGTGGTTGGCACATTCGATATGGCTATGAATTACATTATTATTCAAGTTAACAGCGAGGATATAGCTAATGTAGAAACAGCTATAGTTGTATAAGTATTAGAAAAACTCTAATACTTATTTTATTGTATTAAAAAACTTTTTTTGCTAAATTATGTAAAAGATTGACATAATTTAATGAGAAATATATAATAAAGGAAGGTGAATAAAATGAAAGAAGAATATATAAAAATAAGAGGTGCTAGAGAGCACAATTTAAAAAATGTAGATATAGACATACCAAAAAATAAATTTGTAGTTATAACAGGACTTAGTGGTTCTGGTAAATCATCTTTGGCGTTTGATACAATTTATGCAGAAGGCCAAAGAAGATATGTTGAATCACTATCTAGTTATGCTAGACAATTTTTGGGAATAATGGATAAACCAGATGTGGAATTAATTGAAGGATTAAGTCCTGCTATTGCTATTGATCAAAAATCTACTTCAAATAATCCTAGATCAACTGTTGGTACGGTTACAGAAGTTTATGATTATTTGCGTTTGTTATATGCAAGAGTTGGTGTACCATATTGTCCAAAATGCGGTAAAAAGATCGAAAGACAAAGTATAGATCAAATTGTAGAAAATGTATTAAAATTACCTGAAGGTACAAAAATACAAGTTCTATCTCCAGTAATTCGTGGTAGAAAAGGAGAATACCAATCACAATTTGCTCAAATGCAAAAGGATGGTTTTTCAAGAGTTAGAGTAGATGGAAAAGTATATGAACTTAGCGAAGAAATAAAATTAGATAAAAAGAAAAAACATAATATAGAAATTGTTGTAGATAGATTAGTTATAAAACCAGAAATAGAATCAAGGTTATCTGATGCAATAGAAATATCTTGTAAATTTGCAGAAGGGCTAGTACTTATAGATATATTTGCTAATGAAAATATTAAAGAAGAGGAAAGATTATTTAGTCAAAATTATGCATGTCCTGATTGTGGAATCAGTATTGGGGAATTAACACCAAGGATGTTTTCCTTTAATAATCCATTTGGTGCATGTCCAACATGTACAGGATTAGGAACGATGTCTAAAATTGATCCAGATTTAATAATTCCAGATAAAAATAAAAGTCTTTATGATGGAATAACTGTAATGGGGTGGAGTACAGAAAAGATGAATAATATACCTAAGATGAATATTAAATGTATTTGTAATCATTTTGGTATGGATCCTTTAACGCCAATTAAAAAAATTTCTAAAGAATTTATGGATATAATATTATATGGAACAGATGAATTAATAGATTTTACTTTTGACACTCCTAGTGGTAATTATAAAAGTAAAAGAGCTTTTGAAGGTGTAATAAATATAATTGAAAGAAGATATAGAGAAACTACTTCTCAATCTGCAAGAGATTATTATGAATCATACATGGTTGAAATGGAATGTCCAGATTGTAAGGGAGCACGTTTAAAGAAAGAAAGCTTAGCTGTGAAAGTTGGTGGAAAAAATATAGATGAGCTTGTATCTATGTCAATAAATAAAATTAAAGAGTTTATTGCTAATCTTAAATTAAATAAAAAAGATGAAATGATTGCAGAACAAGTAATTAAAGAGTTAAATTATAGATTAGATTTCTTATTAAATGTAGGATTGGATTATCTAACATTAGCAAGAAATGCTGGAACATTATCTGGAGGAGAATTACAACGTATTCGTTTAGCTACACAAATCGGTACTGGATTAACAGGAGTGTTATATATTCTTGATGAACCAAGTATTGGGTTACATCAAAGAGATAATGAAAAACTTTTAAATTCATTGAAGCATTTAAGAGATTTAGGAAATACCGTTATTGTTGTTGAACATGATGAAGATACAATGTATGCTGCAGATTATATTATAGATTTAGGTATTGGTGCTGGTGTACATGGTGGTAATATTATAGCAAAAGGTACAGTTGAAGAAATAAAAGCAAATAAAGAATCTATAACAGGAAAATATTTATCCGGTAAGAAAAAGATTA
>Ga0265294_10008766_pt1 | contig 11746 bp, 9 predicted proteins | sample MunlanPumphouse3_FD_192504 | JGI IMG/M metagenome (GOLD analysis project Ga0265294, IMG submission 192504) | Groundwater microbial communities from a municipal landfill in Southern Ontario, Canada - Pumphouse #3 | ecosystem: Environmental > Aquatic > Deep subsurface > Groundwater | place... | reverse complement strand
TACAAAGAAATAGTCTTCAGGATAGACGGTGTAGGCGCATACAGCAGCCTGAAGTTTGAAAGCGGCGTTCACAGAGTCCAGCGCGTACCTGAGACCGAAGCAAGCGGCAGGATACATACCTCTACCGCAACGGTGGCTGTTTTGCCTGAAGCCCAGGACGTAGATATAGAAATACGGACAGAAGATCTGAAGATAGATACATACCGTGCAAGCGGAGCCGGCGGGCAGCATGTTAACATGACTGATTCGGCCGTAAGGATCACCCACCTTCCTTCTGGAATAGTTGTTACATGCCAGGACGAGAGATCACAGATCAAAAACAGGGTAAAGGCGATGCATTTCCTCAGGACGAAGCTCTATGATGCCGAACTTCAGAGACAGAATGACGTAATGGCTGCAGAAAGAAAGGGCCAGGTCGGCACAGGCGACCGCTCAGAGCGCATCAGGACCTATAATTATCCCCAGAACAGAATATCGGACCATAGAATAAACCTTACACTCTACAAACTGGATCAAATTTTGGATGGGGACATATATGAACTGATCCGTGCTCTTTCTGATGCGGATCAGGCAGAAAAACTCAAAATGCTGACCGTTTAAGGTGTGAAATTTGAAACTCTACGAACTTCGTTCCGAATGTGTTGGAATCCTTCTGAGGGAAGGAATAGAGCGGCCCTTCTATACTGTTGATCTTATAATATCAAAGGTCCTTGATATAGAGAGAGCACTTTTGGTAACAAAAGGAGAAATGGAGATTCCCGCGCAGAAATGTGTGGGAATTTTGTCTATGACAGAGAAGCGATCCGCTAGGGTCCCCCTCTCATATATATTGGGCGAGGCAGAATTCTACGGCAGGCCTTTTGAAGTTGGTGAGGGCTGCCTGATACCACGACCCGAAACGGAATTGCTTGTCGAAGAAATGCTGAATGCCTGTCCTGATGCTTCAATGTTCGCAGACTGGTGTACGGGGAGCGGATGCATAGGATTGACATTGCTTCTGGAAAATCAGAACTTATCAGGTTATGGTATAGATTCAAGTCAAATCGCCCTGAATTGGGCAGTTTTAAATACTAATAAATATGATTTAAATTCAAGATTTAATTTGATATTAAATTCTGATCCTTCTGTTTGCGACATAGCACCGGGATCACTTGACTTCATAGTTGCCAATCCGCCATATATTCCTTCTAAAGAGGTCAACGGGCTAATGTCAGATGTTAAGGACTACGAACCCATTGAAGCACTGGACGGCGGAGAGGACGGGGCTAAACTGTACAGACTCTTTTTTGAGAATTTTCCAAGGTTTCTTAAAGATGGAGGACTTATGGGATTTGAGACAGGCGGGGACGAACAGGCAGAGATAATCATATCGATGGCACCGGGCAATTTTGTTCTAATGAACAGGATTTTTGACTATAATGGCATATTAAGACACCTGACGTGGAAAAAGAATTAAAAATAGTATAGAATTCGGAAAGTTATTTCAGATAAACAATATTTTCGTGAAGGAGCGTTTTTTATGGAAAAAAGAGAACTTGTCATCATTGGAGCAGGACCCGCAGGTCTCACCTCTGCAATCTACGGACGCCGCGCCGGACTTGATGTGCTGCTTCTCGAGAAAGGCATCCCCGGAGGCCAGATAAACATTACGGATGAGATAGAAAACTGGCCCGGTGTCATTCATTCATCAGGTTCAGAACTTGGTCTTTCCTTTAGGAAGCATGCCGAACACTTTAAAACTGAGTTCAGGGACTGCACAGTTACAGGGATCGAGATACGTAACGGAAGCAAGATCGTTTTGACTGACAAAGGCGAAGTTGAAGCCGAAGCTATAGTCCTTGCCACAGGAGCAAGCTTTCGCAAGCTCGGCTGCAAGGGCGAAGCCGAATTCACCGGCGGGGGAGTCAGCTATTGTGCCGTATGTGATGCTGCATTCTTTGAGGATGAAACAATCGCGGTGGTAGGCGGCGGTAATGTTGCAGTAGAAGAGGCCGGCTATCTGACCCGCTTTGCTTCAAAAGTGTATATAATCCACAGGCGCGAAGAATTCCGTGCAGACAGACACGCGATAGAGCAGGCACTCTCAAATCCGAAGATCGAACCGATCTGGAACTCCGTTGTTGAATCCATCGAGGGTGAGGGACTTGTAGAGAAGCTGGTGCTGAAGAACGTCAAAACAGGAGAAGTCTCTGACCTTCCTGTAGCGGGAGTATTCATCTTTGTAGGCACTGAGCCAAACGTATCCTACCTTGGCGAACCCGGGTCGGTAGTAAAACAGACCAGAGGCGGATGGATCGATACCAATGACAAAATGGAGACATCTGTCGAAGGGATATTTGCCGCAGGCGACATCCGCGAAAAGTATCTGCGTCAGGTCGTAACGGCTGCCGGGGACGGAGCAGTTGCTTCCATGGCAGCATATTCCTACATAACAGAACAGCTCCACCTACGTTCCGTACTGATCGACCCCGAACACGTATACGCACTCCTGACATCCAGCATAGATCAGGATCAGATAAACCTTCAGGTAGAGGCAGAAAAGTACTCCGGGGAGAGCGGAGTAAAGATCGCCCTCATAGACGGCTACAGAAACGCAAGAATGGTAGAAAAACTTGGAATAAAAGAACTGCCCGCACTGCTTGAACTTAAAAAAGGCGAGATCGTCCGCAGCCTTAAGCCGCAGGATCTGAACGCAGTCAAGGAATTTGTAAGTTAAGGATATGCTTTAAACGGAGACGCAGTCTCCTGCGCATTACATAGATAAAGAGTTTTGCATAGCTGCTGTAATCCCAGTATAATGTCCTGAATACTTTAAACGCCTCCTATCCTAAAAATATGCGAAGCGTTTAATGTTTTTTGTTTAAGGATATACTCCCTGTGGGAAGAATAACCAAGTGCTATTTGTGAAGGAGATCAGTTGATCATGATCAGTGTCATTATAGTTACTAAGAACAGGGATTCGGCCCTTAGGAACATATCCCTGCCATCTCTTCTCGCACAGGATATCGCTGATTTTGAAGTGATCATCTGGGATGCAAGCGAGAATGACAAATCAGAGAATATTGCCGGTGACTTTGCATCTCTGTTTACCGAAAAAGGCATTCATTTTCGCTACTTCAGAGCTCCCAGAGTTGGCAGCGCTTCCCAAAGAAACGACAGTGTCAAGGCATCCGTAGGGAATATTATTTTTTTTATAGATGATGACAGCGAGGTCTCTTCTGACGGGATCGCCTCGCTTGCAAAATGCTTTGAAGAACATCCAGCCTGCATGGGAGCAGGACTGCAGCTTAAGGACGACCAAAGTGAAACAAATCAGTATTTATCGCTGAAGAAAAGGATGAAAGAAGGGCTTTATGCTCTCTTTGGCTATGTCAGGAAACGTATAGTCCATCCTTCCGGTTCAAATAAGGGACTTAAATCCCCTCCCGGACCGGCTGAATGGCTTAGCGGTTGTTCAATGGCTTTCAGACGGGAGGTATTCGATTCAATGAGCCTGAACGAAAAACTTGAAACTTTTGGCGGGTATGCCATGAGCGAAGATGTTGAATTCTCGCACAGGGTCTTTTTAAGGTATGGGACTCCGCTCCTGGTACCGTCAGAAGGATATGTCATCCATCATGAGGTACCTGATGCCAGGGAAAGCATCAGTGAGAAGAAGATCGCAATGTTCTTTTATAATAGGTATCTTGTAATGCAGGTGGCTGCTGTCCGGGCCCCTTTTTGGGGGCGGGTGGCTTTCGTCTGGAATTTCTTGAGGCGATCCATTAAGATGTTCATATCGAGCGGGTTTGGTGTCACATTAAACGGCATACTACTGGCATTACAAGAAATTTTCGAATACAAAAAGGGCTCTCATGCAGATATAAAGAAGTTGGAAAGGGAGTTGCCGAAATGAAGGGCTTTATAAAAAAACATTTGAATAATGAAGAAATGCTTATAGTTTTTTTTCTCTGCACTATCTTTGTTCCGATGTGGGGTGTCGGGTATGTGATCCCTTTTCTGCTTGTGCTATTATTCCTTCTTGCAAAAAATTGCCAGAAAGGAAGAATGCTCCAGATCGTTAAAACAAAAAACATTACACCCGTCTTTATTGTTTTTATAATTTTCTTGATTCTGGTCTTGTTTTCTTCCATACATCACACCGGATCGAAATGGGGAAGTACCGACGGTTTTTGGGTCATGCTGTCAGCGTTTATTTTTTATATTTTTGGTTCTTTGACAGGGGGAACTGTGAATACAGGCAGACTTATATATAATGTTAAACGTTATTTTCCCGTTGCGTTTACATTTATTATTTTAACAACGGTCAATTTTAAGACATTTCGAGGAGGCATGTGGGGTGAGATCAACGATCTGACTTCATCAGTGCTAATGATCACAGGAGCTCTCTGTGGTGTTTTTTGCGGTGATATTCGTCAAAGGAAAGATCTACAGGCGTCTGTCATTCTGATCCCGTTTATACTCTTTGCATTTTATTTTTCGGTAAAGATATCATCCTCGGATGCGGCCTTACTTCTTTTGGTCGGATACTTATTTTTTTTAAGCGTACATGTGCCCGACAGATATGCCTTTGCTGCAGTCTGGACCTTCTTTCTTATCATAGTTATCTCCGGTATCGGATATTTGGTCTTTAACGGACCGATCGACTTTAAATCTCTCCTCAGTCCGCAGCGTTTGGAATCATTCCTCTCTTTCCGGCCGCAGTTGTGGCTTGCATCGCTTTCTCTTATAAGACAGAACCCATGGGCAGGTATAGGTTCGGGGTTGTACAAAGATTTTTATGAAGTGATAGTACCTCTGCTTCCAGGAACAAAATCAGTTTTGGCGCATTCGCATAGCCTGTACCTAGTTCATTTTGTATCACACGGCGTTGCAGCAGGCCTTGCCTTCATAACTATCATAGCCCTTAACCTGAGACTGGTTTTAAGCTCTTTGAAGGACATGGAAAAGGCACCATTGGGGCTGATGGTCATGGGGATTTGGTTTTTTACTTTGGCTTACGGACTGGTCGAACTGAGCCCGGCTTCACGCGAACTGGTCCCGCTGCTTTGGGGTACTTCAGGCCTGCTTGCGGGAACGTATTCAAGACAGGAGCAAATATGGTAAGGATCCTTGGGGGAGATTATTTGAAAAAGTTAAAACGACTTATCCTGTCTGCTCTTATATGCACTATTGTGCTTGCGTCAGGTGCTTTTGCAGATGAGGTCACTGCAGCTTCTGATGACATCCGTCTGAAGGAGCAGAAGATCACTGAAAACATATCTGAACAAGTCGAGAAGCAGATACCCCGGGTAAGGGGTCCTGAAGTTGAGAAGAGACTTTCAGACCTTACCGCTATGATCAAGCCACATATGACTAGAGACCTTAATTACGAGGTCCGCATAATAAAAAGAAACGACCCCCACGCCTTCTCACTGCCCGGAGGGCTGACATACATAACGACGGGAATGCTTGAATTCCTTAAGAGTGATCATGAGATCGTGGCGGTGCTTTCACGTGAATTTATACATTCTGACCTTTCCCATTGGCTCACCCAGTCATCACGCAACGAGAAGATAGATTTTCAGACCATGGCGGAAGTTGCTGCGGCGACCCAAAGCGGCAAGGTTGCGGGAAATATGGTGCGTTCGTATCTGAACAGGGCAGTGATCAACTTTTATGATATAGACCTGGAAGAAGAGACAGACCTGAAAGCTCTTGATCTCATTGAAAAAGCCGGATATAACAAGACGGCCCTGCTGACATATCTGGAACGGATGAGGGTGGAAAGGCTGAAACAGATATATGTCAGAGGTATTGATATAAAATATCGCAGCGGGTTCAAGCCTTTGGAGACAATTATGGAAACAATGAAATTTTTGAAGAAAAAAGAAAATAACAAGCCGAGCGACCCAGTTCAGACAGATATGATCCAGGCCAATACGGATATGGAAGAAAGGGTGGAATTATTATTAAAGTACTTTAAAGAGATAGGCATAGATATAAGAAGAAAAGACGCAGTTAACATGCTCCGTGTCACCAAAGAAGATCTCTCCGGCAGGATCAGCCTAAGTGTTGACAGGACGGAAATTATAAATACTGAGAAAAACGACGTGACAGACAGTATGTTTGAAGTTTTTAAAGCGAGACTGGAGAGAGACCTTCAACTTGAGACTCCTCCCTACGATATACAGGTACAAAATGTTCTTGGGACCCGGGCCCTTTTGATAGCGGGCAAACCTCTGGCATATGAGAAGGATCTTTCTGACGGAGCAGCAGGCCTTTCACATATGAGGACCAAAATCATAAAGGCCCTGACAGAGGCAAGAAGAGAGAACTTTATGACTGATTATTATGAATAATGAAGCGGCACAAAGATGCCCCTTGAGTCGGTTGGGAGTCAATTGCAAATCAATAGGGAATCAGTTGAAAGTGATTGGCAAGGTCTTAGCTACACCAACAGATTTGCCATTGATCGCCAATTGATACTCAACCGATTCCCGCTGATTCTCTGTCAGTATAATTTACAAAAGGAGCAAAAATATGAAGCTTGCCGTGGTTTGTGACAAAAGTTATTTCGCACCGGAGGTCTTTTCTTCTGAAGACCCAAGGTATAAGGAAGACCGGTCTACATGTTTCCTCAGGGTGCTTAAGGAGAAACTGGGAAGAATGGGAACCGAAGTCGTGCATTGTGCCGATGTTGCCCCGGAAGAGGCATTGGGCTATCTCTTTATCAACCACAACAGATCCTGGCTGCAAAAATTAAAAAAAACGGGATACAGAGGGGGACTTTTTCTTATAGTCTTTGAGTCCGAACTTATAATTCCCGACAACTGGTCTCCGGGAGTCCGGGCCCGGTACTCAAAAGTCTTTTCCTGGGAAGACCCGGGTAAAAATGAAGGGTCGCCTGATCTGATCCCCTATTTCTGGCCAAATCCATTTGAGCTTAAAGAAACCCCGTTGCCTTTCGCTGAAAAAAATAAATTATGCGTTCTCATGGCCTCCAACAAATGGAAGAGAAGACCCAAGGAACTTTACACTGAAAGATTTAAGGCCATCCTTTGGTACATGAAGAACCACCCAGAAGACTTTGACCTTTATGGGTATGACTGGAACATATCAGCAGGCAAAAAAATAGTGGAACATATCAGAAATGCGGTACGCAGACTAAAGGGTACACAGATCAGGCCAATAGACGTATCTTCCGTATACAGGGGCAATACTCCGATAAAGAAGGATGTCCTTAAAAATTATAAATATTGCATCTGTTATGAGAATGCAGAAAACATTCCCGGTTATGTAACAGAAAAGATATTTGACTGTTTCATAGCCGGCGTGGTTCCTGTTTACCTTGGTTGGGACGGTATCATTGACTACGTCCCTCCCGAAACCATGATCGACCGGAAAAAATTTAACAGTTACGAAGAACTTCATGACTTCCTTGTATCCATAGACGAGAGAGAGTATCAGGAATATATCGATGCCATAAAGAAGTTTCTCTCTTCGGAAGATGCCGTAAAATTTGATGTAAATACCTTTGCAGATGTTCTGATCGAGGGTATGGGTATCGGACAGAAGATGTTTTCCTGATTTCTATTATTATTTGCTTCCCAGACACGATGCTGATGCTTTATCAGAGAAGGATTTCAAAGAAAAAATTGGGTTTATAATGTAGCAATGTAAAATTTTTAACAGCGATGGTGGTTTAAATGAAGACAGCTTTAATTACCGGCATTACCGGTCAGGACGGATCATATCTTGCTGAACTGCTCCTTAATAAGGGCTATCGTGTGCATGGTATCCTCAGAAGGGCATCTTTGCCTAACACCGGCAGGATAGACCACCTTTTGAGGGAAGAGGAGAAGAAAAACAACTTAGTCCTCCATTACGGCGACCTTACCGACACTTCTGCCATAATCAGAATAATTTCTGAAACCGAGCCGGACGAGATATACAATTTGGCTGCTCAGTCAGATGTGGCGGTGAGTTTTGATTCTCCTGAATATACAGCCGACGCGGATGCGCTTGGTACGCTTCGCCTACTTGAAGCTTTGAGGATATTGAAGCTTACAGAAAAATCCAGATTTTATCAGGCATCGACATCTGAACTGTTCGGCATGGTCCGGGAGACCCCACAAAGAGAGACCACCCCCTTTTACCCGAGGTCGCCCTATGCATGCGCCAAGCTTTATGGATACTGGATCACGGTAAATTATCGTGAAGCATACGGCATGTATGCCTGCAACGGAATTTTGTTCAACCATGAGTCACCCAGAAGAGGAGAGAATTTTCTCACAAGAAAGGTAACTCTTGGTTTGGCCAGGATAGCACAGGGAATGGATAAATGTCTGTTTTTAGGCAATCTGAACTCGCTTCGCGATTGGGGCCATGCAAAAGATTACGTGAAGATGCAGTGGATGATGCTTCAGCAGGATAAACCGGAAGATTATGTCATTGCGACGGGCGTCCAGTGCTCCGTACGGGATTTTGTTCAAATGAGCGCCGGAATGCTGGGTATATCGATCCGTTTTGAGGGAGAAGGGATCGAAGAGATAGGGATCGTCGATTCTGTAGGCGGCAGTGATGCTCCGGCCGTAAGGCCGGGGGATGTGATAATCAGGGTCAGCCCCCAATATTTCAGGCCTGCTGAGGTAGAAACTTTGCTGGGAGACGCGGCTAAAGCTGCAGAGAAGATCGGATGGAAACCGGAAATGAGACTGGAGGACCTCTGCTCTGAAATGATTGCCGCAGACCTTCTCAATGCAAAGAAAGAATTGCTGCTGAAAAGTTATGACACGAACAAAAGTATATGAGTGGATCTTAGTTTTTTGAAAAGAGGACTTGAATTGATATATATTGCAGGACACAAAGGCATGGTTGGATCAGCCATACTGAGAACACTGAAAAAGCAAAGACGTTTGGATCTGATTTACAGGACAAGGGACGAACTGGATCTTCTGGATCAAAGGGCAGTATATGATTTTTTTTCTTCCAATCCCATTGATCAGGTCTATCTGGCAGCCGCCAAGGTCGGGGGCATACATGCAAACAATGTTTACCCGGCTGATTTTATAATGGATAATATTATGATACAGACAAATATAATTTCAGCGGCACTGAAAACAGGTGTCAAAAAACTGCTTTTTTTAGGTTCTTCATGTGTATACCCAAAACATTCCCCTCAGCCTATCAAAGAAGAGTATTTGCTTTCAGGGTACCTGGAGCCCACTAACGAACCATATGCTGTTGCAAAAATTGCAGGGATCAAAATGTGTGAAAGCTGCAACAGACAGCATGGCACGGATTACAGGGCGGTAATGCCGACAAATCTCTATGGACCCGGTGACACTTATCACAGGGAGAACAGCCATGTAATCCCGGCATTGATACTAAAAATACATGAGGCAAAAATAAACGGCGGAAAATATGTCGAGGTATGGGGGAGCGGGGAACCCAAAAGGGAATTCCTTTATGTTGATGAAATGGCAGCAGCCTCTGTCCACATCATGGATCTAGATAAGGAAGTATACAAAAAAAACACCTCCTTCATGGTCTCGCACGTTAATGTCGGAACGGGAAAAGACTGTACCATAAGAGAGATCGCTGAAAAAATTGCTCACGTGATCGGCTTTAAAGGAGAGCTTGTCTTTGATAAAAGCAAACCGGATGGCATGCCCAGGAAGCTGCTGGATGTATCGCTGCTTGACAGGCTCGGATGGAGATCAGGGATGACGCTTGAAGAAGGTCTGGAGAAAACATACGAGTGGTTTCTGAAAAATGTAAATTGACAGACCGTACGTTGTAATATTTATAGAATACTTATTTAAAGCTAATATACTTTTTTGGGGGGATAGTCAAAATGATCATACCGGTGATCCTGGCAGGAGGATCGGGGACAAGGCTATGGCCCCTTTCCAGGGAACTTAAACCAAAACAGTTTTTAAGTCTTTGCAGTGAAAAAACAATGCTTCAGGAAACATTGCTAAGGACGTCAAAGATAACAAAGGCTGATCCTATTGTTGTGTGCAGCGAGGAGCACCGGTTCTTAGCATCGGAACAGCTCAAAGCCATGGGAACTGAAAGCTATTCAATAATACTCGAACCTATTTCAAGAAACACTGCTCCTGCTATAGCTCTTGCTGCCATACGATCATTCTCGTTTGACAAGGATCCTATTCTGCTGGTACTTCCTGCAGACCACTCTGTCTTTTACCCTGAGCTTTTCTGCAGGGCAGTAAAGAGAGCCGTTGATGAAGCGATGTCCGGCAGGCTGGTCACATTTGGGATAGTTCCAAACAGGGCAGAAACAGGTTATGGATACATAGAACTCGGAAAAGAGAAAGAAGACGCCATTTACGAAGTCGGTTCTTTTGTTGAAAAACCCGAAAAAGCCAAAGCAGAATATTTTGTTAAAAAGGGCTCATATCTATGGAACAGCGGGATATTTCTTTTTAAAGCAAAAACATACCTCGATGAACTCAAAACATACTCTCCCGAGGTGTTTGATGCATGTGTATCTGCAATGGACGAGAAATATGATGACCTTGATTTTATCAGGATAGCTAAAGAAAGTTTTGAAAGATCGCCCAATATTTCGATAGACTACGCGGTGATGGAGAAGACGAACATTTCCTCTGTCCTGAAGATAGATGTTGGGTGGAACGATATCGGATCCTGGTCTGCATTGTGGGAGTTATTGCCGAAAGATAAAAATGAGAATGTTATTCTCGGAGACGTTAAAGAGATAGATACTAAAGGCTGTCTTATCCGTTCGGAGAACCGTCTTGTAGCCTCCCTGGGCATAAAGGATATCGTCGTTGTTGAGACTAAGGATGCAGTGCTGGTAGCCCACAAGGACAGGGTACAGGGCATACGGAAGATCGTTGATCATTTAAAGTCGGGAGGGCGCCATGAATACCTCGAACAAAGAGAGGTATTCAGACCATGGGGTTCATATGACAGCCTTGAAAAAAACCAGAGGTTCCAGGTAAAAAAGATCAAAGTGAAACCGGGAGCCAAAACTTCTTTACAGCTGCACCACCACAGGGCTGAGCATTGGGTCGTGGTCTCCGGGACCGCAAAGATAAGACTGGAAGAGAAAACATTCCTCCTTTCCGAAAATGAGTCAACATATATTCCCTCGGGAAAGAGGCATTCTATTGAAAATCCCGGCAAGATCGAGCTGGAGTTAATTGAAATTCAGACCGGCAGTTATCTTGGCGAGGATGATATTGTAAGATATGAAGATACATATGGCAGGGTATCGCCATTGGATAGTGAACAGCCTAAAGAATAGTCCGGCGAAAACTGACAGAGCAAAACAGCCGGAAGACCGTCGGCTTGAAGCGGTTGCTGAGCAATAGCGATTGTAGAACCTTAGGAACCGGCCCCTCTCCGTCCTCCCGGTATGAGGCTGTCGGGAGAGTACCTTTTTCCGTCAGGAAAACATTTTAAATTATCCTCAGTGCTCGAACCATTTCGAATGCGCTTTGAGATGCCGGAATCCACAGGTTTTGGGTTGAGCTTTCAGAACTCTAAAAATAAACGTCAGAAAACATGGACCCCGGCTCAGATGCATACCGGGGAGACGATAAAGATAAGTGAGTCTATTATTAGCTGATCAAGATTCAAGATTTTTATGGTTTCACGACTGCTTGCCAATTGCTTACGCTTGCCGATCGCTTGCCAGTCTTTACAACTGTAATTGCTCTTCCACCATCGTTAAAGGCAGGTGGTAAAACATGGTGAGAAAATTTTTCATCTTCAT
>Ga0265294_10008765_pt1 | contig 11747 bp, 10 predicted proteins | sample MunlanPumphouse3_FD_192504 | JGI IMG/M metagenome (GOLD analysis project Ga0265294, IMG submission 192504) | Groundwater microbial communities from a municipal landfill in Southern Ontario, Canada - Pumphouse #3 | ecosystem: Environmental > Aquatic > Deep subsurface > Groundwater | place... | reverse complement strand
TATGTGGGGATTAGAAACGATCATTAAAACATTTCAAGAATTAAAACAAGATTTTCCTAAACGTGATATTGTGTTTACGATGAACTTAAGTCCAAAACAATTGATGTATGAAGATTTAGTGAATGACTTTCAAAAGTTACTTAAAAAGTATCGGATGAATGCTGAACATATTGTTTTAGAAATCATCGAATACGCTGTTTTTGATAAACCCGATGTCATGAGTAAAAACTTGATGGCACTTAAAAAACTAGGGTTCCAATTAGCCATCGATGGATTTGGTCTTGATTATCAAACGTTAAGTCAAGTTGACAACTTAGAAATTGATATCATTAAGCTTGATAATGAATTCCTAAAAGATCAAGAAGCTTACATGAAGAGTAAATTTGCAAATCTTTTAATCGATTTTGCTGAAAGAAACAGATTTAAAGTTATTTGTGAAGCCATAGAAAATCAAGAGATGCTTGAAGCAGCAAAACAATATAAGATTAAATATATGCAGGGCTACTATTATACGAAGCCAGTGTCTGCAGAATCATTAAAAGGATACATCGGAACAGAGAGTTGGAAGCATGTTTAATGCATAAAACGAAATAATTATTCTGAAAATTCAAAAAAAATACACGGTTATAAAGCCCATAAGTCGACAAAAAGCATAAAATTATAAAAAAACGAAATGAAAACGTTGACACAATTTCTGAGTTGATGTATGATTAAGGTGTAAAAAAATAGAATAATTTGAATGTAAAAGGCAAAACTAGGGAAACCTAGCGACGCAAAACTACAGGGCCTAAACAAGGTAGCCAGTTGTCATTTTAGATGATGCTGGCTTTTTTTGTCCCTTAGAAACCTTATGAAAGGAGATTCCAAGATGAAGTTATCCGAAGTGCTTTATACAAAACATAGACGATTAAAAAGAAGAATCTGGACGTTTGGTCTTCTCATCACTGGAATGCTTTCCTTAGCATTTGGTCTCCTTACATTTTATGGGTACAACGCAGGGAATTTCGTGATGAGTATCGATTATGATGCATATGAAAGAGGAATCATCTTATCGGACTCTATTGACTTTGATGATCCAAAACCAAGACTCATGTCAGATCCTGTTCCTGATGCAAGAGACATGACCTATAGTTGGTTAAAACTTGAAGAAGTCGTGGAAACAGATGGGAATTATAAAGATGTGGATTATGATTATGTAGCGTATACCTTCTATTTAAAAAATGCAGGTAATGAAACCGTAGATGTCACATATCATATTAGAATCACTGACAATTATAAAGATTTAGCTTCAGGTGTTAGAATTTTGATTATTGATGATGGGATTGAAACATTATATCAACTCGCAGATATCCCAAATGAGTTTGGTGAATATCCTCTCTATCCCGTTGAAATAGAAGATGCAGAAGAATTCATCAGTGATACGATTGTAATGAGAAATGTGATTGAAGGTTTTGAACCGGATCAAATTAAAAAGTTTACATTTGTGATGTGGCTTGAAGGTGAAGATCCTGATACAACTGATGATATATTAGGTGGCATGATTCGTTTACAAATGAACTTCTCCATTAATGCAGAGTAGGGATAAAGATGAGTGCACTTAAGAAGATTTATTTATCAGTAACGACAATGTTACTCCTTGTGATGGTCTTTGGAACAGTCACTTATGCTTGGATTAGCTTAGCAACAATTAACAACTTAGATGGTTTATCACTCTCAGCATCGACAGGTGAAGAATTACAAATCTCATTAGATGGTATCAATTATGCATCAACGATTCCAACTCAAGAATTGTTACAGTGGACAGAAGATATATCACTTTATGATGTAACAACTCATGATGGCATTAACTTTTACACCGGTGGACGAAGAGAACAAGGTGAAGCAATTCCTAATAAGCACTACTTATCCATCGAACTTTACTTTCAAACAACAGCTCCTGAAAAGGATATCTACTTAGTAAATAATACTTCTAAGATCGCAAGATATGATAGTAACATTCAAGGCACTTACGTTGTATCGCGTGGTGTTCAATGGAGAGCAAAACACACTTTCCAATATGGACCAAATGAAAGTGACATAGTTTTAAAAGATGAAGTTAGAACGTATTACGCAAGCGACGCAGTAAGATTAGGATTTACTGAACTCATCAATGAATTAAATGTATTAGATGTAAGAGATGAAACAACATTAAAGAAATTGATATTTGATCCAACCGAAGACGAAACGATGAGTGTTGGAAAAGATTATGGATCAACTGCATATTTCTTAATCAATGCAGGTACTTATCTACCATTTCCTGAAGATCTACCTGAAATTACTTATAGGTTAACTGAGATTAATCCTAAAAACCCTTATGAAGCTTTAGATGGAGCATCACATATAGCAACCTTACAACCGACTGGAACATACGCTTCTAATGGAAGAGAAGTTTATCAAGGAAAAGTATTGATTAATATTTGGATTGAAGGATGGGATGCCAACACATTTGATCCCATCGGAGATGACAGAATTAAGATTCAATTAGAGTTTAAAGCTTTGAAAAAAGCATATGAATGAATTCAAATAACGAAAAGTTATTGAAGATAAAAGAAATTAAAAAAGAAATAAGGAGATTAGAAAAATGACAAGACTTACAAGAAAATTAATGATTTCAATTTTAACGGTTGTTCTTTCCATATCAGCTTTAGGAACGACAACATTTGCGTGGTTTACGATGACCAATGTGGCAACAGTTGAAGAATTCAGTGCGAATATCGTATCTGAAACAGGTATTGAAATTTCACTCGATGGTATTAACTGGTACAATTCACTTTCTAGCGAATTGATCGAAGCAGCCATTGGAGAGGATTTTGCTTTTAATCATGTTACATCAGCTGATGGAATGAACTTTTTAACTTTAGGAACTTCAGCATTAGTTGATGCATCAGAAAGCGATTATATTTCACTTGTTGTATATTTTAGAACAGCCAATGTAGAATCAATCCTTTGGACTGAAGTTTCATTAACAGGTACAGATGTTGAATGGAGTCCAGATGTACCCTTTACAGCAAGCGATGGTACAAATGTAACAACTGCAAGTACAGTTGATGTTAACGCTGCAAATGCAATGAGAATTGCAGTATATTCTCCTCGTGATTTTGCTGCTACGGCACTTGCACCGATTGTTTATGAAAAAGCCGCAACCTCTACTGCACTAGGTTCATGGAATACATTCTTAGATGTTAAGGGTGATTTATCAGGCGTTGATGGATTTGGTGCCCCAGGTGCAATGGATTACTATTTTGAAAAAACAGGCGAACTCCCATTTGGCGCTGCAGATCCACTTGTAACAACTGTAGATTCAGTTGACACTCTTCCAACCGGCGTATCAGCAATTGTTATGAATTTTGAATCAACAACTGATGGAGTTATCACTTATGATGAGTTTGATGATTTTGATGTTAATTATGGTACAGCACTCGGTGGTTATTTAGTAATCAATATTTGGTTTGAAGGATATGATGCAGAAGCTTATAATAGTTTACTAGCTCAACAAATTGCAGCAAGTTTCACCTTTGAAGGATACGAAATACCTACACCTTAATCATTTTTCTACTAAATATAGTGAATAAGTGCATCAAAATGGTGCACTTATTCACACAATTATATTAATTGAGTATGAAAATTAAGGAGTTCTCACATGGAAAATACGGCAAAAAAATCAAATATTTTGAATAAAATTTTAAACATTACATTTTATTTGGTAATACTAGTATTAGTGGCTTTTGCGATTGCTAATATTCAAATTAAGAAAGAAAACGATATAGCGAATCTTTTTGGTCTAGGATTTCTTTCAGTTCAGTCAGATTCTATGGAAGGATCTAATTCAGATTCTTTTAATCAAGGAGATTTAATATTTGTTAGACTTCTTGATGACGATGAGAAGAAAAACCTTCAAATTGGGGACATTGTTACTTTTTATGATATTAGTATTCGCGAATTTAATACGCATAGAATTGTTGATGTTGATCATGAGCGTGAAATAATTGTTACAAAAGGTGATAAAGCAACAGTTAATGACTCAGCAATGTCACTTGATTTCGCTTTGGCAACTCATGTAAGCACACTACCAAAAGTAGGAAATGCAATAGATTATATGCAGTCACCGGTAGGATTTGCTTTATTTGTGATTTTACCAGTTCTTTTAATCTTCATTTATGAAGGTATTGGACTTGTTCGTAATATTATGGCATTAAACCGTGAAAAATACGAAGAAGAATTAAAAGAAAAAGTTTCTGAACAAGCTCGTTTAACTGAACTTGAAAAAGAACAAATTAGAAAACAAGTATTAGAAGAATTAAGCGCTAAAAAGGAATAGTTTTACTTAGGAGTAAATATGGTTGAGTTTGCACGATATTACTTAAGCTTGATGCGTGATTTCTTTGCAAATATCGGTGAATTCTTCAAAATGATTTTTGAGGCTTTCGCCAATTTGTTATTTCATGACATCGTAGCATACTTCAATAATTTCATCTTTTCAAGCTCTACCTTTAATCTCTTAGATTGGATGCTATCATTCTTAGTCATCATCATCAATCTAACCTTTTTTGCATTTTTAGGCCTTAAATTATACCAATGGATTAGCAGATATTTGAAGTTTGCGAAAAAAGAAATTGAGAAAGATGACCTCTTAGAAGAAATCTCTTTCTTAAACCAAAAAACAGTTGAATTAATCGAAGAAAAGAATAAGATTCTTGCTCTAAAAGTTTCTAATTTAGGATTGTCACCTGAAGAGCAAAAACAAAAAGAAAAAGAACTTTTAGAGGAAGAACCTGAAAAGCCAAGAGGTCCTTCAAGATTTGTGAAACTCATCCAAGTTGATGAAGAGTATGCGAATACGGTGACACAAATCAGAATGAAAGAAGAAGATATGATTTCGATGAAAGAAATGGTCACACGATTCATTAATTTCTCAGCATCACGATTAGGTTTATTCTATGATCGAAAAATCATTTCCGCATTCTTTGCTGGACTTGCAGCATCTAAAACGATGATTTTAGAAGGTATTTCTGGGACAGGGAAAACATCACTTCCTTATGCGATGGGTAAATTCTTTGGTCATGATGCACAAATCATCGCGGTTCAACCCTCATGGCGTGATCGCGCTGAAATGGTTGGATATTTGAATGAATTTACGAAGAAATTTAATGAAACAGACTTTTTAAAAGCGATATATGAAACTACGTATCGTGATGATGTGAATTTAATCGTCCTAGATGAAATGAACTTGGCTCGTGTTGAATATTATTTCGCAGAATTATTATCACTATTAGAAATGCCTGATATTGATCAATGGTGGGTGGATGTCACTCCAGACTCACAACCAGGAGATCCAAAACATTTAATGAATGGTAAAATTTTACTTCCACAAAATGTTTGGTTCATCGGTACGGCCAATAAAGATGACTCGACATTTACGATTACCGATAAAGTATATGACCGTGCTACACCGATTGAAATTAATACCAAAGCAGCTTATATTGATGCTCCTCAAACAGATGGTGTCATCATGAGTTATGATTACTTACAAGATTTATTTAGATTAGCGATGAAAGAACATCCAATTTCATTAGGCACACTGGATAATCTAGAAAAACTTGACCAATTTATTACAAAGAATCTTAAAGTCACATTTGGTAACCGTATTATGCGTCAAATCAGAAACTTCGTTCCTGTGTATGTCGCATGCGGTGGATCTGAACTTGAAGGTTTAGACTTCATGGTTTCACGAAAAATTTTAAGAAAATTTGAAGCTTTAAACTTACCATTCTTACAAGATGAAATCGAAGATTTAAGTAAACTACTTGATCGTTTATTTGGTAAGAACTCCTTTCAGGAATGTCAAGCTTACTTAAATACCATTAAGAAACAATTCTAATTTGAGGTAGTTATGAAAAAAACGTCTGATCTCAAACAATTCCATCAAATGCTAAATGATGCGTTCTATGAGATTGAACGTGAGGAAGATTTTCCGAACTATTTCTATGATGCATTCTTAAATGGTGATGTTGAAGTTTATCAAAAACAAATTGAAGAAGTTAAAACATTCCATGAAGATTGGATTGGAACGATTGAATCATTCTTCCCATCACTCGATAAAATAACAAAAGATCCAAAATCAGGACTTCGCTATGAACAAAATGTGACAGCCATTGAAAAAGCGAAGAAAACGAATAAAGATTCCGTTAGACATTTATCACAAAACACCCATCTCATCAAAGAGATGAGAGGTGATGATGTTTTACCTAAAGCAATCTTAACGACTCAAGCTGAAATTGAGTATGCAATTTATGAAAACAGATTTATTAAAACATTAGTTGATCGACTCTTTGATTTTGTGCAAAGAAGATATGAACTTGTTAAAAGAAATGTGGATGATACCGATTCTAAGCATTTCAATTTAAAATCAAAGTTTGAAATAAGAGGAACAGAAGCCGAACTTGAAATTAATGTTTTAACAAAAGACGTTAAAGAACAAGATGAAAGTAAAGAATCTAATTATAAGTTGTTATCACGAATTAATCATTTGTTGAAACAAGTTTCTGGATTAAGAGTCTCTCCATTCATGCTTGGTTTAAAAGATGCGAGACCTGTGATTCCACCCATCATGAAAACATCAATCTTACTTAAAAACGTAGATTATAAAAATTGTTATAATTTATGGATTTATTTGGACAAATATCACACGATGGATTTTGATTTAGAAGTGAAAGAAAAGAATTTAACGTTTGACCGATATTTCACAAAAAATATTTATCAAATGGCATTAACTAATTTTAGTTACATTTATGGTAATCAAACGATATTAGAAGATCATTATCAATACTTAGATACAAAAGAGTATCGTAGAAAATCCATCCAAGTCATTAAAAAAACACTCGATGAACTCTTATCATCTGATGAAGCCCATGAGATGGAAGGATCACTCATCAATCAATATTTCTTAGAGCAAAATAAAGAATTATTTAAAAAGAAACTTGATCTAAATTTAGTTGAACAACCAAATTTTGATCTAGCTTTGAAAAAAACGCTCAAAGAAACTATGGCAATTACGGATGCACTTACACAAGGATTCTTTGAATTAGATCATGTGTTATCTGAAGAAGATATTTTTTCTGGTAGTGACTTTAAGAAAAAAACTGATGAAGATGACATTGAAGCCATGAAAAAGAAAATTCGCATTGCAAAGATCATTCGTGAAACAAAAGAAGTTGATTACAATAATCAAATCCGGTTTGAACGAAAGCTCATGCGCGAACTTGATGAGATGAATAAAGAATATTTACGTCATAAGACGCGTAAATTAAAAGATGATGAAGAAAAACTTAGATTAGAAGAACTGATCAAACTTGAAAGACAACAACTTGAATCTAATCAAGAAATGTTAAGGAATCATTTAGAAACTGTTTATGCCTTAAGAGATGAAATGGCTTCACTACATGAAAATACGATAGAAGAAATCAAGAAGTATCGTGAAGAAGTAAAAGCAAAAGAAAAAAAGAAAATTGATGAAGAGCGCCTTAAAGCTAAAAAGATTCATCAACAAAAACAAAAAGAAATAAAGGCACAACAAAAGAAAGAACTCGATAAAGAGAAAAAAGCTTTGGCACTTCAGAAGAAAAAAGATGCTGAAAAACTAAAAAAAGAGAAACAAAAGATTGATACACAATCAAAAGCTAGAACAAAAAAAGCATTAGATAAAATCAAAAAATAAGAAAGGGAGTGAGCAATTATGGATAAAATGACAAGTCATCATCATAAAAAAATGATTCTTGTTTCAATCACATATTTAACGCTCTCTATCCTTATCTTTACAGTCTCTGTATTTGCTTGGTTTACATTAACTAATGTGAATGACGCAAGTTTAGTGAATAACATTTCTGGTGTTGAAGCTGAATATGAGTTTTACATATTTAAAGATTCAACACATTCAGGAAGTACAGATTTAAGACTGATGGAAAACTTATGTTCACCTACTAAAACAGATCAATGTTATGAATATATTCCAAATCCAACTACAATGTATATTGTAGATGGACTTGCAGCTCCTGGTGAGCGTTTCTCATTTGCACTAAGAATTATTAGTGTTGGGACAACTTCTGGATTCATTGATTTAGATGTTGGGAACTTAGTATCACTTGGATATGACCGAATAGAAAATAAAATTCAGACTGCATTCACCCATGAAATCATGAAAATCTCACTCTTAATTGATAGTATTGAATATGAAGACATCAAAGATGAATCCCCAGTCATTTATCAAAACGGAAATTTCAATGCGTATGATTCTTATTATCCATTGGTTTCAAATGTACCATTAGTAAATGAAGGAACCATCAGTTCATCCACCATTATATATTTTGATTTCTATTTTGATCCCAATGTATATGGCATTGATTTAGAAGGTATTCCTTATACTAACAGTAATATATTTATGAATCAAGTATTCCAAATTCGTAACATTTATATGACTTTGCATCCTTAAGTGAGGAGATTGCACCTTGAAAAAACATTTACCTAAAATCATTACGGCACTTTCCATTATGATTTTCTTGATTGCACTTTCTATCATGGTGATTGGAACAATCGCTATTAAACGAAATGAACCACTCTATATTTTCGGAAGAGCTATAACTGCAATTCCAACAGGATCAATGGAAGGTGACCTTGAAGATTCACTCGATATTGGTGATCTAGCCATTATCAAAAGAGGAAGTTATGAAGATATAAAGATTGGTGATATTGTCGTCTTTCAACAACCAATCACTGATGATATCAACATCTTAGTCATACACCGTGTCATTGACATTAAAGAACAAGGATTAGTTACTAAAGGTGATGCAAACAGCACTCAAGACCAAGGGTTTGTTACAGAAGATGAATATCAAGGTCTCTATGTATCAAAGATTACGTGGCTAAAGCCTATCGTGACAACCGTTACAACAAGTCTTGGTAAAACCGTTATCTTTGGCTTAATCACCATATTACTTTTAGGATTACTCTTCTCAGAAGTGATTCATATCATTAAAACGATATCACATACACAAAAAGAAGAATTAGATAAAAAAACACAAGAAGAGATTGAAAGATTAAAAGAAATCGAAAAACAAAAAGTTATTGAAGAAACGCTTCAAAAAAAAGAATAAATTAAATCAAAAAATATAGGCAAAACTAGGGAAACCTAGTGACGCAAAGCTATAGGGCCCATATGGGGTAGCCAGTTGCACGAATCTATTTAGATTTGTTCAACTGGCTTTTCGTATTTATAAAGAAGGAGGCAAGACGATGAGAAAGTATAGTTTAATCATCTTATCCATTTTAATCATTGTACTATCTGTCGTTGGCATAAGCTACGCTTGGTTTACATACCTTGAAACCAAATCGCTTGCATCTTTCACAGCTGGTGAAATTGATTTAGAATTAAAAGCAAATCAAGAGATCGTCATCGATAGTTACGATTTATCAGGTTTAGCCTATATCGATTATGAAGATGATTTATTAAATAATATTTCTGGTTCATTTGATGATATGGCATCGGTTTTAAGATTAGATTTTTTCGCATCTGAAAACACGGTTGCGATTAAAAATCAAATTGAACTGATTGAAAATGATTCCACAGAGGGTTTATTTTATATCATTCTATTTGAAGGTTTAAACTTAACACTTGAAGACCCCATTCAAAGTAATTATCGCGACATAATCTTAAGCATTATTGCATCTGAAACAACAAAAGCAGATCAATTACAAGCCATCCGTGATTATAATCAATCGACAATTGATTACTTAGAAACTGTAGGATTAACGGCAAATGAAACACTCACCATTCAAATCGCTTTCTTTGGTGATTATGATGGACTTCCTGTCGGTGAAGATTATTTGAACCAGTCCTTCCCATTCACATTGATCATTCACACAATCAATGAAAAGGGCGTGTTCCAGCCATGATGCACTTAAATTTTAGAAGACGAATCGTCATTTCAATGATGATTCTCATCTTAACGATGAGTTTAACATTTGGAATCACCTATGCTTATTTTGAAGTCAACAAAGAGCATGGGATCATCATTGAAACTGGTGAATTTGATGTTGAAATATTTGTTTATTTTGGGGATTTATTGTTAGATTCAGAATCACCATATTATGATTCTGAAAAACAAATTATTATCGTAAATGCATTTGATCCACTCGCTGAGAATTATATTGAAGATTTACAAATTTATCTAGTTATTAACCCTTTAGTCGCAAGTCGACTTAGATTAAAGTTTCAAGATCAATGGGAAATGCGAAGAGTTTATATTGATCAACCCATCGAAGATCCGATTCCAGATATCGTAGAAAATCTATATCATCCGAGAAAAGATAGTACATATTACCCATTTTCACTCTTAAAAATGAACCCTGAATTCACCTATATTTATGGGGGAGATAAGTATTTATATTTTGATCAAGTGATCAGAAGAGATGCATCAACTACCCTTCATATCATTGATGGTGGAGATCCTTATCCGGTGAGAAGTAATGAAGTATTTAATGAAACAGTATATGTTTATATTGATCTAACGATTGAATTAGTACAAGCCAATCGATTTTCTCAGGTGTGGGGTATTCCATTAGATTTTTATACGAATCCTTAAAAAAAGGGATGTGAATGAATGTTAATTCTAAAAATGGCAAAAAAAATAATATCCATAACTTTCATCCTTACGTTAGGATTTTTTGTCTTTGATTTTTTAGGATTAACAGATTTAAGAGGAAACGATTATCAGGAATCCACCTCATGGCAAGGTGAAGATATCGGCTTTACACCTCAACTTGATGTCAGTTTTGAGAGCACACATGTGCCTTTTTCTGTTATTTATCAAGACCCATTACAAATTGATAACACCAAAACTTATGTCATTGAAAATGCAGAAGACCTCTATTTTTTATCGCGCGCGTCACGCGAGAGTTATAAAACACAGTTTATGTCATTAAATTATGTTTTAGGAAATAACATTAATTATTATGAAATCGTACAACAAAACATTGATAATCGTTTCGTTCCTATTGGATTCATTGAACCATTCAATGGAACATTTGATGGACAAGGTTATGAAATCACAAATCTTTTCTATCAAACGATTATGAGTGAAGACTCATATAATAATGATTATTTTGGATTAAGATTTTATTCGATGTTCTCTAAGATTGGAACAAGCGGAGTCATTAAAAACTTTGGTTTAATTAATCCAATCATGATTCAACCGATTGAATGGGGTATTATGAATCATGCCTCATTTATTGCGGGTGAAAATCGTGGCTTAATTGAGAACGTTTATGTCAGAGATACAAGAGGCGTCAGTGCTGGTATGTCTGTTGAAGGTAATTTTCATTTATCAGGACTTGTATCAATTAATTATGGAACCGTTCAACAAGCATATCTTGCGACTCCACATGTACGTGCGATTGCAGTACTCGATTATCAAACAACCAATGTCGGTTTTTATCAAAACACAGGAACTATTACGAATGTATTTTATGATACATCGATCTATGAAGATACCAATACAACCAATAATTACATCACACCACTTTTAACAAGTCAATTTATGAACCATGCTCTATTTTCAGAAGATTGGTTTTTTAGTGATTCATATCAAGTTCTAGCTTCTGATCCTAGTGAATATCAACAAGTCACTTTAGATCATATTTATCCAATTTTAAAAGGT
>Ga0265294_10008764_pt1 | contig 11748 bp, 11 predicted proteins | sample MunlanPumphouse3_FD_192504 | JGI IMG/M metagenome (GOLD analysis project Ga0265294, IMG submission 192504) | Groundwater microbial communities from a municipal landfill in Southern Ontario, Canada - Pumphouse #3 | ecosystem: Environmental > Aquatic > Deep subsurface > Groundwater | place... | reverse complement strand
AGAACAACATCTTCCAGAACGGAAATAAAATTGCCGGTGGCAACGTTATCACACGCCATACCGGTACCCTCACCTGTGTATTTGGCCGAAAAAGCAGTCTTTTTATATATATTATCCTTTGGAAAAGATGCCCCTTCCTCTTCCGAGACTGCATACATCTTGTAGATTTTAAAATAATCTCTGTAAGACTTATACGGCTCTACATCGAAATAGGCATCAATAGCCATATCCATATATTTGTCATAATCGCCATCTTCTTCCTTTAAATCCACCTCTGTAAAACCATCTCCAAGGAAAATCAGAATATTAGGGTGACTCTTTGTACTCTCCTGTACTACAACGTAAGTACCATGGGCATGTACCCCCTCCTTTCCGGTAGTAAACGAATACATATCCGACTTAGTCACACCGGAATGACCATCATCCACAGATACATACCAATAATACTCCGTATCAGTGGACAACACTGCGGGCATTTTCAATTCAAAACTCTTAATATTTACAACAGAATCCCATTTAGCTTTATCGGCCGAATAATAAAAAGTACTAACAAGCTGATCCCCCTCCAAATCCGAAGAGAACCACCTGAATTCCGGGATCCTGGACATATTGGTCGCCTTGTCTTGCGGAAACATCAATGATGGTTTCTCCGGCGGTTCATTGTATTGCTGATCAATATTGACATTAAGATACTCTGAAAGACCACCACCATACACAAACTGAACCACATACATCTTCTTCAGCCTTTCACTATTCTCAGAAGCAGTAACGGTAACCTCAACATCATCCAACCCCGTATCCGGAGAGAAACTTAGAAGAGGAGCATCTTCTACTCCCTTCATGCTCCATTCAACATTTGACGATATTTTTATCTTCTGCGTGCCACCTGACTTTTCGAAATTCAGTTCTCGCGGCGTAGATATAAGGTAAGAGGCAGGTTGACAGACAGCTACTGAGGAGGTAAGAGGCGATTTGTTAGTTGTCGCAATTGTTAAAGTCGCCTTCCGCTCTTTTCCCGAATTATTGTAAAGAGCCGAAATGGATACCGTTTGCTCCCCAACTCCGGAGCGTGGAGTGATTCTAACCCATGAATCGGAACTGGTCACAGTCCACTCCGACCCTGTTTTAATAGTTAATAACTGCTCATTAACCCCCTTATTGGTCAAAACCAAAGATGATGGTGATGATTCAAGGTATTTCTTCTCAAATAATTCACACGATACAGCAACAGGCAGTACCGTCAAAAATAATAATAAACTATATCTCAGTATCTTCATGCAAACCCTTTAATAATTCTCTTACATTAACTTTCTTATCCATAATAGTCCACAACGAACCAACAGGAACTCTCTCCTGCTTCATAGTATCCCTGTCCCTGACGGTCACACAATTGTCAACCAGAGTATCATGGTCAATCGTTATACAGAATGGCGTCCCAATTGCATCCTGCCGGCGATATCTTTTGCCTATGCTGTCTTTCTCATCATACTGACAATTGAAATCTATTTTCAACATATTCATTATCTCATGTGCCTTTTCAGGAAGACCGTCTTTCTTTATCAATGGCAACACGGCCATCTTGACAGGAGCAATTGCTGCAGGAATCTTCAACACAACCCTCTCTTCGCCATCTTCCAACTTTTCTTCCGTATATGCCGTAGAAAGTATCGCCAGAAATGTTCTATCCAACCCGATAGAGGTCTCTATCACATAAGGAACATAGCTTTCATTTGTCTCGGGATCAAAGTATTGCATCTTACGACCGCTGAACTTTTGATGCTGACTCAAGTCAAAATTAGTACGTGAATGAATCCCCTCCAGTTCTTTAAAGCCAAACGGGAATTCAAATTCAATGTCCGTAGCTGCATTTGCGTAGTGCGCCAACTTCTCATGATCGTGGAACCTATACTTTTCTTCTCCAAGTCCGAGAGCTTTATGCCATGCCAAACGAGCTTGTTTCCACTTTGCAAACCACTGCATCTCATCACCAGGACGAACGAAGAATTGCATTTCCATCTGTTCAAACTCTCTCATTCTGAAAATGAATTGTCTTGCAACAATCTCATTTCTAAAAGCCTTGCCTATTTGAGCTATTCCGAAAGGAATCTTCATTCTTCCGGTTTTCTGCACATTTAAAAAATTAACAAATATGCCTTGGGCCGTCTCAGGTCTCAAATATATAGTTCCCGCTTCGTCTGAAATATTTCCAAGTTGAGTACTGAACATAAGGTTGAACTGTCTAACATCCGTCCAATTTTTAGTTCCCGAAATAGGGCATGCGATCTCGCAGTCAATAATTATCTGACGCAGTTCCACAAGGTCATTTTTATTTAAAGCCTCGGTCATTCTGCCGTGGACCTCATCCCATTTGGCCTTGCTTCTTAAGACATTCGGATTTGTAGCACGAAACTGCTCTTCATTGAAGGCTTCTCCAAATTTTTTCTTACCTTTCTCCACCTCCTTATTCATTTTCTCTTCCAACTTTGCCAAATAATCTTCAATCAGGACATCCGCCCTGTATCTCTTTTTAGAATCCTTGTTGTCAATCAGCGGGTCGTTGAAAGCCCCTACGTGTCCTGAAGCTTCCCATATACGCGGATGCATAAAGATAGAAGAATCAATTCCTACAATATTGTCATTCAATCGAACCATTGCCTCCCACCAATATTTTTTAATATTGTTTTTCATCTCAACTCCCATCTGGCCATAATCGTAAACGGCACTTAAACCGTCATATATTTCGCTTGAAGGGAAAATAAACCCATACTCTTTAGCGTGGGCAATCAAATTTTTAAATACTTCTTCCTGTGTCATATTATTATAAACTTATATTATTTCTGATATCTTCCGGAAACATGTTAATCAGTTCCCTGACAAACGGTCTTTCATACACCTGCGGGTGTGGGATCGTAAGTTTTTTTGTGTTTATTTTTTCATTGTTAAAAAATAAAATATCAACATCTATCAACCTGTCTTGATACAGACGACTTCCATCTGCATTATACTTAGCCTCATGCTCACTGCGGCCCATCTCTATTTCAACCCGCTTACAAATATCCAGCATCTTCATCGGGGTTATATCACTTTCAAATGCTACCAGCTGATTTAAAAAGGCACCTCCCTCGAAGCCGAAAGCCGCTGTTTTAATCACGGGAGAGCATATCAACTCGCTACCTAATAACTTAGAAAGTTTTTTTCGAGCCGTGCTCAAATTAGACTCTCTGTCTCCCATATTTGAACCAAGTAACAATACTATCATAACATATTCAACTCCAACAAAGCCTCTTCACTCATTCTGGATTCGTCCCAAGCCGGTTCAAAAACCAAATTAACCTCCACTGAAGAGACATTAGGAACATCCTGAACGGCCTCTTTTACATCCTGTACTACTTGATCTGCTATCGGGCAATTTGGGGCAGTAAGAGTCATCTTAATGCAAACCTTGTTGTCATTATCGATGTTCAGTTCATATATCAATCCCAAATCATACACATTCACAGGTACTTCCGGATCAAATACCTGTTTAAGTGCAAGAATCACATCAGATTCAATATCACTCTTTACTTTTTTATCCATTATTCTTCTGTTCTTTGACTTCACAAGCCACTGCATAGATTTTTATTTGTTTAATCATTGATACAAGGCCGTTTGCGCGGGTCGGAGAAAGATTGTCTTTTAGGCCAATCTTATCAATAAAACTCAAGTCCGAATGTAATATTGCCTCCGGCGTTTGTCCATTGTAAACACGTATCAATAAGGATATTATACCTTTAGTAATAATTGCATCGCTATCTGCCTTAAAGTAAAGCCTTCCATCATGACAGTCACATGAAAGCCAGACTCTCGATTGGCATCCACTTATAAGATTGTTATCAACTTTATCCTTTTCATCGATAACAGGCAGACTTTTTCCAAGCTCTATCAGATATTCATATTTATCCAACCATTCTTCAAAGATGGAAAACTCTTCCACAATCTCATTGCCGACCTCTTCAGGTGATTTATCTTGCTCTTCCATATTTATTATTTCAATATTGATATTCCTTTTTTGACTCCAGTGATAAACTTTTCAGCCTCTTCCATCGTATTGTAAGGAGCCAAAGAAGCCCTAAGCATACCATTATCGGAGTACTTGCGAATCAAAGGTTCAGCACACATCAATCCCGAACGGACAGCAATTCCCATAGTATCAAGCAATTGTGCCAAATCCGTGGGATGCACTCCCTCCACAGTTATTGAGAACAGCGGGATTTTTTTATTCAAATCTTCCGGCATACCATAAATCCTCACACCATCTATCATGTCCAGTTCCCGTTTAAGATAGGCAACCTGCTTTCTCTCATTCTCCTGTACTTCGGTATTTAGTCTCAATTGCGCAGCATATTCCAAAGCCGGAGCATAACATGCAGCCGCAGCAAAATTCGGTGTACCGGCTTCGAACTTTAGCGGAAGTTCCGCGTATGTTGTCTTCTCGAAAGTAACAGTATCTACCATATCACCTCCTCCCATATAAGGAGGCAGGTCTTCCAAAAAGTTTTTCTTTCCATAGAGAATACCTGTTCCGGTAGGAGCGTATATCTTGTGTCCGGAAAAAGCATAGCAGTCACAATCCAAATCCTGAACATCCACCGCACAATGTACAACCCCCTGAGCACCGTCCACTACCACCGGAATCCCTTTTGCATGCGCTATTGTGACAACCTCTTTGATTGGATTAATCACCCCTAATACATTAGAAATGTGCGTAATGGCCACTATTTTCACATTCTTGTTCAACATCTGTTCCAATTTATCAAGAGATATCTCACCCCTATCATCTACAGGCAATGCGGCAAGAGATGCCCCAACCCGCTCGCAGGCAAGTTGCCACGATACGATATTAGAATGATGCTCTGCCTCACTGATCAATACTTTATCTCCTTTCCCCAAATGTTTATAGACAAATGAGGAAGCTACCAGATTGAGGCTGGCTGTTGCACCTGAAGTGAAAATTATATTCTCCCTTGACGGCGCATTTATGAAGGAACGTACAGCTTCCCTTCCCTTTTCGTAAAAATCAGTTGCCTCTGCACTTAACTTATGTACAGCCCTGTGAATATTGGCATTCACCTCACCACTCATCATCTCCTGCATAGTGAGAACAGAGAGAGGTTTTTGGGAGGTAGCAGCATTATCAAAATATATCAGTTGCTTCCCATACACTTTTCTTTGCAGGGCAGGAAAATCCGCTCGTATTTGATCTATTGTCTCCATCTCTAAATTGTACTGTTTACAATATCGCGCAAAAATAGCAAAACAAACTTTGTATTTTATCCAGAAATCCATATTTTTACCATAATTATTAATTCTAACCAAAATGTACGACTATATCAAGGGCCAATTGATAGAACTGAATCCGGCTGATGTGACCGTAGAATGTTCCGGCATCGGGTACAACATTCTCATATCTCTAAGCACATACTCAAAACTTCAAAAGGAGAAGAGTGAATGTGTAAAACTATTTCTGTATCATTATCTTAGAGAGGATGATGAATTGTTTTTCGGCTTTTTTGACAAAGACGAAAGAGATGTCTTCATACAACTGATCTCGGTTTCAGGTATAGGCCCTAACACGGCAAGGATGATGCTCTCCTCAATGTCAGCAGACGAGATAAAGGTGGCCATTGTATCACAAGATGTTAATAAGATCAAGGGGGTTAAGGGAATAGGTCTGAAAACTGCCCAACGCGTCATTTTGGAATTGAAAGACAAAATATCTAAAGATCACGGCAAAGAGTTTGCTTTCGACGATGGCGGCATGAATACAATACGTACTGAGGCATCAGGAGCATTAATTCTCCTGGGATTCTCCAAACCTGCTGTCGAAAAGGTATTAACTTCACTTTTTAAAGAAAATCCTGATTATTCTTTAGAAGAATTAATAAAAAAGGCCTTGAAAGTACTATAGTTTCAAGAAAAATTACTACATTTGCAGATTAAATAACAAATATTAATTTTTATTCAAATATTAAATATGAACATTCCTGCTACTCTTAAGTACACAAAAGACCATGAGTGGGTTAAAATTGACGGCGACATTGCCGTAGTTGGTATTACAGACTTTGCACAAAGCGAATTAGGCGATATCGTTTACGTTGATATCCAGACTGAAGGAGAGACCCTCGCTCATGGAGAGGTCTTTGGTGCCATTGAAGCTGTTAAGACTGTTGCTGATGCTTTCATGCCGCTATCCGGAGAGATTGTTGAAGTTAATCCCGAATTGGGTGACGCACCGGAGTCTATTAACAAGGATCCGTATGAAGCAGGATGGATGATAAAGATCAAGTATTCCGATGTTTCGGAAATTGATACTCTTCTTTCTGCTGCGCAGTATGAAGAAATAATCTGATTTTGTAAATCAAATGTGATGTGTCAAAGGGGCTAATTAACATTAGCCCCTTTGTTTTTTGTTCTAATTTACTGTAACTTTGCGGCGTATTATTATTTAAACGTATGGAGATATTAAGAACTTTTGACTTGCTCACTAATCTAAAATCGTTCCCCGCAAAGGATGATATGTTGGCAAGAAAATCTCACGGTACATGGATCAAATACAGCATTAATGACTATATTGATTACTCTTATACTGTGGCTTATGGTCTGTTGGCCCTTGGGTATAAGACCGGAACTAAAATCATCACAATCTGCAACAATAGACCTGAATGGAACTTTATGGATATGGGCATTAACCTTGCTCACATGGTCCATGTTCCTGTTTACAGTACACTGAGCCATGATGACTATACACACATTTTCGACCATTCAGATGCAGAGATCATCGTAGTTGGCAGCGAAATTCTTTACAAAAAAGTGGCTCCGGTTATTGCTGAGATGTCGAGACCGATTAAAGTTATATTGATGGACGACTCTTCTGAAATATATTGTCTCTCTCAGCTTTATCAGTTAGGCCGTGACAATAAGGACAAATTTGCCGCCGAAGTGGAAAATAATGTTAAAACCATATCGCCGGATGAAATTGCTACTATCCTTTACACATCTGGCACCACCGGAACTCCTAAAGGAGTTATGCTCTCACACAGAAATATGATGTCCAATTCACATGGGCACGCTATTAGACAAACTAAAAATTATACTCATAAGATGCTTAGTTTTCTTCCGCTCTGTCACATGTACGAGAGAAGTATGAACTATGAATATCAGGAACTGGCCATTAGTATTTACTATGCTGAAAGTTTGGCCACTTTTGCAACGGATCTTGCGGATTGTCACGCAGATGGCTTTTGCGGAGTGCCTCGTGTGCTTGAACTTATGTATGGAAAATTTGAAGCAGCCGGAAAGTCTTTGACAGGAATCAAACGTATAATTTACAATTGGGCATGGAAATATGCCAATAATTTTGATAATTATAACCATAAGAAAAGCTACCTTGCAAAACAGAAGATTGCCGACAAATTGGTATACAGTAAATGGAGAGCTAATCTTGGCGGACATGAGATGCTTGTCGTATCAGGAGGTTCTTCTATTCAAGCTAAGATTGTAAGAACATTTAATGCAGCGAAGCTTTATATCTATGAAGGATACGGTATGACGGAGACATCTCCGGTAATTGCCGTCAACAGTCCGGCAGATGGCTACAATGTTATAGGTACCGCCGGAAAAGCAATGGGCGGCACAGAGCTCTCATTTGCCGCAGATGGAGAGATCCTGACTCGCGGTCCTCACGTAATGTTAGGTTACTATAAAGATCCCGAGTACACTAAACAAGTTATTGACAAAGACGGATGGTTACACACCGGAGATATCGGGGAACTCACCGATGGACAATATTTGAAAATCACCGACCGTAAAAAAGAGATTTTCAAACTTTCGGCCGGCAAATATGTTGCACCTCAAGTTCTCGAAAATCTTTTGAAAGAATCCTCTTTAATTGAAAATTGTATGGTAGTTGGCGAAAACCAGAAATTTGCTTCTGCAATAATTATTCCTAATCTGCCTGCACTTCGCGACTTCGCTAAAAAGCAAAAGATATCTTTCACTGATGATAACGATCTTATTACAAAGGAACCGGTCGTTAGGCTTATGCACAAAGAGGTCGACTTAATTAATGAAAGGGTGGCTGCCCACGAGCGCATAAAAAGAGAACGTTTAATCATTGCAGATTGGACACCAGGCAATAATATGCTTTCACAAACTCTTAAATTAAAGCGCGCCAATATTTATAAGAAGTATTCAGGTATTATTAACGATATATATAAAACTGATTCTAATTGATGATTAGGGCGGCAACACAAAAGGATTATCCAAGTATGAGATCTATCTGTGAACAATGTTTTACCACAGATGGGCAATACTTGGATTTCTTTTTTAAAAACTGCACCTCAAAAGCCTCTTTTGTCTATGTAAAAGATGGGCAAATTGTATCAGCAATTCATACAATGGGAATATCTTACGTATCTGCTAAAAGATCCAATAACGGATATAGAACTTTTTATCCCGGACTTTATGTATATGGAGTAGGTACCCTGCCACAATTTCGCAATCGTGGATATTCTACTGCATTACTCTATTATATCAGAGCAAATGCATCAAAGATCGGATGGAACTTTTTAATCACACGTCCGTCTGAATCTAATCTTATTGACTTTTATACAAAACAAGGATTTTCAACTCCTATTTATAGATCAGACTATCTTCCTCTTTTTGAAAACGGAGCTAATATTTTAAACCTTAATCCTGTCGAGTTGTTTAAAATGAGAGACAAAAAGTTTCTCTCAAACTATTTTCAATGGAGCCATATAATGCTTGATTACATTATTAAAGAAGCACGAATCAATACCCCTCCTATTATCCCGGCCCCAGCCGGAAATAACCCGTTCGCACTCCTCTGCTCACTAACAAAAGATTTTCATCTCGACTCCAATAGCGCCATCTTTAGCTATCCTATGGAGTAAGGTTGTTCCACGTGGAACAAATTTATCTTCCAAAAAAAATTAACAGAACAGAAATATCTGCAGGAGAAACTCCTGAGATACGCGAAGCTTGTGCAATAGTTTTGGGCTTATATCTATTAAGTTTAATTCTACACTCCATCGATAAAGAAGAAACACGGGAATAATCAAAGTTATCTGGAATAATCATATTTTCCAGACGAAGTATTTTATCGGCAATACGCTTTTCTCTTTCAATATAACCTTTGTATTTTATCCTGATCTCTGAAGAGTCAAACAATTCTTTACAGATCAGCGCTTGATTAACGTTCCTATCATAATTAAGAAACTGATCATTTGTATAAGGAAAATCTATAATCTCACTATTATCAAGAGATACTATTTCTTGCACGAAATCATCAACCTTAGCAAGAAAAGGATCTAATGTTCCACGTGGAACATTAGACACTAAACGATCAAGTGAAGTGCCAGGACGAGTTAGAATATCTGAAATTTTCTTCTTAGATGGAATAGTGGCAGATGAAATAGAGTCAAGATAATTATTAATTTCAGCGGGAGAAAGTGTAGTAGTATCTGAGAAATTAGTAATGAAAGAGATCGCATTGTATTTTTTAGACATGAGGCTATATCTGTATTCATCAACTAAACCAAGTCTATGTCCCAATCCGGTTAAACGTAAATCTGCATCATCTTGTCTTAAAAGAATCCTGTATTCAGCACGAGAGGTAAACATTCTGTAAGGTTCATCCACACCTTTAGTGATAAGATCGTCTATTAACACACCTATATAAGCTTGATCCCTTTTTAAAATAAAAGGCTCTTTACCTGCAATTTTTAGATGTGCATTTATCCCTGCCATCAACCCTTGTGCAGCAGCCTCTTCATAACCGGTAGTTCCATTAACTTGACCTGCAAGAAAAAGATTGCTCACAATTTTAGATTCAAGAGAGGCACTAAGTTGAGTTGGATCAAAATAGTCATATTCGACAGCATAGGCCGGTCTGAAAATTTTAATATCTTCAAATCCATTAATGGCATGTAAAGCATCAATCTGAATACGCAAAGGAAGAGATGATGAAAATCCTTGAAGATAGTATTCGTTAGTATGCCAACCCTCCGGCTCTAAAAATAGCTGGTGTGAATCTTTACCTGCAAAGGTTCTTAATTTATCTTCTATGGATGGACAATATCTCGGACCTATACCCTTAATTTTGCCGGTAAAGAGAGGCGACTCATCAAAGCCCGATTTTAAAATCTCATGAACCTCTTTGTTGGTATGAACGATATAACAATTCTTTTGAGGTGAACCGGATTGTATAGAAGTTGCTAACGGCAAAAAAGAAAATTTAGATGGGATTGGATCCCCCTCTTGAACATCAAGTTTATTAAGATTCAAACTACCTGCATCTATTCGCGGAGGTGTACCCGTTTTCATACGAGAAGTCGTAATACCTGCATGAGACAAAATTTCGGTAAGGCCATGAGATGAGAGCTCCCCTACTCTTCCTCCATCATAAGACTCCTGTCCAATAAAAAGTTTACCGTTAAGAAAAGTACCGGCAGTCAAAATAACAACTTTTGCCTTAAATTCCGCGCCCATTGACACACGGACAGAAAAAATATGCGATTCTGAGAGAGTTATTGACGTAGCTGTATCCTGCCAAATATCTAAGTTACAAGTAGTTTCGAGGACATACCTCCAGTTTAGAGAAAAATACAATTTATCACACTGAGCACGGGGACTCCACATGGCAGGCCCCTTAGAACAATTTAACATTCGAAACTGTATCGTAGAGGCATCCGTAACAAGTCCCGTAAAGCCTCCTAAAGCATCTATCTCTCTAACAATCTGACCTTTAGCTATACCACCAATTGCAGGATTACAAGACATTTGAGCGATCTTATTCATGTCCATAGTCAATAAAAGGACTTTAGAACCCAATCGCGCGGCAGCAACAGAAGCTTCGCAGCCTGCATGACCGGCACCTATTACAATAATATCATACTCTCCTACCATAGTAAACAAATATTAACGCTTCTCTAACAACAGGTCAGACCAAAGTGAAAGAGCGATATTTTCCTGTTGACGCATTTGAGCCAACAAGACTTCATTAGTATCATCGTATCCCAAAAGATGAAGAAGCCCATGGACAATTACACGATGCAGTTCACGATCAAATCCTTCTCCATATTCAAGTCCATTAGCCCTAACAGTATCTATACTTATATATATATCACCACAGATCTTATTACGACCATTTATTAGAGAATAATCGATAGAATTGTCAAAAGTAATAATATCTGTATAATAGTCATGACCCAAATATTGTTTGTTAATATCCAAAATATATGAGTCGGAAGCAAAAATGTAATTCAAGTCACCTATCACTCGTTGACTATTTGCTGCTACTTGACGTAACCATTTATTAATAAATCTTTTATCCTTGATTGCAAATTCTATATCTTCTGTAAAATAATTAATCATTTCAGTTTCATGACAGTTAAAATGGTTACCTTTGTGGGCGTATAATACACGATAAACGTGGCTCAATATTTGCGGCAAAATTAATGAATTATAAATAAAGAGAAGTAAATTATTAAAAAATGGCTAAAGTAACAGTAATAGGTGCCGGTAACGTGGGTGCAACTTGTGCAAATGCGATTTTACATATGAGATATGCATCGGAAGTGGTTTTGTTGGACATTAAAGAAGGGGTATCTGAGGGGAAGGCGATGGATATGATGCAAACGGCTAAACTATATCACTTTGACGGCGTTATAAAAGGTGTAACAAATCACT
>Ga0265294_10008763_pt1 | contig 11748 bp, 14 predicted proteins | sample MunlanPumphouse3_FD_192504 | JGI IMG/M metagenome (GOLD analysis project Ga0265294, IMG submission 192504) | Groundwater microbial communities from a municipal landfill in Southern Ontario, Canada - Pumphouse #3 | ecosystem: Environmental > Aquatic > Deep subsurface > Groundwater | place... | reverse complement strand
CACCATCTCGCCGGTTCGCTCCAGTTCCCGCCGCAGCCGGAACTCCGTGAGCGCGTACATGAACAAACAGAGTACCATCACCATCGCCAGCGCCTGGATCCGGGACGTCTTCTTCAAAAAGACCTCTGCGACCCGGAACGACTTATCCTTCAAGAACCGAAACCCGCGTTCCACCGCCCCCTGCCCTTTGTAGTTGGCGAGCAGTTCGTCGGCTGACAACTCCAGATCGTTCGTTGCCAGGACAAACCTCCCGAGGATCCGCCGTTCCTCGGCAAGAACCGCAGGGTTGTGATCGATCTCCGCTGTAATCTTGTACGACACCTGGACCGGCTCCCCGTTCTTCGGCCTCCCCCGTTTCTTCTCCTGCTTGCGGGTGATCGTGGCGATGTCAAGGTTACGGAACTGGTATCGCGGATGCTTGTTGAGCCAGATCTCGGCTGCCATACGGGCATCCGGTTCACAGGCAAACTCCCGGGAACAGAGTTTTCGGAGAGATGTCCGCGTCTGATCCAGGCTCTTCGCCAGGTTCTTCTCGAACGTCTTCTCCTCCCGTTCATACATCGGGACCGACCGATACAGCACCCATTTCTGCCGGATCCCGGCATATTCGCTGCAATGCTCCTGATAACTGTAGCGGTCGTCGGTACACGGCAAAAGCGGATCCTCGGTCTGGACCAGGTCCTGCACTTCCTTGATCGTGACCGGGGCACGACTGATCCAGAACGTGTGCTGCCCCAGAGTTTTCAGGTTCTTTGCCGTGTAGAAGGCTGAATCGGCCACGTGGTAGACTTTTTCATCAGAGTGCAGGTTCTCGTTGAGGTGCTGGATGATGGTCAGGATCGTTTCTTTGTCCGATTCGTTGCCGGAGAACGTCTGGAGGAAGAGCGGAACCCCATACTGGTTCGAGGCCATCCCGAGGACAAACCGTTTGAGATCCCACCGGCCATCCTTCGGATGGCCGTAGGTGATCTCGATCTCGCCCACATCGAGGTCGGGCTCATACGCCCCGGTGACGCTGAAGTTGGTGGTGTCGATGTGGATACAGTGAGAGCCGAAGTCGGTCGGAAGAAGACATGTTGCGACGATCTCGTTGAAGAGCTCGGTTGGGCCGTAGGCAGCGATCGCGTCCAGAGTTCGGCCAAGCACGTCGTCGTTGAGGTGGTCCCGCGTGATGCCCTCCCCGAGGAGACGTTCAACGGCGATGTCATCGAAGAAGTCGGGAAACAGGTAGAGACGACGTTCGATGAACCCGAGACCGTTGAGAACCATGGCTTTGAGCACCTGAGAGTGGCTGAGATGGTGGTGACGGGTTTTCGGGAGAGCAGCGTCGATCACATCAGCGATCTGGAGGGAGTCGTAGGCACCGGCGACAATGCCGAGATGACCGATAGAGAGGATCGAGGTGTCGTCGAAACCGTCAACGAGAGGCATAATGGAGGGTATTCTCGGAAAGTACAAAGATCTTGCGGTTTTGGATATTTAGAAAAGGGTGGTTCTTACTGCGGATGATCGGATCAAGAAAACGGACACGAAAAATAATTATTGTTTATATTTGGTCGTTCCGTCTTGATCGACGAGATCGCTCAGACGTTTGTCGCAAACCCCGAATTTCCTGAAGTTGTCCCGGCCTTCGCCGAGCGTCATATGGTTGGGGCCGCTGTATTCCTCGTCGCGATCGGCACCGTCGTCCTCCCAGGCACAGACATCGCAGATAAAATACATACCCCGTTGATCAAGTGTCCTGTAACCACAGCAGGGACACTTTTCAAGTTCTTCTTCGCCCCCCGCGATCAAAGTGATAGCGGGATTGAATTTCTGGAGCTTTTTTAAGATATATTCTTTCTTTTCACCGTAACCCTTCGACATCTCTAGGTAAACCAGGTAATCGTATTTCGGATCGGCGGGATCGTTCGGCCTATCCTCATGAATTACCTCAAACATCATGCTTTCGGGAATACGTTCACTATGGTCTTTCTTAATAACGCTCTCAGGCAGAATATGATAGTAATCCCAGAAACTCATGAGTTTTTTGACCCTTTCAGCAATAGATAATTCAAGGACGTCCAGCTTCGACGCTACCTGTGCGGCAACCGCTCGAGGTACTTCTCCCGAAAGAGTGCGTATATCCGGCAGGGTATTGAACTCAGTATACGACAGGACTTTAAATTCGTTATCCGATCCCATAGTCTATTTTACACAAACACTGCCAATAAAAGGATCTGCCCCGAGAAACCGTGTAATAGATTATCCGATTGTTGATCGAATACACCGGAGCTGTTGAACGGTCTCCTGTGGCAGCAGGACCCGTCGGGCTCAGGGACGTTAATCACCTGGGATCAAACGCAGGGGCTGATATTCGGCTATAATCCAGATAATCCGGACATACTCGTGATCCAGACCGCCGACGGTACAATCTACGGTTACATCATAAGCACCGGCACGCTGTTGCGGTATGACCCTGCGACCGGATCGTTTACCGCCGTCACGCAAGGATCTTCCCCCACTCCACAGGGGAGCAGACCCTACGCGTGACCCCGAAGCACCAGGCAGCCTGCACGAACAACCCCGCCAAACTTTTTTTAGGCTGCCCCCGGGGGCACCCGCACTCACCCCGGCCACCCGGCTTGTAAAAGACCCGGCCCACCGCGAGCATTGCGGGACGGTCCAGACGGTCACCCGCCAGAGGTAGAGGGGGAACGGGATGCGGGGGATCTTCATCCCGGGCATCAGCCCGACCGGCATCGGGATCGGCACCAGGGCCGGGAGGACGGCGATCGCCCGGTTCATCTCGCAGGAGACGGTGTTGAGTGGAGGTCGATCAGGGAGAGGAGACCTTCCCGGCGGGCGTGCCGGAGTCTCCACTCTCCGGCGGTGAATGTCTTTGCACCGCTACGCACAACCTCATGGAGAGGCGCCGCTCGTCCAGCGGGGTTACCTGCCCCAGGGTGACCGACCGGAGACCAGGAATTTCTCCGGCTGGCGTTCCCCCTGGCCGGGGTCCTGCTTCCCTGCTGCCATCAGGCACTCGGCGCTGCAGAACGATGCGTCTCCGCCTGTGGCTCCCCGCTCCGGCGAAAACTCTCGCCCGCAATGTTTACAATAAACAGATTCCGGTATGATAACTCACCCGGAGGTGGAGGGGGCGCGCCGGGGGATAAATTTTTCCACCGGTTCCAAAAACTGCCTTCATGGATCCGATCTAAGGTGTTCCCTTCGATGAATCCGGGAGGAAAGACCGGGCGGGAGAGATATGCCCTCATCGTGGGGATCCAGAGTCGGCCCGAACTCACACGGCATCTCGTAAATACCCCGATAAAGGGCTCGTGCAGCGCCGGCAGGGCGCCGGCACGAAAGCAAACCTTGCTAACCCCAGGAGGCCAATTCCATGCATCAACGGAGATGATCGATGCGGAGACCGGGACGCGGGTCCGGCACCGGATCCGGAGCATCAAGCAGGCCCTGAAGCAGCAGGAGTGGCACGAGACGAAGCTCGGGCGGCGTGTCCGGATCGAGAAGGTGTTTGAGCGGTAGGGCTGCTCCGGGAAAGACTGATAGCCACGCCGTGCGTGCCTGACAATCATGCACGGCGATGTGGCAGAACGGGTCTCCCGCCAAGATGCTTTTGATCCGGCGGAGGACTCTCGTTCGTCTTCAACGGCCTCGGGCAGGCCTACAATGGGCAGTTCGTACGAGGTGTTCTGGTGCTGCTCGGAAGTCTCCTCGGTCTCTTCATTATGATTGTTCCGGGCGTGGCGATCTGGTTCTGGGGCGGCTACGATGCCTGGACCACGGCCCGTTGGATGAACGAGGGGCTCGTCCCCTACCGGGAGACGAGTCTGCTCGCGATCGTCGCGTTCCTGATACACTCCAGAATACCGAATCTTCAGACTAATTAGCACAATCAGAAACATTCTTATTACCAGATCGATAACAGAAAACAGATGATGAGTCTCCCGGCAAACCATCTCCTCTGCATCGCCCTCCTGCTCATGGTCGTCCCGGCCGCGGCCTGCGCTTCCCCGGTAACCCGGAGCCTCTCGACCGCCGAACCCGGGGCGGGTGAGGTCTTCACCGTCTCGCTCTCGATCGAGGGCATGACTCTCGGCGGGGTGGTCGAGACCCTGCCGGCTGGCTACGCCTTCGTGGCGACCGACCTCGCGGACGACCGGGTCCTCGCCCGGGGGCAGCAGGTCGCATTTGCGGTGATGAACGATAGCAGGATAACCTACCAGGTCAGGGCCCCCGCCTCCGGGAGCGGGGATATCACCGGCCGGTGGGAGGACTTCCTCGGCGAATCGGACGGGCAGGTAGCCGCATCGCACGTCGCGGCGGATGGTATCGAGGCGCCGGTGGAGAGCGGCGGCGGGGATCCTGTCCCCCCGCCCTCACAGGAGACCGGGTCGCCGTTTGCGGTCCTCGCGGCGGTTGCCGCCCTCCTCCTCGCGTCAGGCCGAGGTGGTCGGCGATGAACCGGCGTTGCCTTCTCGCCCTCGCTCTTCTCCTCATCGTCGCCGCCCAGGCGTCGGCCGCACCGGGGGACGGCATTCCCGGGGATGCCGACGGCGACCGGGTGCTCACCCCCGCCGAGTACACGGCAGCGGCCCTCACCTACCTGGACGCCGCCTACATGGGCGGTGCAGGCGAACTCACCCGGACCGACATCCAGGACGCCGCCTGGATCTCCGCCTGCTGGGACGGAAGACCCCGCGAGGTCACCGACTCGTCAGGGAGAACGGTGACGCTCTACCGCCCCCTGCGCCGGGTGGTGACCTTTAACGGCGAGGCCCTGGAGACGTTGCGGTCGCTCGGCTTCGATATGGAAAAGGTCGTGGCCGTCGACAAGTACAGCAAGGAGAAGAGCACCTTCTTCCCCGAGTGCCGGGAGAAAGCAAACGTCGGGTCGATCTGGTCCCCCGACATGGAGAAGGTCCTCGCCGTCAGGCCGGACGCGGTCTTCCTCTACGCGACGATCAGCACCGCGGCATGCGACGATATCCAGCGGAAGCTGGAGGCGAGCAGCCCCGGTATCCGGGTCTTCCGGTTCGACTGCTTCAAGCCCGCTACCTACCCCAGGGAGATCCGCACGATCGCCTCGATGGCCGGCAAGAGCGAGCGGGGGGACGAGTTTGCGTCCTTCTACACCTCGACGATGGACCGGGTCCGCGACGGCACGGCCGGTGTACCGGCTGACGAGCGGGTCCGGGTCTACTTCGAGTACTGGTTCGACTACAAGACCGTCGCGGCCGGCTCAGGCTACAACGAGAAACTGGAACTTGCCGGGGGGATGAACCCCTTCGCCGGCGAGACCGCTGAGTATCCCATCATCGACCCTGAGGCAGTCATCGTCACCGACCCGGAGGTCGTGGTCAAACTGGCCGGCCAGGGCCTGGCGTTCGGGGGGTATGCGGGGCACGACATCGCGGCGCTCGAGGGGATCCGGACGGCGCTTGCACAGCGGCCCGGGTGGACGAGCATCGCCGCGGTAGAGGACAACCGCATCTACGTCATCCACTCGGACATTCTCGGCGGCGCCCAGCACTTCATCGGGACGGCCTACCTCGCGAAATGGTTCTACCCGGACCGGTTCGCCGACCTCGACCCGCACGCCATTCACCAGCGCTACCTCACCGGGTTCCAGGGGATCGACTTCGACCTCGCGTCCGAGGGGACGTTCGTCTACCCGTGACCCCGGGATGCCTATGGAACAGAGCGTCATCGTGCATGAGGGATACACGCGGCTGAAAAAGACTCGCGCCCTCTTTATCGGCGGTCTCCTTGTCGCCCTCGTCATCCTCATCGGCGTCGCGGTCACGCTCGGGTCTGCCGACCTCACTGTGGGCGAGTCTTACCTCGCGATCCTTGCCGGGCTCTTCCCCGGCACCTTCAGCGCCCCGGATATGGCAGAGATCATCGTCTGGGACTACCGTCTCCACCGGGTGCTCTTTGCAGTCGCTGCGGGGTTCGGGCTCGCCGTGGCGGGTACGGTCATGCAGGGCATCCTCAGAAACCCGCTTGCGAGCCCGTTTACCCTCGGGATCGCCTCGGCGGCCTCCACCGGCGCATCCATCGCCATCGTCCTCGGTGCCGGATTCGTAGGAGGCGAGTACCTCGTCATCGGCAACGCGTTTCTCTTTACCTTGCTTGCAGCGTTTGCCATCTACGGGATGGCCCGCTACCGGGGCATCGGTTCCGAGACGATGGTCCTCGCCGGCATCGCCCTCATGTACCTCTTCTCGGCGGTGACGTCACTCCTCCAGTACGTCGGCAGCGCCGAACAGCTCCAGGCGGTGGTCTTCTGGATGTTCGGGTCGGTGGACAAATCATCCTGGCCGAAACTCGGGATTGCGAGCTTCGTTCTCGTCTGCACCGTACCCTACCTCATCTACCGGGCCTGGGACCTCAACGCCCTCGCCGAGGGGGACGAGGTGGCGGCCAGTCTCGGGGTGCCTGTCGAGCGGTCGATGATGGTCATGATGATGATCGCCTCCCTGATCACCGCGGTGATCATCTGTTTCACCGGGACGATCGGGTTTATCGGGCTCGTGGCCCCGCACATCACCCGCATGGCCATCGGCGGGGATTTCCGCACGCTTCTCCCCGCCTCCGGCCTCGTGGGGGCTCTCCTCCTCCTTGCCGCCGACAGCATCGCAAGGAGCGTTCTCGCGCCGCAGGTCCTCCCCGTCGGTATCGTGACCGCGTTCCTCGGCGTGCCGTTCTTCATCTACCTCTTCCTGCACCGGAGGAGTGCCTGATGGTTCGGCTCTCGGTCGAAGACCTCTCGTTTGCCTACCGGGACCGGGAGGTGCTCGCGGGGATCACCTTCTCGGTGGACGCTGGCGAGGTTCTCGGGCTCGTCGGGCCGAACGGGTGCGGGAAGACGACGCTCATCCGGTGTGTCGATGGCATGCTCTCCCCCGGCGGCGGCAGGGTGATGCTCGAAGGAAGGGAACTTGGGGCGATGCACCGCCGCGAGGTTGCGCGGGCGATGGCCTACGTGCCGCAGTCGGCCGGGAACCAGACATCGTCGACGGTCTTTGAGACGGTCCTGATGGGGAGGCGTCCCTACCTGAACTGGACGGTAAGCCCCGCCGACGAGGAGCGGGTGATTGCGGCGCTCGACCTCCTCGACCTCGGCGGGCTTGCGCTCCGGAAGGTCGGCGAACTCTCCGGCGGGGAGCGCCAGCGGGTGATGATCGCCCGGGCGCTTGTCCAGGAGACCGGGGTGATCCTCCTCGACGAACCGACGAGCAACCTGGACGTCTGTCACCAGATGGGGGTCATGGAGGTCCTCCGGGGGCTTGCCGAGGATGAGGGGCTTGCGGTCGTCATCGCGCTCCACGACCTCAATCTCGCGGCAACCTACTGTCACCGCCTCATGGTGCTCTCGACCGGGTCGGTCTACGGCTACGGGGCACCGGAGGAGGTGCTCACCGAAGAGATGCTCCAGTCCGTCTACGGCATCGAGGCGGTGGTGAAGCGAGACCTCCCGGCGCCCTACATGGTCCCGGTCCGGCCGGGGCGCCTGCGGGGAGGGGCGTAGGGAGGCCTCTCCCCCTCATCTCTTGAGAAGTCTCAGCGCCTCTTTTGACTCCATGACCGGGTGCACCTCTTTGTAGCCGAGGTCGCCCCAGGGGCTGCTGATCATCAGAAGGGCCGCGGGATCGTCTGTCTCGATCAGCCGGAAGACCGTGTTGCCGACGAGGTCGACCCACTCGTTGATCACGCGCACGCCGTCCGGGATCTTCTCGGCGGCCCGGGCTTCCATGACCTCGCCAGTCTTCCCGGGCTCCCAGGTAAAAATACTTATAAACTGCATCTTCCCAACCTCTTGTTCTCACGCCGCATCCCGGCCATGCCGGGGCGGACTGCTGGCGTCAGCAGCACCCGGGTATATAAATCAGGTACCCCTCCTCTCCTTCGCGGCGGCACCGAGCAGCATGGCGGTGACGGCGGAGACCACGAGGAGCACAATCATATACTGGTCGGCCGTGCCCACGACCGAGACCAGGAGGATGGCGGTCAGGGGTGCTCCGAGGGCCAGAGTTATGGCGGCGACCTCGATGCAGAGGACGAGGATGGCGACCGGCACGCCGGGGAAGACCAGGTTTAAGGCAAGCCCTACAAGTGTGGACGAGAAGATGATGGGGAAGAGCGGGCCGCCGATGTAGCCGCTCTTGAACGAGAGCGCGAGCAGGAGGATCTTCAGAATTGCCATCAAAAGAAGCATCCCGACTCCGAACCGGGCCGGGTCGGCGATGATCTCGTGGATCTGCTGTTCCCCGGAGAAGAGCAACCCCGGGATGAAGTAGCCGACACATGCTATGATCGCCCCGGCGACAAGGACCCGGGCGACGACCGCGTCACCGAATGCTTTCTCCATGATCCTCCCGGCGGCCTGCATCGAGAGCCCCATAAAGATTGCGAGCAGTCCCCCGAATATGCCGAGGACGATAGCATAGAGGATGTAGGCGGGCTGCAACCCGCCGACCGGCGCAAACGCGATGCTCCGGGCAAACGAGGGGAGTCCTAGGAGGATGTAGAAGAGGTAGCCGATGGTGCCGGCAAGCAGGTTCCAGGTGAGGAATTTGAGGGCGTTTCTGCTCCCGCCGACCTGAAACTCGGTGGCAAATATGCCTGTGAAGAGCACGTTGCCGATGATACCGTTGAATGCCGAGGCGAGGGCCGCGACGTCAAACCCGAGTGCGGCAACCGGGGAACCGATCCTGAGTTTGTCCCGTATGTAGGGCGATATGTAGCCGACGAGGACGGTGATGGTCCCTTCCGGGCCGACACTTGCCCCGGAGAGGAGCGAGAAGAGGGACGAGAGGAGGGCGCCGGGAAAGGTCCGGTAGTCGGGTTTCTCGCCGTCACCTTTGAGCGATTCCGTAAACCCGCCGTGGATCACGGTCGGTGCGTGCAGGTATTTCAGGCAGAGGGCGACGAGGAGCGAGAATGCGAGGACGCCGACCGGGATTGCCCAGCGGTTGCCCTTGACGAAGTCGTTCTGGAACCAGATAGCGTTGTTGAGCAGTCCGTAGAGACTCAGGTATACGACGGTGAAGGTGATCGCTATGAGCGCGATGAGGACGATCTGCCAGAGTTTCGGGTTTGTTCCCGGTAACTCCGGGGCGTCACCGGTCCGAAGTTCCAGCGGGGCAGGACCATCATCTGCGGGCGTTGTCATGGCGGCACGACATGGCCCCTTCACCGCTTCAGGGTAATCTTACTTGTGGTCAATCTCCTCCCGCCGTCGATAAGGGTTCCGCTGAGAAAAAGTATTTGTTTCCCGGACCCGTTGTCCCGGGTTACTTCTGCCGGGGTCGCGTCTCGACCCGCTCCGTCGTGATGACCTCGGGCGGCGGGGCCTCCTGCCGCTTCACGGCCTCCACCTCCTCCCGGCTCGGGGGTGTCGTGGCCGCGGCCGACTGGATCAGGCCGAAGTCCGCTTCCCGGGGCCAGTTGTCCTCATCGAATCCCGGCTCGTCGTCCAGCCGCTGTTTGTCGATGTTCACGACGAAGGTGTCGTCTCCCGAACGGTAGATAACGGCTTCGGGGGGGATGGCGAACCTCTTTGCCCCCACGCCGAGCATGCCCCCGTACTTGAGCACCAGGTACTTCACCCGGCCCTCGGGGAAGGAGATCCGCATGTCGGAGATCCCCCCAAGGTCGTCGCCCTGTGGGTTGATCACCTTTTTATCCAGAACATCCTCGGCCGACATGAACCACTCTTCCCCGGCTGTCCGTGTCCTGCGCTCCAGGATAACCTCTGATCGTTCCTGCATCTTCTTCATCTCCGCTGTCCCCCCGGGTGAAAGGCGAGTACACCCCGAAGGGGGAGCGTGCAGTGAGTGCCGGGAGTCCTTAAAATGGTTTTGCCCCGGCAGGTCCCGGACCTGCCGAACCCCCCGCCCGGCTCTCCGGCCGGGCGATGAGCAGGCGCGCTTGAGGGAGCGTATAACCCCAGATGAGGAGGGCAGCGGAGCAAAGGCACCGGCTATGGACTCAGGAACAAATGGATGGGGTTATGTACCGGGTGCGTCTATTCCCTCTTTATGGAGCCTACTGTCAGACTGGATCTCACCACGATCCTCGAGGCAACGGGCGAGTTACAGCACTTTCTCGACCTGGGCGCTGCCCGCCTGCGGGCGGAAGGGCCGTTATCAGAAGAGGCATCCGAAGCGTTGATCTTTTCGCTCGCCGATGAACTTGAGGACCACCTTCGGGCGATGCGCAGCCAGCAGGGGTCCGCCACCATCAACGACCTCCAGGCCTGGACCCGGGTCTGGATTGACAGGCGGCAGAGGGCGTTCCCGAAACGATCTCTGCGGAGCGGGGAGCAAGGGTGAACAACCCCGGACGCGCAGGGGGTTCAAGGTCCCGCCGGCGGCGATCCACACCCCGCCGGGACTGATCCGCTAACTCTGTCACCTCCGGCAGCACCGGCAGGCATGAGGATTTATACTTCCTACCGCCCATGCAGCCCCGATGCCTCACTTCGACCTCTTCTTCAAGACCGAAGCGCTGCGGCAGAGGCTTGAGCCGCACCTGCGGCTCATCCCCCCGCTCTTCGAGTTCACGGTCCGGACCGGCACACCGGAGGTCCGTTACTTCGATCAGAATGACCCGATGTGGAAGGGCTTTCCCTTCCCGGTGCCTGGGGGGACTGTCTACGTCTTCGACGACGGGATCCCCGCCCGGGCGCTCGGGGGCGGGATGGATATGCGGGCGAGCGTCCGGGTCCTCGCGGGGGACAGCGACGAGGCGGCGATCCTCCGCATCTGGCACGAGGTCCTGCACGCTATCGGGCAGCCGGCGGACGACATGACTCGACGGGCCGCCGAGTGGCAGACCGTGTCCGAGCGGATCCTGTGGGGTCTCTGGCAGTCGCTCGCCCGGCCGGTGGACGTGCCGTTCTGGCACAGCAGGTTCTATGCCTGGCTGACGGAGCGGGCGGGTGCCGGGGCGGGGGGGAAATAGGGGGGTGAGGGTCTGGTGATAGTGATGAGGTCGATGAACTGCCTGGGCATTGTTTGGGCAATTTATGGGGTTGCATCAAGGTATTCAGGGTGAACCCACACACCTCCTTCCAAACCCTTCAGTTTTCTCGAACTCCTGCCGTTCCGGCAGTCGTTCCCCGCGAGGCGCTATGCGATGTTCCGAAGGAACAGAGCAGGAGCACCGCCTGCTGCGACCCCGCGGCCCACGAAAAATCGGAGATTTTCGCTGCGTTTCGACCCGGAAAGTCCAAGAGGTTGTGGCCCATTACGTGGAGGGGGTGCTGAACCCCTGTTTTGCCAGATAGCCGGAGACGATCTCGAAGATCTGTTCCGCATCTTGCACAGCCCCTTTTGCAGAGGGGTCACCGTACGTTAGACCGTAGTCGGCGGCCTCCCTGACGAGTCTTTGCTCTCCGGAGATCGGAAACGATTGCACAAGGCAGTACGCCTCTGTCGGTGGAACAACTCCTCGATGGCGGCGATCAGGCATTCGTGGCTCTTTTCGACGTACCCGGCACTGAACATTTCTACCGCGGGCTCCTGTGTCTCTTCATCCGGGTGTTGCCGGTCGTGGTTATCGGGTTGTTGAATAAAATTCAACAAATGTTGATTATTTCTCATCGGATGTTGTGTATATGTCAATGGAGATACGTGAACTACCCCCCGCTTGCGCAGGGGGCTTCCTGCGAGTGTCCGGGGCTCTCTGGGATCCTCGGACCTGTTTGTCGCAGATTACCGGCGAACTGCCGGT
>Ga0265294_10008761_pt1 | contig 11749 bp, 11 predicted proteins | sample MunlanPumphouse3_FD_192504 | JGI IMG/M metagenome (GOLD analysis project Ga0265294, IMG submission 192504) | Groundwater microbial communities from a municipal landfill in Southern Ontario, Canada - Pumphouse #3 | ecosystem: Environmental > Aquatic > Deep subsurface > Groundwater | place... | reverse complement strand
CTTAGAAGAGGGGCGGATGCTCGACTCCTATTTTCTAGACGATTTTATTAAGCCGGTAACTATTATTAAATTGCCCCCACAAGAGCCCCACGCTGTCATTCGACGCCAACTACTAGAGCAGTATGCCGTTGAGACCAAGGCGGGTGAGGCGCTGATTATCGATACAGGTTGGGGGGCTATGTGGGATAAAGAGGGGTATGTCCTCAGTTGTCCCACCTACGCCAACGATGCGATTGCTTGGGTCTTAGAGCAGAAACCCTCAATCTTTGGTGTCGATGTGCCGTGTATCGAGTCGTCGTGGAGTGAGGACGATGATGAGGAGAAGGGGGGGTTATTGGGGGAACTTTTTGTGAAAGAGTCTCTCTTGGTAGCACCACTAATTAATCTTGAACAGATTGAGGGGTCGCGAGGCACCCTCTACTGCATACCCCTTTCGGTTGAAGGGACTTCCGGAGCACCAGCAAGGGTGTTCATCGAATTAGAATAATGATTTCATATAGATAGGTAAGGAGGAAATCAATGTCTGAGAAGAAGAAAGCTTCTGATTTTAGGTACAATACTGGAGAGACAAGGGTCCCTTGGGCCGCTGTTGGTGAGAACTACAACGTCGAAGACATTATGGCGCTGTTGGGTTTCTTAATCCAAAAAGATGGCGACGGATACAATGAGGCCCTTAAAGAGGTTGAAAAAGCGGTTACTGAACTCAATAAGTATGGTAGACCTCCTGGGAAACTCTCCCTTTCCAGCAACGTAGCCAAGTTGGAGGAGATCGTTGCTGAATACTTAGAGACCAAATATGTCTCTTTTGTAACCAACGCCACCCACGGCTTTGAGATGGCTTTTAAGTGGGCCAACTTAGGTCCTGGCGATGAGGTTATTGTCCCCTCTATCACCTTTGCAGCAACTATGCTCTACCCCCTAGGTGTGGGTGCTAAGGTTGTCTTTGCCGACGTCGATCCCCGTACAATCAACATGTGTCCCAAAGATGTTGAGCGGAAGATTACCAAGAGGACCAAGGCGATAGTCCCCGTCCATATTGGTGGTTGGCCCGTCGACATGGACCCCATCATGGAGTTGGCTCGCAAGCACGATATCATGGTTCTTGAAGATGCCGCCCACGGGTTTGGTGGAGTCTACAAGGGGAAGAAACTGGGCACAATCGGTGATTTCGGAGCCTACAGTTTCCACGAAGTTAAGAACATCACCAGTTTTGGTGAGGGTGGAATCGTAGTTTGTACCAACAACTACGGTGAGTACCTCCCCACAGCCCGTTTCTGTGGTCTCGACTTCTCCCGCAAGATTGAGAACTGGTTGTACGATGTGGCAGCTCTGCCAGGGAAGTATGGCTGGTTTGCCACCGGGAACTACTCAACTACCGAAATCCAGGCTCTCGGCTTAATTAGCCAGATGAAGAGGGTTGATGGGATTATTGAGGAGAGGCGCAAAAATGCAGAGTATCTGACAGGCAGGTTTGCTGAAAATGATGCTATTATTCCACAGCTGTTAGATACCGATGAGATTAAGGGAACGCACCACCTCTACCTCTTACAGATTGATCCTGCTAAGGCTGGTGGTAATATCCAAACCCTTAAGAAGAAACTTGAAGATCGTGGTGTAACTCAAATTCCACACTTTGGTCCTCTTTATAAGTTTGATGTCTTAAAGAAACTGGGTTACGATACAAAGGCTATCGAGAAAACTTGCCCCAACACTGAAGAGGTCTTCAATAACCGCTTTACCCACCTTCCGGTTTACGGTTTGACTAAAGACCAACTCGAATACATGGCTGATGCAGTTCTCGATGCAGTGAGAGAGATGCAAGCTGGTAAATAGTAGTGGCTAATCTTGGGGAGTGGTGAACTACTATTCCCCATTAGTAATTTTAGGGTAGCAGTGAGCTACTTAAACAAAATGGAGGAAAAAGATGAAAAAAGGGTTGATTCTATTTGTGGCTTTCATTGTAGTTGCCACAACTCTGTTCGGTGCTGGTGCACGCGAAGTAAAAGATGAGAAACTCACTTTTGCAGTTATTCCGATGTTTGTCGGGCACCCCTGGTTTGAGCGCTGTGAATATGGTGCTAAATTAGCCGCCGACGACTTAGGCATTAACCTTGTCTATCTTGGTCCCGAGAAGGCCGATGCTGCTCGTCAGCTCGACATTTTCCAAGACCAAGTCAACAAGGGCGTTGACGCGATTCTCGTCGCCGTTTCAGAAGCTGAGATGTGGGAAGGCCCAATTGCCAGTGCAATTGCCCAAGGGATTCCCGTATTTGGTTTCGACATTGGTGGACCTGGAACACTCTGGCTTGCCTCGGGCTGGGAGCCGGCTGCTAGTGGTAAGGCAATCGGAGAAGGGGTAGTCAAAGACATTAATGGCAAAGGAAAAGTTGCTATCCTAACCGGTAGCTTAGGTTCTCCTCTTTTGGCCGCTCGTGAAGATGCAATGCGGGCTGTCTTTGCTAAATATCCTGGCATCCAAGTTATCGGAACATTCCCCACCGAGGACGACTATGAGAGAGCCCTCAGTGTGAGTGAGTCGATTCTTCAAGCTAACCCCGACTTGGCAGCTTTTGCCAGTACCGTTACAACCAACGTTCCAGCTGCCGCAAGGGCAACTGAGAGTGCCGGTCTTGGTGGCGGGAAAGTCTCGATTTGGGGTGTTGCCATGGGTGAGCAAAACGCCGAATACGTCAAACGTGGAACCGTCAAGGGTGGATTAATTCTCGACTCCGGTAAAATGACCTACTTGGCAATGCAGATTGCACACGACTATGTTACCAAAGGGGTTCTCCCCAAGGGTGGCGAGTCTTATGGTTGGGCCGGTGAGCCAGTTACAATCGTAGCTGAGAAAGCATCCTATGCACCCGACGTCTTGTTAACAGTCGATAATATCGATGAGTTTAACTTCTAATATAGTTTACTTCTAAGTAGGGGGTCTCTGCCTCCGTTGGTAGAGATCCCCATTTTTGGTGGAAAAAGATGATAGCAGTACATAATGTGTCTAAAGAGTTTCCCGGTGTCAGAGCCTTAGATGAGGTCTCTTTCAACGTTAAACGGGGAGAAGTGCACGGTCTAGTTGGTGAAAATGGGGCTGGAAAGAGCACCATTGTTAAGATTCTTTCGGGGATTTACACCGATTACGACGGAGAGATTTTGGTAAACGGTAACCCAATAGCGTTCCATTCGGTGCGGGACGCACAAGATAGTGGGATCGCTACAGTTTTCCAAGAGCTTTCGGTGGTGAAAGATCTCAACGTAGCTGAAAATATATTTTTAGGGCGGGAGCCGTTAAAGAGGGGGGGGATTATTGATCGCACCCTGATGAACCAACGGACCCTAGAGGTGATGGAGTTCCTCGATGAGCCAATGCCGGTCAACGAGATGGTGGGGAATCTCTCGGTGGCCTCCCAGCAGATTGTTGAGATTTGTAAAGCATTGGTAACCAACCCTAAAGTAATCATAATGGATGAGCCCACCTCGTCACTAACCGAGAAAGAGGTTGCTCAGCTCTACAAGATAATTGGACAACTGCGTGACAGAGGGGTCACGATCATCTACGTTTCCCATAAACTAGCTGAAATTTTTACAATTTGTGACTCGATTACCGTCTTTAGAGATGGTAAACATATCGATACGGTTCCAACCACAGAGACCGACAGCGAAAAGATTATTCAGATGATGGTTGGTCGCACCCTTAAGATGCTCTTCCCCCCCAGAAGTGTTAAGCCCAGCGATGAAGTTCTCCTAGCAGTGCACGATATTTCTAGGAGTGGTGAGTTTGAAAATGTCTCCTTCGACCTCAAGCGGGGAGAAATTTTGGGATTTGCCGGTCTAATTGGGGCGGGGCGCAGTGAGTTGGCCAAAGCGATCTTTGGGGCAACACGCCTCTCTTCGGGAGAACTTGAGATTAATGGGAGTGGAGGGAAAAGATTTAACCACCCTCGTGAAGCGTTCCAGAACGGAATCTCCTATCTCCCCGAGGATCGCAAAGGGGAGGGGCTACTCCTCCAAGCTTCAATTAAAGAGAACATGACCCTCGCAATCTTGAAAAAGTTGAAACTCTCTAAAACGCGGAGTGAGCGACGTGAACGACGTCTGGTTAAGAAATATGCTGAAGACCTCCAAGTTAAGATGGTTAGTATCGACCAGATTATAGAGATGCTGAGTGGGGGTAACCAACAAAAAGTCATTGTAGCCCGTCTTTTGATGACCGAGAGCTCTGTCTACATCTTTGATGAACCGACTCGGGGAATCGATGTAGGGGCCAAGTACGAGATATATAAAATTATGAATGAACTGACTGAGCAGGGTAAGGGGATTATCTTCATCTCATCGGAGCTCCCCGAAGTGTTGGGAGTCTCCGACCGCATCGCCTGTATGCGTGAGGGGCAATTGGTAAGAATTTTCTCCCAAGCAGATGCTAATCCCGAAGCTATCATGAGAGTCTTGGCTGGAGGTGATGCTTAAATGAGAACTAAAAATAGACTACAACGACTTATCCAAGTGAGAGAGTTGCCTCTGTTGGCTTTTATCGTCCTCCTTATAATCTTTTTTTCAATCACCATTAAGGGATTTATGACGGTGCAGAACTTTGCAATGATTAGCCGTCAAATAACAACTGTTGGTATTGTCTCCATTGGGATGACCTTAGTATTGGTGACGGGGGGTATCGACCTCTCGGTGGGTGCCATCCTCTCTTTTGCAATCAATATTGGAGGTCTCTTAATCATTCGCGGGTTACCCATAGCCATTACCTACCCCTTTATTCTCCTTTTAGGGGCAATAATGGGGACAATTAATGGACTCTTAATAGTGTGGCTCAAGGTGCCCGCTATCATAGTAACTTTGGGGACGATGAATATCTTCCGTGGAGCAATTATGATTATTACACGGGGGAAGTATATGACCCAGATACCCGATGGCTATTTGTGGATCGGCTCGGGTTACACCCCCTTTGTAATCTTTGTAATTCTCCTAGTAATCTTCGAATTTACCCTAAGGCGCACCCGGTTTGGACGCAATATTGTCGCTATCGGGAGTAATGAGCAGTCGGCTCTCTATAGTGGCGTACCAGTGAATTGGTTTAAGATTTTAGTCTACCTCTTGAGTGGTATTTTTTCAGCCCTCGCTGGAATTATCTTCATTGGACGATCGGGGTTTATCCAGCCACAAGCTGGAATAGGGTATGAGATGAACTCCATTGCCGCTGTTGTTATTGGGGGAACCAGTATCTATGGCGGTTCGGGGACGATTATAGGGACCTTCCTCGGTTCTTTCTTAATGGGACTAATTTTGGCTGGAATTACAATGCTTGCTGTTAACGCCTACTGGCAAGGGGTGATTAACGGTCTCTTAATTATCTTGGCAATCTCGTTCGATACACTACGCCAAATGAGGAGGGAATAAGATGGAAGGGATTAGTTTAGAAAGGAGAAAGTTTAGACTCCCCATCTCCATGGTTGGTCTAATCCTCTTCAACGTACTCCTCTTTATAGGACTCTCAATCCTCTCTCCCACCTTCTTAACGTTGCGTAATATGCGCTCACTGATGGTGAGGATGAGTGAATTGGCGATGTTGACCTTCGCCCAAACCCTCGTCTTGATTAACGGCGGGATGGACCTCACCGTTGGTTCAGCGATGGCTCTGTCGGGGACAATTGCGGGGATGCTCTTTAAAGTGGGAGCCCACCCTGTAATTGCTGTTTTAGGGGCCTTGGTAACTGGAATTGTGATAGGAACCCTCAACGGGTTTTTAGTGGTCCACCTTAAAATCGACTCTTTCATTGCTACCGTTGCCACCAACTCAATCTTAAGGTCGGTGGTCTACCTCCTCTTGAGAGGGCGTGTCCTTAGTGGGTTCCCCAAGAACTACGTCCTTTTGGGGAGTGTTAATCTCTTAGGGATTCCGCTCCTCTTTGTGCTGGTGATTGTCTTTGCGATAATCCTCCACTTCTTCTTACGCAAAACAGCCCTCGGTCGATCGGTCTATGCGGTAGGAGCCAATATTAACTGTGCCCATATCTCAGGAATCGACACCAACTTTGTCAAATACTTTGTCTTTGTAGCAAGTGGATTACTCTCAGCTATCGGGGGAGTCTTTTACACAATCCGTATTGGAGCAATGATTCCCGATGCGGGGCTCAACTCTCCCCTAGAGGTAGTTACTGCTGCCCTGATTGGGGGAGCTTCGGTTAAGGGGGGGAAAGGTTCGATCTTTGGCTCCCTCTTAGGAATTTTAGCGATGTATGTCTTAATCAACGGCTTCAACCTCTTAGGGTTCAACCCCTTCTGGGAAGTTGTCCTCCTCGGTATCGTCTTAATTACTATCGTAGGACAAAGCAGTATGAAGAAAGTGGTTAAGATGTCGCGCGCTTCTCGACGTGGCAGGGCGGCTTAATTATGGGAAAAAGATTAGCTGGCGAACACGCCTTAGTGACTGGTGGTGGTGGGGGCATTGGGAGGGCTATAGCCCTCGCTATGGCTCGCGAAGGGGCCAAAGTGACCCTCCACTATGCCCACAACAGTAAAGGGGCCGATGAGACGGTAGCGATGATAAAAGAGGGGGGTGGCCAAGCTTTTGCAGTGAAGGGCGACCTTGCCCAAAAGGGGGAGTTGGTAGCCCTCTACAACGCTGCGGTGGAGATGTATGGAGACGTAACTGTATTGGTCAACAATGCTGGCATTGGTTCTCTTAACAGCCCCGACCGCCTCTTAGAGATTGAAGATGAAGATTGGGAGCGGGCGATGACAATCAACGTAACTGCGCCGGCTCAGCTCTCAAAACTAGTCCTCCCCAATATGATAGAGAGGCGCCACGGTTCAATTATTAACATCTCCTCTATTAGGGGGATGTTGGGAAACCCCAACTTGGCTATCTATAGCACCAGCAAGGGGGCCCTCTCGATGTTGACGCGCCAACTGGCATGTGACTACAGCCCCTACAATGTGCGGATTAATGCAATTTGTCCCGGCTTTGTCTACTCTGAGATGTTTGCCTCCTACCTTGATAAACACGACGACCCCCAAGAGGCCCTTGAAACTTTCTCAGCTATGGCCCCTCTCAACCGAGTGGGACAACCCTCTGAGATTGCCGAAGTGGCCCTCTTTCTCGCCTCTCAGGAGGCCTCCTTTATTACGGGAGTTGTCTTTCCAGTCGACGGTGGCTACACCGCAACCGGTGCAAGGAGTGTGTTGTGATGGAGAATAGATTTAGTGGGAAAGTGGCGGTTGTAACGGGCTCTTCACACGGCATAGGGTTGGCTGCAGTTGAGATCTTCGCCTCCCAAGGGGCTAAGGTCTACCTTGTCGATATCGATCGAAATAAGGGGGGCGAGGCTGCCCTAAAGCTTAGAGAGCAAGGACTCAATGTTAAATTTATCGAGTGCGATGTTGCTTCACCCCAGAGTGTCCAAAATATGGTTGCCTCAATTGAGGAGAACAATGTCGATATCTTGTGCAACAATGCTGGAGTTGAATTAACGGCCGGAATTGATGAGACCAGCGTTGAAGAGTGGGACCGACTCAGTAGTATAAACTTGAGAGGACCTTTCTTGGTGACCAAAGCGCTTCTACCCCTCCTCGAAGTAAAAGGGGCAGCGGTGGTTAACACCTCCTCCATCTCAGGTTTGTTGGGGTGGCCCCTCTCCACCGCCTATTGCGCAACTAAAGGGGGAGTGATTCAACTCACCAAACAACTAGCTTGCGATTTAGGCGCCAAGAATATTAGGGTCAACTGCGTCTGTCCGGGGACTACTAAGACCCCTATGCTCTCTAGACTTCTCAGCGACGATGAGGAGGGGCGTCAAGCAGCGAAAGAGATTGCTGCACGTCACCTTTTAAAGCGCTTTGCTGAGCCACGAGAAATTGCTGAAGCGATTGTCTTCCTCGCCAGTGACGCAGCCTCTTTTGTAACAGGGGCTGTCTTACCGGTCGATGGTGGTTATACTGCGAAATAGATGATAGAACTAGACATGGAGGATAAAATGAAAAAAATAAGATATGGAATGATTGGTTTTGGTGGAATTGGTGAAAATAGAATTGCTAAAGAGGGATTTGCCCTCGATAGGGGACGCTTTGGTAAGCATCCAGTCGCTGATTTAGTTGTTGCTTGGGATCCTAACCCTGCCCGTGAAGAGGCTGCTAAAGCCCTTGGAGTTGGATGGTCCACCACTGGTGAAGCTATTTTAGACGACCCTACAATTGATGCTGTTGTGATAGCCTCCAACAACCGAACCCACGCCCAATGGGGAAAAGCTGCCCTTGAAAAGGGGAAGCACGTCCTCCTTGAGAAACCAGCCGGAGTCAACCGTAAAGAGGTAAAAGAGCTTTACGAATTGGCCAAAGCTAAGGGGCTGAGCCTTGGGGTCGACCATATGATGACCAAAAATGAGTACAATATCTTAGCCCGTGATTTAATTGAGAAGGGTGAATTGGGGGATGTTAGTTCGATTGTCCTCCATATGGAGTTCGACTATGGACTCACTCCAGCCGAGGCCGCCTCTTGGCGTTGCAATGATCCTCTAGAGCTGGGTGGACCCATTGGGGATGTGGGGAGCCACTGTTTCTACATGGCGGAGTTCCTCTTAGGGAGCAAGATTAGTGAGCTAAGTTGTGTCTATACCCCAAAAACAGCTACTTTCAACGTTGAAGCGGGTGCTTATATAAAGTTTAAGCTAGAGAGTGGTGTTGAAGGGGTGGCGCGAGTCGCCTTTGACCAGCGCCGTGGTTCCCTTGATGGCACCTTAAAGAACCTCGGTTACGAGGTGTATGGCACCAAGGGTTTTATCGAGGGGAAAGGGGTTATGTTCCAACTCTCAGGACACGACGATGAGCCGGTTGCCCTCTCTCTTACAGCCCACATCGGTGGGGAAGTGGGAGAATTAGTGCCGGCACAGATTACCAACATCTACGCCTCCCAGGTGGCTGAACATGCACAAAGTATCTTAGATAAGAGACCCCTCAGTGGCGAAGGTGCGGTGAGAAATCTTGAACAGATTCTACTTTCCCACGAATCGGCTCAAGAGGGAGGATCTCTCAAGAAAATGTAGGAGCAAAGCGATGACTAAATTTTCAGACCGCGTTACCCATATGCAAAGTTCGCCCATTAGGCGCCTAACACCATTTGCCCTCAAGGCACAAGCTGAGGGGGTTAAGGTGCTCTATGCCAATATTGGGCAACCCGATATCCTCACCCCTCCCGCATTTGCCGAAGGGGTGCACGCCTACCTCGACTCTTCGAGGTCGAAGCCTGTTGCCTATGGCCCCTCTGAAGGACTCCTGCCGTTCAGAACAGCCTATGCCACCTATTCAAAGCGTCATGGGGTCGATATCAGTGAGAAGGATGTCTTTATAACCTTTGGGGCGAGTGAAGCCCTCCTCTTTGTCCTCTTGGCGGTGTGTAACCCAGGGGATGAGGTGATTATCCCCGAGCCGTTCTACACCAATTACCGCACCTTTTGTGATATGGCGGGGGTTAAAGTAGTGCCAGTCACTTTAGATTGGGACACAGCCTTTGGCTACCCCGGAATTACCGCTTTTGAGAGGGCCATTACCCCCCGTACAAGGGCTATTTTAAACTGCTCTCCCAACAACCCAACTGGTTCAGTCTACACTCCAGGGGAGCTGCAAGAGCTCTTAGATTTTTGCCGCGCCAAAGGGATTTTCTTAATCAGTGACGAAGTCTACCGCGAGTTTGTCTATGAGAGTGAGCCTTTTAGTGTGTTGCAACTTCCCAATAGCGACCGCAATGCCATTGTGATTGATAGCCTTTCAAAACGCTACAGTGCCTGTGGAACCCGCGTTGGGATGATAGTAACTCGCAATAGAGAACTTCTACAGCAGATTTTAAAGATGTCGCAAGCGCGCCTCTGCCCCGCCACCATGGAGCAAGATGGAGCCATTGGACTCCTCAATAGTGGGGATGATGAAATAATCGCGATGCGCGAAGTCTACCGCAACAGAATTACAACCCTCTGTGACGGACTCGAGTCGATTAAAGGGGTCGCATGTCACCGTCCCAAGGGGGCCTTCTATATGATGGTGCGCCTCCCTGTGGAGAATACCGACCTCTTTGCCGAATATATGGTCTCCAATGTGAGAGTTGATGGGAAGACCCTCTTAGTGGCCCCCGCCAAGGGGTTCTACTTAACTCCCGGGCTGGGAGAGAGTGAAGTGCGCATGGCAGCCGTGATGGAGGAGTCTGCCCTCCTAGATGTCGTTAAAGTGCTTGAGGTGGCTATAAAAGAGTATAACGGTTAAATCCAGGGCTCCTTGCTAACTCTTCTCAACTGAAAGTGGTCAATCATGGCCGACCCTCGATTGGCTAAGATGAACCAGATGAGGGCGCTAATCTCTTCGGGGTTTATGAGGCTTTGGGTCTCTAAATCGGGCCTCACCGACTCAATCATCTCGGTGGAGACCCCACCGGGAGAGATTGTATAAATCCTGATATCTTCTTGTTGAACCTCTTTGGCAAACGACTTGGTGAAGCCAATCAGGGCGTGTTTGCTAGCCGAGTAGGCGCTCTGTAATTCGTAGCCAGTATGGCCAACCACCGAAGCAATCTGGATGATTGTAGGGGCTGCCGATTTCTTTAGCCAAGGGAGAACACTTTGGCAGAGGAAGAAGGGGGCTCTAGCGTTGATGTTCATGATGGTGTTCCACTCCTCAACAGTGGTCTTCTCGAGAGGTTTGTTGAGGGAGATCCCCGCATTGTTAATCAGTAGATCAATCGACCCAAGGGCTTCCCCCCCATTTTGTATCAGTTGAGCGGGAGCTTCTGGCAGGGCTAAGTCGCTAACTACAGTGTGGACCTCAACGTCTGGTGATTTAGCACTAAGATGCTCTTTGGCCGCCCGCAGACGCTCCTCATCCCTACCGGCAATACAGACGTTGATTCCATTAGCAGTGAGCTTCTCAGCTATCTTCAACCCGATACCCCTTGAACCTCCGGTTATAAGGGCGTTCTTTACAGCAATTTCCATTCTTTTCTCCTTAGAGGGGGACTCCTAGGAGACCCATGGCAACTGCCACAACTCCAGAGACCCCGATTATTATGATTGGGTTAATTTTCTTTATTCGTATAATTACAAAACCGATTACAAAAAGGACTACAGCAAACCACGAGAGGGTGCCGGTAGTTGAGTAGAGAGCGTGGATTAACATCGTCAATCCTGCCGAAGCAATGAGGGCAACTACCGCAGGCCTTAAGCCGTAGAGAATCCCCTGCATCACTTTCAAGCTCTTATAGCGGTAGTAAATGAAAGCGAGGGTGATAACAATCACAAAGGGGGGAAAGACGTTGCCTAAAGTGGCAATAACGGAACCCAAGATCCCACCCATTTTAGCCCCCACAAAGCTGGCGGCATTGATTGAGATTGGCCCTGGAGTCATCTGAGAGATTGTCACTACATCGGCAAACTCTTGCATGGTGAGCCATCCCCGAATATTAACCACCTGCTCTTGAATGAGGGGGAGGGCCACATACCCCCCTCCAAAACTGAAGAGGCCTATCTGGAAGAAAGACCAAAAGAGTTGCAGGTAGATCATTTGAGGGGCCTCTTTATTAGGGTAAGGACACCAATAATAGCGCTCACAAGGAGCACTATAATTACATCAACCTTGAAGAGGGCGGCGGCAATGAAAGCCCCCACCATCAACAAAATAGGGATAACCTTCCTATTTTTAATAACAGTAGTCGCTAAGGTGACAACAGCATCCAAGATTACAGCCGCTACACCAACTCCCATTC
>Ga0265294_10008760_pt1 | contig 11751 bp, 7 predicted proteins | sample MunlanPumphouse3_FD_192504 | JGI IMG/M metagenome (GOLD analysis project Ga0265294, IMG submission 192504) | Groundwater microbial communities from a municipal landfill in Southern Ontario, Canada - Pumphouse #3 | ecosystem: Environmental > Aquatic > Deep subsurface > Groundwater | place... | reverse complement strand
TTTTATTAAGCATATATTGTTGACGTTCCATTGAGGTAGAACCATCAATATCATCAAAAGCATCTTGCTGTAAAATAACAAAATCTATCAATTCTGATTTCCAAAAAGCCTCATGATACTCAACTGGAACACCATCATCACCTAATATGTCAATCTGTTCTGCAATCTCACGACCTCTAATTAGAGTATTTCTTACCTCATTTACATCACTTACCCAAGTTTTAGATATTTTCTTACTTGCAAAATCTATATACTCTGGATATTCCATATATTTAGAATAAGATTCCAAAGAATCAATGGCAGGATAACGTTTTGAATCAGCACGTGGCTGAGAAAGAGCATAAAAACAACGAGCAACTTTTTTTGTGGATTCTGTTACTGGCTCTTTTAAATTACCACCAGCTGGTGATACAGTACCAATAAATGTCACGGATCCTGTCTTACCATTATTCAAGAATACAAGACCAGCACGTGAATAGAAATTAGATATAATCGCAGACAAATCCATTGGAAAAGCATCTTGTCCTGGAAGTTCCTCCATACGATTTGACATTTCACGTAAAGCCTGAGCCCAACGAGATGTAGAATCTGCAAGCAGTAAAACTTTAAGACCCATGGCTCGATAATACTCTCCTATTGTCATAGCTGTGTAAACAGAAGCTTCACGAGCAGCTACGGGCATATTTGATGTGTTAGCAATGATAGTTGTTCTTTCATATAAGGAACGTCCTGTACGAGGATCCACTAATTCAGGGAACTCTGTAAATATTTCTACAACTTCATTAGCTCGCTCACCACAAGCAGCCATTACAATTACATCTGCATCGGCAAAACGAGCAAGAGTATGTTGTAATACAGTTTTCCCAGTACCAAAAGGACCAGGGATAAAACCAGTTCCTCCTTCAAGAATAGGGTTCATGGTATCAATAACACGCACACCTGTCTCCATTTGTTTAAAAGGACGTGGTTTATCTATATAAGATTTCAAAGCAACTTTTACAGGCCATTTCTGAACCATTGTGATATTAAATTCTTTTCCATCTTTATCCTTTAAAACGGCTATGGTATCATGAATAATAAATTCACCTGCTTTAGCAATAGAGACAACAGTATAATCACCTTTCATTTTAAATGGAACCATAATTTTATGGTCTAACCAATTTTCCTTTACATTTCCTAACCAGTCAGCAGATTTGACTTTATCTCCCTTTTTAGCTAAAGGTTCAAATTTCCACTTCTTATCATCCTCTAAAGGGTTGGTATATTGTCCTCGTTTAAGAAATACACCATCCATTTTATTTAGGTCATTTTGTAAACCGTCAAAATTCTTTGAAAGTAAACCTGGCCCAAGGCTAACCTCCAGCATGTGATTCTCAAACTCAACCTCACATCCTGTTTTTAAACCACGAGTACTTTCGAATACCTGGACATAAGCTATATCTCCCATTACTTTAATAACCTCAGCCATTAAATTTTCAGCACCTGTTTTAATAAAGCATATTTCATTTTGGGAAACGGGCCCCTCAACTTTTACTAAAACAAGATTGGAGATAATACTATGAACTTTTCCAATTGTTTTATTCATATCTATTATTATATTTTATATTGATTATCAAACTTAAAATTATTCTTGAATTTCTCTACAAGCTCCATAAATACTTTTCGTCCTGATTCTGAAGTCATTTTACTCCACCTTTCTAAGATTCTAAGCTTAAGCATAAAACTTATAACTCTCTCTATAGAAAAATATTCAAAAACTACAGCCTCATCCAAATAGTTCCACACAACAAGATCAATTCCTCTTTCTCTCTCGACAAGATCATCCTTTTCCATTAAGGATATTATTTTTTCCGCATAGGGATAATCCATTCCTATTCCAAAATCCTTAGAATTCACAGTTCTCAAAGCTATTGCAATTTCGTTATTTCCAATTATTGCTTTAGTTATATCAAGCTGGTGATTTCTGCTATTTATTGCAGCAACAATATTTTTTACATTAAGCTCAAACTCAAAATAATCTCTTACGAATTCGTTTTTGCATGTCATTGCATAATCGTAATACATCCAACTCATTACGTTTTCATCAGACATATTATATCTAAGATTCTCCTCTTTGTAATTTGAAATAAACGTAGAAAGATAAGATGGAATATTAGAATCTGGTTCTAAAATTTCTTCTTCCAAAATACTTAAAGGAAATACAGGATTTAATCCTATACTTGGTTTTTCCTTTTTAAGCAAACTCAACACACACGAATTATCATCCTTTAGAAAAAACAAATCAACTAATCCAGCATCCTTTCCAGAAAGATAATTAGCAGTTTCAATCCTAAACTCTCCTGTATTAAATGGGAGTTTACGATCATCAACAGAAATATCGGGAAGACCTGCAATTAAACAGTTATAATTTTTTTTCATACGTCATATTTTTTTCATTACTAAAATTATTTATGAAATAAATCGAGAACGTATATAATAAGTTACGCTCTCTTACAAAAGATTTTAAACCTTAACTTTAGTAAAGTTAAAGTTTAAAAAATCATTTTCATTTCATATATTACTTTTTATAAAGTAATTCCTTAGTAAAGCTTCTTATATACTGATTAAAAAATGAATCAAACATTTTATCTGAAAAAGTTATTTGATAACTTCCATCTTTAGGTTTAATGACAAATACACCAGCGGCATTATCACCTACAGAAATTTCTAATCCTTTATCTAATAAATTTTTATATTTAGAAGAAACAAACTGTTCAAATTTAGATTTCTCTGCTTTTGACAAGATTATGTTTAAATCCAAATTTCCAGAAGTTACATCCCATTTCTTAATAATAGAAACTAACATCTCTTGCACAAAATCTATTTCTTTAAAACCATCTTTTGCTATTGATGATGAAACTTTGCCTGATATCAATTCAGTTATAGATTGTTTTAAAGCAGTCAAAGCCTGACTAGAGCTTAAAGCCATTTCTGATTCAGCTTTTCTTTTAAAATTTTCAGAATTTTTCTCAGCAGTTTCTTTAATAATTGTTGCTTCTGAATTAGCATCTACTATAATTTGCTCTGCTTGTTTCTTTGCCTTTTCAATTATGCTTTTTGCTTCTTTATTTGCCTTTTTAACTCCTTCATCGTAGAGTTTTTTGGTAAGGACATCTAATTTATTCTCCATAATTAATATATAGTTTTAAAATATTTATATACAAGATTACACTATCCCATAACTTTATCCATTTTGAGACCGCAAATTACTACTTTTTTTTAAATAGACATAAAGTAATAGTATAAATATTGTATCTTTTCAACAAAATCACTTATATTATTATAAAAGTCAAGATATTTATTAGAAAGTGATGTAAAATCACATCAAATTCTTAAATAATTTGCATAATCATAGAATTTAAAACGTTATTCCATAGTTATTCTTCTATATTTAGCCCAAGCAATCATATACTTCGTTTTAGCTTCAGTTAATTGATTTTCGCTCTCTTGAACTAACATTTGTGCGTCTAATAAATCTGCCATAATTGTTGTACCAACAGAATAAGTATCCCTATTTAATCGCAAATTTTCTTTGCTACTTATTATTGCTTTTCTAGCTATTTTTATATGATCATAAGCTTCTGTAAGAGCATTCCAAGTTTTGATTATTTCAAGTTGCATTAATTCCTCCCCATTTTTTAAATCGTTGTTAGCTTTTTCAATAGCCAATTTTTTTTGGGTTAATGCATGACTTCCCCCCCACCAAGATGATATAGGAATTTTTAATGTACCAAAAACGAAACCGACTCTTTGTGTTGTACTAGAATTACTTTCCATTAAAGAAGCTAAATTTAAACTTTTACCTACTATTTTAAGATCTTCATTTATCCCATCTAAAATATTAAATTGAGTATAACTAGCACCAATAGCGATCTGAGGAAGATATTTACCTAATTCTAAACGTTTCTCTAATTTAGAAGCTACTACCTTTTTGTTCAACAAATCGAACTCTTCTCTTAAACGTACAGCATCATAAGCTGATGTGCGATAGCTTATAGGATCTATTATATCTGGGAAAGACTGACTATTTATATCAAATAATTGATTATCTACCCCAAAAGACTCTGATTTATTCATAATACCCATATATTGCATAAGAGCTAATTTACTCAAGGCTATACCATGATCTACTGTCACAAATCCAGATTCTATACGCTGCTCTTGTAACTCAACTCTAAGTAAATCATTTCTATTAGTAACACCTACCTTAACTGCCAAAGCTACATCATGATGGAGTTGCATTAATAACTCTGCCTGAGCTTCCAATGTTTTACGTTTTTCCTTAAGGTTAATAATTTTCCAAAAATAAACTTCTGTATTTTCTTTTATCTCCTTTTCACTTATAATTACCTTAAGAATATTCGATTCTTCTCCTATTTTAGCTATTTTATTACCAACTACAATACGTTTGCCAGAAAATACAGGTTCTATAGCAGCCACAGAGGATAAATATCCTTTTTTAAAAAGTGTTAGAGGTGAACTTAAAGTAGAAATATCCAATTCTCTATCAAAGAATGGATGATTAGATTGATAAGCCATTAAATTAGCTGATACTGTAGGGAAATATTTAGTCTCTAACTCTCGTTTTTTACTGTGAGCCATTTTTAAATCTTTCCTTGCATTAGCCAAGTTATAATTATGTTCTAAGGCCATTTTAATACATTCATCAAGCGAATAAGACTTATAATTATCATCTTTATTTGATTGTGATTTTACTGAAGAACTAAACAGAAGTACTCCAACAAAAATAATTAGTTTATATAAATTGTTCATATATATTTTTTTATTCTTAGTAAAATTTATATCATTTTCATACATTTATTTACTTATTTTAATTTGTGCGATTAATATTTAACGATTTTGTCTTTTAAGCATTAATTTATCTTCTTTTCTAAAAATTGTAGCATAAATCAAAGGCAACAGTAGTACACATAATACCATAGAGAAAAAAGTACCAAAACAAATTACAGCTCCCATAGGCATCCATAAAGAACTCTGCCCAATTATCATGGGTATAACTCCTACACCAGTTGTAGCCGAAGTTAAAAAGATAGGTAACATTCTACGTTTCCCAGCATCCAATGCAGCATCTTTTGCAGTAAAGCCACAATTAATACGCTTATCTTCTGCATGTTGAAATATCAATATAGCATTACGAACAATACAACCCATAAGAGACACAAGCCCCAATATAGTTGTTATTCCAAAATCAAGACCAAATATCTTTAATCCTATTGCAGCTCCCAACACACATAACAACACACTTGAAAGGGCAGCAATTGCCAACGATATTTTCTTAAAGTTAATAAGTAACATTGCAAATATTATAAGAACGGCTATAGATATACCTTTGCTTATTGGAGGAACAATTTCATTATCATTTTCTATACTTCCACCTATTTCCATATTAACTCCACTAGGCATATGAGGTAACACATACTTTTTATGCATTTTTAATACTTCTGCAAAAGCTTTATTTTGATCAATATGATATTTAACATTCGCACACACACTTACGCTTCTTACCCCATTACGTCTTACAATACGTCCCTTATCCCAAGATGGAACAATAGATGCAACTTGTCTAATAGGCACACGCACCTGAGGTATTCTGGTAGCTAAATAAACATTATTTAATTGTTCTACGCTCTGCTTACCTTCTTTAGCCTGTTCAATATGTATATTCATGGGATAATCACCTTCCCATAATGTACCTGCAGATACACCTTCTTGTAAAGCAGCTATCTGAAGTTCTGCAAAACTTTTATTTATTCCTAAACGAGAAGCTAATACAGGATCTAGTTCTATCTTTACACATGGTTGTTCATTTTCATAATTAGTATGTATCCAAGTAATATCGTTAAAATTATGCATATGAGTCATTAATGTATCTGCACAAGTAAGCAAATCTTCCATATTATCTCCATAATATCTCAATTCTATTGGCACAGCTACTGGCTGGTAATCTAATTCCTTAAAACGAACATAAGCATTGGGAAAATAATTTGCGTATTTATCTGTATAATCTTTAAGCAAGTCTTTAGTATCAACTATACTATTAGTATTTACGATAAACTGAGCATAATGTTTATTTGCAATATTAGGCGCATAGGTTGTTTGAAACCTAGGGGATGAACAAGCGACAAATTTTGTCACACTCTTTACCCTGCTATCCTTTCGTAATATATGAGACAAACTATCACTTAAAGCCGAAGTTTCATCTAATGTACTTCCATTAGCAAGATATATTTCTACTGCAAATTGATCTCTATCAGCATAAGGCAACATACGCATAGGTATAGTATAAAACATCCAAAATCCTAAAAATATGATTATTAAACCAATAGCTAAAGAGACTCTAGGTGTTCTAAAACAACGTTCTAAGAACCAGGCATAAGATTCATTTACATAATCTAATATAGTTTTTTTGGCTTTGTGCCCACCATTTCTAATTTCATACTCCTTATGCTTTTGTGCAATACCTTTTTTAATAAGCATATATTCCATAATGGGGATGAATAACATAGCTATTACAAATGAGGCTAATAAAGCAATAGTAAGAGTATCAGGAAAATCCACTATAAAATCTTTAAATAATCCAGTAAATGTAAATAGGAAAGGATAAAATATACAACAAATACAAGCAGTAGCCAGAAATATACTCCAGGAATATTCCTTAGCACTATAAACTGCAGCATGCCAACGACTCATCCCCTTATCTAAATCGACTTGATAGGCATCAAGTACAATTATAGAATTATCCACTATCATACCTAATACAACTATTAATCCTGCTAAAGTAACCGTATTTAAAGGGATATTACTAAAATACATAATAGCAATAGCTATAAAAATACTAACAGGAATAGAAGTAGCTGATACCAAAGCACTTCTAAATGGGAACAACATCATCAATACAATAATAACTACAATAATGGATTCAAATAAATTCCAAATAAAACTAGTTACAGATTTATAAACAACTTTAGGGGTATCAGCTATACGTTCCATTGTTATACTCTTAGGCAATTCCATACGAAATTCTCCAAGAACTTTATCTACTTCTTCCCCATATTCGACAATATTGTTTCCATTTGACATTTCTAGTGAAAGCAAAATACAATGAGTATCATTATTTTCTATATAACTGGTAGGTTCTGCATATTCTCTCTTAATCGTCGCAATATCTTTAAGCCTAACGACTTGTTTACCCGATGTAACTAATATTATATGGTTAGCAATACTCTGTTCTGTATTTAATCCAGCTTCTATATGAATTGGCATATCTTCATTTTCTCCATCAACATGTCCACTTACAGTAGTCAAAGATTGCATTTTTAATGCAAGCATAAGCTGAGCAAAACTAATCTTATAACTATTTAATTTTTGTTTATTAATATATACACTTATCTGTTCTTTTTGCAAACCCGAACGACGTAGATTGGAGACAGATTTTATTCGTCGAAGTTTTCCTTCTAATATATCCAGATAATTTTCTAATTCTCTATAAGTTTTTTCCTTGCTTTGAAGTGTAATCAATAAGGCTGAAGTATCTCCAAAACTATCCTTCAATATTACAGCTAATACTCCTGAGCTTAAACTGGGTTTTAATATATTATTAATTCCTAATTTAATCTTAGACCAAACTTCATCTTTATTCTCTATATTTTTTTTGAGCTCAACCATGGCATAACATACACCATCTTCACATATTGTATAAGTTTTAAATTTATCTATCTCTTCATAAGTAAATAAAAACTTTTCCAATGGCTTTGCTACCTGTCCCTCTACTTGTGTAGAAGACGCTCCAGGATAGATACATACAACAAGTCCTTGACGCACAGAAACATGAGGAAATTCCTCCTTGGGCATTGTAAATAATGCATATATTCCTATCCCTACAAACACAGCTATTATCAAAAATGTAAGCTTGTAATAATGCATACTACCTTCCACAATGCCAAATGATATTTTACTCTTACTCATATATTTTTATTTTACTACCGTTACTCAATTTATGATACCCTTGAATTATTACTAAGTCTGATTGTTTTAATCCCTTTTTAATAATCAAGCCCCCAGAAAGGAAATTCCCTATCTCAACTGTCCGTTTTACAGCTTTACCGTCCTGTGCTAACCATATATAATTTTCACCATTAAATGTAACTTGTACTGATGATATGGGAAGTATCATAGGATTCTCTTCAATTTCAGAATTATTATTCTTAGTACTTTTTGATATACTAGAATTAAAAGCTAATTTAATATCACAAGCCATGCCTGAAATTATTTCAGAAGAAGTATTATCTAATGTTATACATGCCGAATAAGAATGGGTTAAATCACTTGCATCTAGTCTTCTAGAAGTTACTTTAGCATTAAATTTTTTGTTTGAAAGTACTCCCACACTAACTATTGCTATATCTCCTAAATGTATTTTGGAAATTTCTTGCTCTGGCACATCAAAACGGACTTTTAACCTACTCATATCGATAAGCATAAACACTTCCTGACTGGGAATTATATTTTCTCCAACTTGTACAGCCCTATGTCCAATAACACCCGAAAAAGGAGCATATAATTTACTCTCTTCTAAATTTCTCTTAGTTATAGCATAAGCTGAGGAAGCCTGGCTAACCTTAGTTTTTACATCTATAAATTTAATCTCTGGAAGAGATCCATTATCATATAATATTTTTAAACGACTGAAAGCGTCATTAGCTTGATTTAAAGTTGCTCTTGCTACGTCCACTTGATGCTTTAAATTTGTAGCATCTAAAGTAGCCAACAATGTTCCTTTATGAACATATTGTCCTTCTTTCACATTTATACATGCTAATTTTCCAGGTACCTGAAAACTAAGTTTACTATTTTTGTTGCCTTCAATTATTCCTATATAGTCTTTTGTATTCAAAAAAATATTATTTTGAGGATGCATAACCTTTACAGTATAAATTGTTTCTGTTTTTGCTTTATTTTTATTAGTACAACTAGCAATACTAACTATTAATATAAACAAAGTCAATAATGAGATTAAAGATTTTTTTTCCATGTTATTTTATTATAAATTATTTTTATTTTTTATGATACAAAGTTCACATTTTTTTTAGACATAATCTAATCAATATTTCTAATAATATGTTCAAATAGTCGGATTTTTAATTTTATTAGACACATTTGTAATAATTAATATTGAAAAAGATACAATTAGTCATAAAAAACAATTCCCTTATTTCAAAAATTAACTTTACCTCTAAAATTTAAAGATATAATAATACAATAAATATTAATAAAAAACAACTTCTTAACTTTTCTATTTTATATATTACACATTTAATAAAAGATTTAATAACTATTGAAGGTATGAAAAATAATTTAATTCCTACAATGATATTTTTGTAAATCCTTGTTGAATTAATAGCATAATAATATTGACGCTTTTATCTTTGTTTTTTGGAATTTCTACCCTTCGAATTGCTTAGAGATTATAGGTTCCATTAATCAACTAATTTTCGTGTGTTTGAGAATTCAGTTGCTTCCATTTTATTCATGCCACGAGCTCATTAATTGGAATAAAACTTAAGGTAGACTTTATTCAAATTTTTAGGCAAAAATATTTGTTCCATCAAATTATTAGTCGTGAAAATTTACTTTTACAAGGTTGTTTTCAGTTATCCCAGTAAAAGTCTGCACTTCCTCATAACCTTCGCATTCTATACTGTTCTTTTGAGGAAAGTCAATAAATTGTGATATTTCTTCTGTAATCATTCATTTATTAGGTAACTTTCATTTACTACTTGTTTATTTAAGGTTTAGACCTTTATAAAACAACTCGTATTCCATTACTGTGTATTCGGCTGAATTCTTCACCACAAGCTTTAGGTTGTATATACGATTTTTGTAAGTCCGACGGAGATTTTGCCACTGATTTCCTTCAGATTCCAACCTACGATAAACACCCTTGCCTTAACTAACACTTTTTGCAATAACAGGGTATTCGTGACTTTCACCCTATAGAAAATTGTTCGTACAAGGCGAACCCAAAAAAAGGCTCCCTATAAATAAAGAGCCTTAAAACATTTTTAAACTTATCTTAATTTATGTCTCTAATAATCGTTTGACTTCTATCTGGACCAACAGAAACAATCTTAATTGGACAAACAAGTTGTTCTTCAAGGAAACTAACATAATTTTTAAAGGCATCTGAAAATTCATCTTCCGATGTCATTTTAGTCATATCTACATTCCAACCTGGAATCTCTTCGTAAACAGGCTCAACACCTTCATTAATATCAAATGGAAATTCTGAAGTTTCTTTTCCATTCACTTTATAAGAAACACAAGCCTTAATTGTATCAAATGAATCTAACACATCACTCTTCATCATAATAAGTTTAGTTACACCATTAATCATAACTGCATAACGAAGTGCAACTAAGTCTACCCATCCACATCGACGTTTACGTCCTGTTACAGAACCGAATTCCTTTCCTATATCACACATTTTACTTCCAGTCTCATCAAATAATTCTGTAGGAAATGGACCTGCTCCAACACGAGTACAATAAGCCTTAAATATACCAAATACGTCACCAATCTTACTAGGAGCAACTCCCAACCCAGAACAAGCGCCAGAACAAGTTGTCGTTGATGACGTAACAAATGGATAAGAACCAAAGTCCACATCTAACATGGTTCCCTGAGCTCCTTCAGCTAATATTGGTTTCTCAGCTTTAAGTGCATTATTAATTACGTGTTCGCTATCGATAAATTTAAATTGTTTTAAATATTCAGCAGCAGCCATCCATTCTTTTTCAAGAGGTTCCAAATCATATTTAAAATTATAAGCTTTTAATATAACTTCATGTTTTGCTTTTGCTATGGCATATTTTTCATCAAAGTTTTTTAGTAGATCTCCAACTCTTAAGCCATTTCTACTAATTTTATCAGTATAAGTTGGACCTATTCCTTTTCCTGTAGTTCCTATTTTCGAATCACCTTTGGATGCTTCATAAGCTGCATCCAACAATCTGTGGGTAGGCAATATAAGATGTGCTTTTTTAGATATATACAACCTACTCGTTATATCATGACCACTAGCACTTAATGCTTCAGCTTCTTGTTTAAACAATACAGGATCAAGAACCACTCCATTACCAATAATATTAATTTTACCCCCTTGAAATATTCCTGATGGAATAGAACGAAGGATATATTTTTCACCATTAAATTCCAAAGTATGTCCTGCATTCGGACCGCCTTGAAAACGTGTAACAAAGTCATAATTAGGAGTTAATACGTCCACAACTTTACCTTTTCCTTCGTCACCCCATTGTAAGCCTAATAGTACATCTACTTTCATACGTTTAAATTTTATTTATTATATTAAATTTACAAACCAAATAGAGGACGTATATTTAAGCTACGCTCTCTCATAAAAGATTTTAAACATTGTCTTCAGAGAATTTAGGTTTAAAAACATTCATGTCAGTTTTATATTTATATATACTTTTATATTTTCAAATTTATTCTAATAAGGACAAAAGTTTACATACCTTATATAAAACTTTACAAAGTTACAATATAAGGCTCTTATTTACAAAATTATAAGATAATATTTTGCCATTTTTGAAATCTGAGCAATACCAAAATAAAAATAGAGAACGTTGCACATAAACGTCCTCTATTTTATTTAAATTAATAATATTATTT
>Ga0265294_10008759_pt1 | contig 11751 bp, 11 predicted proteins | sample MunlanPumphouse3_FD_192504 | JGI IMG/M metagenome (GOLD analysis project Ga0265294, IMG submission 192504) | Groundwater microbial communities from a municipal landfill in Southern Ontario, Canada - Pumphouse #3 | ecosystem: Environmental > Aquatic > Deep subsurface > Groundwater | place... | reverse complement strand
AAAGCTGCTCACGGTAGAACAGATTGCTCACAAGATCCAAGCCAAGATCAAGCGGGAAGGCATTACCGCTCTTAATGTGTTTGCTCAAGTGATCGCTAACCGTGAGCAGTGGATATATCAACAACTCAACTCAATCGAGGTAAGTCTATGAGTGCTTCTGAGAAGTTTATCGCAGATCGGAACCGGATAGTTGATGCCCTGAAGTTTTCCGATATCCCCACCATCCGCATTGATGGCTCTCGCTTGGTTCGGATCGCCAAGATTGACCTTCTGTTTGCGAAACAAATATATCTTGACCGCATCTCTTTTCTATAGAAAATAGATTCCATGAATGTAGTAAGGAGCTACCATGATAAAAATTGTTGTAATCTCTCTCTTATTAATCCTGATTCTCAGCGCTTGTGCAGGTTCCGATCAATTCAAAGAAGGCGGCAAAAAAGCAAATCTGATTCACGGTATCTGGCACGGTTGGATTGCTCCATTATCTCTTGTGCTTAGTATCTTTGGTGATGGAATCCGCATGTATGAACCCAATAACACCGGCTGGAGCTACGATCTTGGATTCTACATGGCGGTAATCGGTGGTTTTGGTGGTCTTGCCCTCAGTCGAAAGAAACGCAAGAAAGATGAGTAAAACCGGAATTTTGCACCATGTAGAAATATACGTAGACGATCTTGAAGCCACGAAAGACTTTTGGGGCTGGTTTCTGTCCCGACTCGGTTATACGGTGTTTCAGGAATGGGGAGCGGGCATTAGTTATAAATTGGACAGCACATATATCGTGTTTGTAAAAACGGAAGCAGAATTTAAAGAACCCAAATATCACCGGTGCCATAGCGGATTGAACCACCTGGCCTTCCATGCTCCATCCCGGCAGTTTGTAGATGACATTACCTTAGACTTGAAATCAAAAGGAATCGCCATCCTCTATCAAGATCGCCACCCATTTGCCGCCGGTGAGGGCTGCTATGCTGTATTTTTTGAGGATCCGATGCGCATGAAAGTGGAACTATGCGCCTATTGATCAAAATTGTAATGAGATTATTAACATCTGCAACAATGGGGGGGGGTGGAATAAATATTGCAATATTGAGCGGTAGAAGATACTATACGTGAATAGAGATGAAATATGAGGCTTTGATGGATAGAGAGATTCCGATTAAAGAACGAATGCTCAAAAAAATGAGACTGGTTCCGGTTATTTTAATTCTTTCTGTTTTTTTAATTTTGGGACAGATCTGGATAAGAAGTTATCTTCAGGATGCCATAGTGCGTGAGAGCGACATCTTAACCGCAAAAGTGCAAAGAGGCAGAATGGAGGGCTCGTTCAGTGCGGATGCAGTTGTGACTCCCATAAGTACTTACAGGGTAGAAGCTATGACCGGAGGCAGAATAGAAGCCATTTACTATCAATCCGGAGACTATGTTAAAAAAGGGCAAACTATTCTTAAACTCAGTAATGACGACTTAAAACTGAATTTACTGGCTCAAGAAACAGCAGTCACAGATCAAGTAAACAACCTAAATAATGCGCGCATACTGAACAACCAGAGTTTGCAAAGTCAGAAGCTAAAAATTGCAGAAGCCCGCAATGCACTAGCCAGAGAACAGCGGAAATTTCGTCAGAAGGTAGAACTCAAACGTAAGAGCTTCATCTCAGAAGAAGAGTATCTTTTGGCACAAGAAGATTACCAAATTGCGAATACCAGATACGAATATCTGGTGGAAGAAGCACGCACGGATTCGCTGTATCGAGTGCAACAACTGGAACAACTGGATGGAGCCGTGAAACAACTGCAACTTAGTTTACAGCAGATCCGGAACCGCATTAACGAGCTAGACGTAAAGGCTCCGATGAGCGGTCAGATTACAGAGATAGATTTGAAGTTGGGTCAGATCATCTCTACTGGAAGCCTTTTGGCAGTGATTGAAGATGACACTCGCTACTATCTGAGGGGCAGCGTAGATCAATACTACCTTGGCAGGTTGGCTGAGGGCGCCGTAGCTAGGATACGCCATCAAGGAGAAGACGTGATGCTTACTGTATCCAAAGTATATCCCCGTCTGATCAACGACAAGATTCAGGTGGACATTTCAGGGGATATTCCAAAGACTATGAAATCTGGGCAATCTGTTGCTGTGGAGGTCATTACCGATAGTTTGGAAGATGTATTGTACCTACCTCAAGGACAATATTTAAGTGATGGAGGTGGGCACTGGGTTTACGTGATGGATTCAAAAGCTACAAGAGCCACCCGGTGTGCCGTGAGAATGGGTTTTCGTAATATCCGCGACGTAGAAGTATTAGAAGGGCTTAAAGAAGGGGAGGTCGTGATTACTTCATCCTACAGAGCTTATAAAGACAGAGAGAATATTCGCATCAAGAAGGGAAAGTGATCTCCAAACACATCAGGTTGGCATTTAGGCAAATTTTACGACAGAAGTTTAGCTTTGCAATTGCTATTCTGGGATTCGCCGTTGGCTTGGCGGTAGTGGCTCATTTGATCTCGTATTCTTTGTACTATCTAGATTATGATCGTAATGTGGAGAACAAAGAAGAGTGGTATCGCCTACGTTACAGCCAAATTCACCCGGAATTGGGAGAGTTTTCCTCTGCCTCGTTTTTTATCCCCCCCGCAAAGATGTTGCTGAAAGATATTCCAGAGGTTCAGGATTATATTGTATACTGGCCAAGTGTGATAGCTCTTAACCTGCGCTGTGACGGCAAGCCTTTCCAAATGGAAGAGAAAGTTTATGTCTCAGAAAATTTCCCCCGGCACTACAAAATGGAAATCATCTATGGCGATCCAGATTCACTATTAAATGACCGTAACGGAATACTGATCAGTGAGAGCTTTTCGAGGAATTTCTTTGGAGATGTCAATCCGGTGGGCAAAAAGATCTATGCAGGAGGAAATCCTCAGTATTTCATAAGCGGAGTATTCACTGATTTGGATAGTAATTTGCATTTGAGACACGACCACTATTCACTTTGGTACAATGAAGATGAGTATCGCACCGATTCTGAGGAAGACTGGTATCTTACAGGTCATGTCCGAGTAAAGATTCCCGATAAAGAAGATAAACAGGTTGTCGAGCATAAATTAAACGAAATCCTGGATGAATATCGCTCCGTGATTGGGCAAACCGGCCGATTAGAAGTAAACCTCGATCCCATCAGCAAAATTCACTTCATTACCGGCCTGAAAGATGATGCTCCCACGATGTCAATTCTAAACATCTATTCAATTCTGGTGCTGTCCTTCATGTTCTTGCTGACGGCAGTATCCAATTTCTTTATTATAATCGGCCTTTCCTGGAAGAAGCGTGGCGATGAGTTCTATTTCAGACGCGCACTGGGTGCCGGAAGAGCTGATATTTTTGGCCAGTTGCTAGGCGAATATGGTCTGTATTTCGTTATTTCAGTATTGCTTGGGGTCATTTTGTATACTGCTACCATGAGCATATTTCGCGATATCTGCCAAGTGGATGTGCTTAGCTACAGCCTGTTCACCCTGCCCCATGCATTTTACGGCGTTATTGCATTATTATCGCTGGCTGTGCTGTCCGGTGTGATAATGAGCTTGCACCATTCCAAACTGATATTGGAACAAAGTGCCCGGCAGATTGTGCAGCGCGACAGAGGCATTAGCATTCTGCTGGTAGTGCAGATGATCATCGGCTTTATTTTTATAGCTGTGGCGGTTTCGGTTTCTCTGCAATACAGTAATGCTCGAAACCTAGATTGGTGTTGGGATTCCCAAAATACCATTCAATATGAGTATCTTAGCATTAATGACACAGCCAGGCAGGGTTACTATGATGCCAGAATCTTACGACAAAGGATTCGTGAGATACCGGGTGTACAAAAAGAAAGCGTGAGCAATTTCAATCTGGTAAGTAAGAGCTTAGATAACCAAAACGGCTTTCATGAAGTCGAGATCTATTTATACGATAGTGAGATGGATACGCCCATAGCATCTTATTTGAGCAGCTGCACGCCGGATTTTTTTCGGATAAGAGAAATCGAGCTGCTTTCAGGCAATATCCCTGATGAAGCAACAGAGGCGCAGGCTGTGGTAAATCGGAGCTTTGCGGACAAATACTTGACAAATCCCTTGGGCAGCAGGCTTCGTATGGCCACGGATGACGATAGCAACTGGTATGAGGTGGTGGCAGTGGTGGAAGATTGCTGGTTTTTTCCTCCCCATCATGAGATGATACCGATGATAATGATCTTGAATCCATACGTGATAAAGTACTATCAGATTAGCTGGCAGGAGGGCAGCAAACATAACGTGTTGCCTGCTCTGGAAGAGCTATTTACCGATGCTGCCGGGGGCGGAGTGTTTGGCTACACATCCAAAGATATTGAGCTTGCACAAGCGGAATTCTATGTACAAGATAGAATCTACAAGGACATCAGCTTGTTTATGGCGATCTTCGTGGTCATCATCGCAGTTATGGGTGTATATGCCGTAAGCTCGGTTAGTATCCATGCACAGATGAAGGATATCAGCATTCGCAAGATTTGCGGGGCAGAATTCTCAGATCTCTTCCGGCTATACCTGAAGAAATACATCTATCTCTATATTTTGGCAGCCATCCCGGGAATGTATCTGGCACACAATCTAATCAGCCTCTATGCAGACAGATTTGCTATGCAAAACAAATTTGCCTTGATCGCTTTTCCGGCGGCAATCATCATCATGATTCCGATTGTGTTCATTCCATTATACTTAAACATTCTAAAGGCGTATAAAGCGGATCCAACTCGCTATCTGCAAGCGGATTAAGGAGAGAAGATGATAGAGCTTAAAAATCTGAGTAAGATATACTGTACAGATACCATTGAGACTACAGCCCTAAACGAGCTTAACCTACACATCAAAAAAGGCAGCTTCATTGCCATCAAGGGCCCCTCAGGATGTGGTAAGACCACTCTTCTGAACATTATGGGGCTTATGGACAAACCCAGTAAAGGGGAAATGGTTATTGTTGGGAAGAATACAGCACATCTTAGTGAAAAAGAGCGAAATAGGTTACGGCGCAAGACCATTGGCTTTCTCTTTCAAAAGTTCAACCTAATCGCATCGCTTTCCGTGTTCGAAAATGTAGAGCTGCCCCTCTTATATGAGAAAGTGGATAGTGCTACACGCCGAGAAAAAGTGATGACAATACTTAAGCAATTGGGAATGGAAGCCCGAAAAGACCATTTTCCCCATCAGCTTTCCGGAGGACAGCAGCAAAGAGTGAGCCTTGCCCGCTGTGTTATTAATGATCCGGAGCTGATATTAGCAGACGAACCCACCGGCAATCTGGATAGTCGTAATGGCGAGGAAGTAATGCAGCGGTTAAAAGACTTGCACAAAAGCGGTAGAACCATCGTGATGGTAACGCATGACGATAAATATGCAAGCTATGCCGAACAGATCATTCACTTGAACGATGGCATGATAATGTAAGCCAAGCGGGATTGATTTATCCCTTCACCAGCTCTTCCAACATTCGACTTGCTACATTTTGCCCAAAGATTTCTGGGTGTGCAGGAGGCTCCACAAAATTTCTCATCGCTTTCGGGAAGCTGCTGTCTTCAGGTGGCAAAAGCATATTCCAGCCGCTCTCGACCGTTTCCACCCACTCTGTTTCCGGCCGCAGAGTAACGCAACGCTTTTTTAGGATATAGGCTTCTTTTTGGATGCCACCGCTATCGGATAGCATCATGGCGCAATTATCCATCAGCATTAAAAAATCCAGATATGCCTGAGGAGCCACAAAGTGAATGTTATTAAACTGGTTTTTGGAGAGGCGTTGCAGCATCTTTCTGGTGCGGGGATGCACCGGGAAAACAATGTGGGTATCCAATGTATCCAGTGATCTTAGTATATGTTCAAGTTTCTGTGGATCGTCTACGTTATAAGGCCGATGCAGAGTCAAGAGGAAGTATGCTTCTTCGGAATTCAATTTTAGCTCTTGCAGAACTCGCGATTCTTTGCGAGCCTTAGTTATGCCAAAGGCAAGGGAATCCACCATGATATCGCCCACCAGGCGGCATTTGTTGCTCAACCCCTCTTTGGCGGCATTTTCCATCGCTTTTTGAGTGGGGGCAAGCAGGATATTGGAGATATGATCGGTCGCTATGCGATTTATTTCCTCCGGCATGCTACGGTTAAAACTTCTAAGACAGGCTTCTACATGTGCTGTTTTGATGCCCAGTTTTACCGCTGCCAATGCTCCTGCCAGCGTTGTATTGGTATCGCCATACACGATTACCAGGTCTGGCTTTTGGCTTTGAAGAATGGGCTCTACCAGAGCCAATATTTCTCCGGTTTGAACGCCTTGAGTTCCCGAGCCCACGCTTAGGTTATAGTCTGGGGCTGGGATTTCCATATCTCTAAAAAAAACTTCATTCATCTGCAGATCATAATGCTGTCCGCTATGAATTATTTGCTCTTCGATGCCTGCGGCTCTTATTACCCTGGAAAGCGGTGCCAGTTTTACAAATTGAGGTCGCGCTCCAACTATCTGAATTATCTTCATGGTTTCTCCGTTATCGTTTGATGGGTAAGAAGACCGATTCAATGTCTGCTGCCATCGTATTTCCATAATAGTCACTTGTTTCTTTATGAAGCACAAGTTTGTAGGATCGGTAATTTACTAGTTCATCTCTTGGTTTCAAGATTATTTTCCTACCAAGATTGGCCTCCACTGCCAAGGGTATTTCTTGCTTAGATTCAGAAGCAATCAGGCTAACGTGAAGATTATCTGATGTAACAATCTCAGAAAACACAAGCTCGATAGTGGGCTGGAGGCTGTTTACTGTTGCACCGTTCCGAGGTAGTATAGATACAAGAGATACTGCACTGGTATCGGAAAAGACTCTGGGGTTGAACTGCAATCCGCTCATTGGGCTGATATTTCCTTTAAGATCAGTTAAGTTGCGCATATTAAGATCGTAGGACGAGGAATCGGGCTTGGCGATTAGCATGCGCAAGATATTACCTTCCAAATGACGTTTTAATATGCTTAGTGAATTTTCAGAGTCTCTTTGGAGTAATTCCACATATTCAACGTTGCTAATGGGTTCGCTAAGTTCCACTTCCAGTTCTTGTGGCGATATGTGCCGTATTTGTCTTATTTGAGCCATCGAGGTATCCGCATAAGCAAGAGAGATGTCCATTGTGCTTCTATTATCGGCTTTACATAGCTTCTCAAAGAACGGCTCTAGTGTGGTATCGTATCTGTTATTAAGATTTTTATCTATGTATGTGCGTAATTGATACTCAGCAGGGTTTAAATTGAGTAATTCGTAACTGCTACCCTGCAGTTCATCCATCATTACCAAAAGCGAATCGGCTGAAAACACAGAAAGCTTTACTTTCGCCCCATTATCGGCTTGATCTTCATAGTTGATCAGCCCAGAGATACTTGCTGTGGCAGGATTTCCATGTTTAAAAATAAGGGTATAGGGGCGCTCTAACTCATTTCCTCGCAGATCCTTAATTCTGGTACTGAGTGTTATGTAGTAAAAACTATTGTCTTGCAGATCTTCACGAATCTCGATTTTCAGTGTTGAGCGGGATAGATAGATGCGGCGGTTTGTGATGGGAGGATAGAAGTAAACTGAATTTGTAAGCGTACTCTTATCCATGTTTTTCGAAAAGTCTACTTCAATTACTTTGCTGGAGATATCACCAAACTCTGCCGGATTGGTAGATAGTATAGAGGGCTTTTCGGTATCTTCAGCGCCTCCAGTTGGATTACGTTTGCTGCCACACCCGCTAAGCATAAACAGGCAAAATACTACAATTACTAAGCAGATATTTCTCATAAGTTTTTTCTCAAAATGTATTTTCCCAAAGGATCATACTCCAGATTTACCAGTTCACCAGATCGGATGAGGGGCAAGTTGCTATTGATCTGAGTGTGTTCAATCAATGCTATGGAAAACTCTCTACTACCCAAAGATGCGATAGTTAAACTTATTCCATTTATAGCAATAGAGCCTTGCGGAATAAGCAGTTGTCTATCCTGGTGATGTAGCTCGTAATGATAGTAGAATGTATTACCATGCTGTTCTTTGCGCAAAAACTTTGCAGTTCTGTCCACATGACCCAGCACCCAATGTCCATCTAAGCGGTCACCCAGCTTCAAAGCGCGCTCAAGATTTAGAATTGTATCGTTTCGCCAAGTTTGAGCATTGCTTTTTTGTAGCGTTTCGTGCATTACTTGGACTGTAAATGAATCTAAATCCAATTCTAACACAGTTAAGCAGATGCCATTACAGGCTATGGAAGAGCCGGGTTTTATGTCATTGAACAAATCTGGACGTTTGATTTGAAAATATTTGCTACCATTATCGGTTCTAATAGAGATGATTTTTGCTGTACTTTCAATAATTCCCGTGAACATAACTATACGCTGTAACGCCTTGCCCAAGCGCTTCTTAGGGTGTTGCTGCTACTGTACTCTAAATCGCCGCCAAAAGGTATACCGGTTGAAAGCCGGGTAATACTGATTTCTCGCTTTTTGAATATCTCCCAGATATAGTGAATAGTAGCTTCTCCTTCTGCCGATGGTTTGAGGGCAAGAATTATTTCTTTAGGTTTTACTTCCTCTACACGGCGAGATAGTTCTTCGGAATGAATTTCACGAGGTCCAAAGCCATCGATTGGTGAAAGCAAATGCCCTAAAACAAAGTATAAACCTCGATATTCATTCATTCGTTCGATAATCGGTATATCGGAACTGTGTTCTACAATACAAATCTTGTCGAGGTTTCGATCTGGAGATGAACAGATTGGGCAGGGATCACTTTCGGAAAGCATCAGACATCGTGAACAGGGTTTGAATGTTTCCACTGCAGTTTTGATATTTTCTGCTAGCTCCAAAGCAAAGACCTTATCTCCCCCTAACAAGTGCCAGGAAAGACGCTCTGCGGTCTTTTTGCCAATTCCGGGAAAACGGGATAGGCTTTCGATGAGTTTTTCCAGAATATCGCTATTATACATTTATTCTTAGAATAATCCGGGAATCTTCATGCCACCGGTGAGTTTTCCCATTATATCGTTACTTGCTTCTGCCACCTGTTTATGAGCTTCCTGAAGGGCTGCCAAGATGAGATCTTCTAACATCTCCACATCTTCAGGATCTACTGCTTCAGGATCAATCTTAATGCTCTTTATCTCGTAAGATCCAGACATACCAACCTTTACCATGCCTCCTCCAGAAGATACTTCAAACACTTTATTTTCAAGCTCTTGTTGAGATTTCATCATTTCCTGCTGCATCTTTTGAGCTTGCTTCATCAGTTGATTCATATTCTTTCCACCTTGTAACATGGGTAGCTCCTTTGCTAATATTTATCAGTATTCCAAAAGCTTGTATTATCAGATTTAGTCAAGAGCTAAATTGGCATTTGATTATTTTGAGAGTTGGCAAGTTGAGTTCATAATGAGTAAAATGTACGCAGTTTATTTGTAACAGAGCTTTCCCAAGCTCCAAAAGTAGAAGCGCCAGCTTGAAACCTTATTGTAGATTCTGCATACTTCCGCATTATGAAACGCCAAGCTGGAGTTAACTATCCTAATGCAGAAAGTTATGTTTACTCATAGTCTTTTCGTTTGCCATTCCCTGATGTATAAAACTATGCTTACCTATGCTTCATCCCGAGATCCTTATGCAAATAGATGAGAATGTCGGCTTAAAACTATGATAAAGCATGTTTGAAACACTGGGAAAAATAAGGGCGGAGATCAATCCGCCCTTCTATGCTATATTGAGGATTAGTTACGTTTTGTCGGGTTTTCTTTTAGGGCTAACACTTTAAAGAATATTCGATCGCTGTCAATTGGCAGACTTATGTGGCTGTTCACCGTTTGGTGCAGAACACTGAACCCGCTATAGGGATTATCCGATACCAAGATTTGGTAGGCGGTAGCGTTTGGGATTTCGTTCCAGCTCAGAGAGAATTGATTTTCCTGCATAGTAATGGCTACAATCGGTTCGGCAAGTGTGCAGATGATGTCCAGTGGCGCTTCGATGCCCAAGGATTCCCCGATTGAGGGATTTACATGCAAATCGCTATCGTAGATTTTGCCATCAGCCTGGCTGAAAACCTTGAAGGATACCGATTCGCCGGATTCTGCAAGTTGGATTTGAATGCTTACCATTGTATTGCGGCTCATATACACCAAAGCGGTGCCACGACACTCTTCACCCACGAAAGCACCAACAAGATCGCCAACTTGAGCGGGATTTCCCATCACACTAACCACAGCATGAACCGTGGCAGGGGGATTGGAATAGGTAACAGTAGGCCAAGATGGCATAGCTGGATTTTGTTGAACCGGGATCACGAAGGGATCGAGTTCGGCACAGAGCGGTAATTTGGTGATTCTTCCGCTGTTATCCTGAGTATGGATGTAATAGTAGAGGTTTTCTACGGCGGGAATAGAGAGAGGGGTGCTCCAGGTGTTGTAATCAACTGCTATGAGAGGTTTCAGGTTCCAAGGACCCTCGGGAGAGGTACTCCATTTGATAAAGCTGCCGATAGGATCCAGCGGATTAAGGTGGTCAATCTCTAAGCTGATAGTGTAATCCGTATAAGCCATCAGATTTTCGGGAGGAGTATGGCGCACGGAGATCATCTGTTCGTCAAAGATGGTATTTACTCTGCAGTGAAGAGCATCGGTGGATGCATAGCTGGCATAAGTATATCCGCTCACCTCAAAGCCGGGCATGGCGTTTTGATAGGCTGATAGGGCGGCAGCATCATTGGCAGTGCCCATTTGGGGAACGTAGATTTTACCATTCATGATGAAGGCATTGGTGTATGGTTCATCGTTGGGAGTGTCCACTCGGAAGATGCGATATGGGGTTCCGTATGAACTGGTTTTTGCCTGCCATTGCGATACAGATGCTTCTATCGCCGTAAACTGAGTATGTCCGGAAGGGACACGTCTTATCATAACTTTATCTACATCCAATAGCTTTGCCCAACAATCGATGTGGTCGATATAGGTGCTGGTAGGATCTGTATAAATCTGGTATTCAGAAATTCCCAGATAGTCGCTGAAGCGTTGATTGATCTGATTCTGGCTAAGGCTGCTGTTTTCGGAAAGAACCAGCTCTGTACTCATGGCTTTACCCATGCCATCGGTCATGATGTTACCGCCGGTATGATTCATATCCAAATCGTAAAGATTAGTTTCAAGATAGTTAGCTATTACTGTAGGGATGGCGTTATCGTTGGGTCGGGGACGGTTGTAATTGAAATCCACCAGGTGCATTTCGCCTTCGTCATCGAAGATGGTCCATGGCCCATAATCTCGCACCCAATAGGAATCGCTGGGTGCGTTTATATAATGAACATTCGTCATATTTACACCATTACTTTGCAGAGCACTATTGGCAGAACTTTGGGAGGTGCTGGCAACGATTACGTAGAGTAAGGCATCTTCAGAAAGATCTGCCAGCAGGCTGTAAGGCTGGCCAAAAGGATAGCGCACCACGGCACCTTGAGCAGGTTCCCATTCTGCTACAAAGCGAGGTACGACGGGTAGTGGGTTCACGGGGATTTCCACAGTGAGGCTGAGCGGAACTGACAGAGTGGGGTTGTTTGGGGCGTTGGAATCGATGGTGAAACTGCTGGTGTAGGTACCCTCATCCAAGCCTTCAGAATTCAGGGTAATGGTGATTAGGGTATCTTCACCGGGAGCGATGACGCCGCTATGAGTGTTTATGCTAAA
>Ga0265294_10008758_pt1 | contig 11752 bp, 15 predicted proteins | sample MunlanPumphouse3_FD_192504 | JGI IMG/M metagenome (GOLD analysis project Ga0265294, IMG submission 192504) | Groundwater microbial communities from a municipal landfill in Southern Ontario, Canada - Pumphouse #3 | ecosystem: Environmental > Aquatic > Deep subsurface > Groundwater | place... | reverse complement strand
AGGTTATAGTGCATAAAAAATGGAGCAGGCGTAAAAGCCAAGATTATTGCTATTGCAAATAAAATTCCCAAAGAAATTAATATCATCCGTATCAATTTTAATATAAACTTCTTCATATCAAATTTTTTTGCAATTATATATATTAGTCGCGTCTACCGAAAAACAATAAAATATAATATAGTAGAGTTGCCAATGACGACAATGCAGCTACAAGGTAGGTGCGGGCAGCCCATTTAAGAGCATCTTGCGCTTGTTCGTGTTGTTGCGTTGAAGTAATATTAGATGCTTCTAACCAAGCAAGTGCGCGTGATGAGGCATTATATTCTACAGGTAATGTAATAAACGAAAATATAGTAGATATAGCAAATAGAACGATGCCGACCAATATCAGCCACATTCCTAATTTAGTAGACAGCCCTAATAATACCATACCACCAAGTAGCAGCCATTGCGACCATTTAGAGCCGAATTGAACTACCGGTACCATGTTAGATCGCATTTTGAGCCAGCGATATGCCGTTGCATGCTGCAAAACATGACCACATTCGTGAGCCGCAACTGCTGCGGCTGCAACACTACAAACGCCATAAACGTTTTCGCTTAGATTTACAGTCTTGTTTGTAGGATTATAGTGGTCGGTAAGTTGTCCGCGTACAGATATAACTTTAACATCATAAATGCCGTTGTCGTGTAGCATCTTTTCGGCTATATCTTTGCCCGTCATGCCGTTACGCAAAGGCTCCTTAGAATATTTTTTAAATCTTGATTGTAGCGTCTGGCTTACAATAAGACTTAAAATCATGAAAAACCCAAATATTATCCAATAGATTGTATACATTGCAGTAGCGAATTATTTCTTTTTTTTCAGTAAAGATAAAATCCAGAGCAGTAAAGCAGCACCACCAACAGATGTTAAGAGACTCCATATTAGACCGCCATTGGAGCTGACACCGAACAATCTTAGTACAAAGCCGCCAAAAATACCGCCGACAATGCCGACTACCAAGTTAACCCAAAAGCCGAAGCCTTCACCTTTCATTAACTTACCTGCAATAAATCCTGCAAGTGCGCCAATAATAATAAATCCAATAAAACCACCCATAATTAAAATAATTTAGTTAAACAATATTATATATCAAAATTAATTAATGTCTTTATAAAAAGCCAATCCTCAGCATGCTTTTTTGAAAACATTCTGACTTTTATGGCTCTGAATGTAGATTTTACCCATTTTCTCCAATAACAGCCAAAATAGAAGATAAAAGGAGTAGTGACAAAATAGAGTAGAGCTAATAGCCAATTATGTGATATACAGCCAAATACTATAAATTGAATTAAGTAGAATATCGGAATTATAAAAATAGCCATTACAGTTCTTATTGATGAAATAAATTGCTCATCTTTAATTTTCTTTCTTAGGAAAATATATATTGCAATAGGAAAGATAGTGTTGGCTAAGCCGGCTAAAGCTACCGGAAATGCTATAATAAGCAAGATACTTCTTATAATTAACGATATTGCCGATTGTGGATGTTCAACATCATCTTTTGTAGACAATTTATGTATACTTAAAATTGAAAAAGCCCGTCCGAAGTCATCAATAATTTCCAAGAATTTAGGATTATCATTTGCATATAAATAGTCTAATTTTGAAACGATAGCTTTATAGGCTTGTATTAAGCCGTCTTTTTTGTCGGCGAAGTGTTTTTTTGCTATTTTTTTGCCGCATAAATCGATGCAATAGTTGTAAAAATGATAGTAGGCTTCGTTAGAGATATCTACCATCTGGTTACGAAGTTGGTGGTCTAAATCGTGGCGAAGGTTATTTATTGCGAGATTAGGATTGTTTTCATAATCAGATTGATAATTGACTACTTTTATAGGTTTACCAAAATTCACATATACATCGGATAAAAAGCCGTGAATATCAGTATAATAAGTACTTACAGGTATTATGTTAATGTTTAACTTGAAGTTTGTATAAGCCTCTGTAGGAAGTGCTATTCTAGGAATGCCTTTTTGGATTGGCAGTAAATGCTGACTTGGACTATGTTTAGCTTCAGGGAAAAGGCAGATAGGATAATTCTTTTCTAAGATAGTGGCACAGGTAGCAAATATTTCATTGTTTTTTCCGAGATTTTCTTTACCATCGCGAATACGGTAAACGGGGATGACCTTTACGCCGCTTAAGAACCATTTCAGCAGTTTGTTTTTAAAAATATCGGCTCTTGCAAGAAACACTATTTGCTGCGGTTGACATATATATACCAAATTAAAGCCGTCAATAATAGCATTACGGTGGTTTGGTGCATAAATTATGGCTGTATTTTCAGGGATATTTTCTAAGCCTGTGCGAACAACTTTTCTGTAGTTGGTGCGATAGCCTAATTTTACAAATAGAGAACCTATTGTATATCTGTAATCGAATTTCAGTATCATTATTGAATTTTTATATCTCTCAATTTTCTTTTACTCCATATACCTGCGATTATAAATCCGGAGATTATATGCCATATTCCCCACCACGCAGCAATAAAAGCCATGCCGCCTAATTGAAGGTCGGGTGAGAATATCTTTGGATTAAATATTAAAGCCAAGCCCAAACCCGAATTTTGAATTCCTGTTTCTATGGAAATCGTTCTGCAATCATTTTGTTGTAATCTTAAAGCCAATGGGAATAAATAACCTATCAAAAGAGCTGTACCGTTGTGTAGAAGAACGAGTACAAAAATAAAAGAAATATAATTAATGAAATGAGTATAATTTGCTGCAAATGCGCCGATTACGAAGCCGCTGAATACAAATATGGAAGCCCACTTTATCGGTTTTATGATCTTTGCTGTCGTTTTAGGAAATTTATAACCTATAAGCATACCTAAAATTACAGGAATGCCTAACAATATTATCACAGTATAAAACATTTGGAGCGGGTCGATTTCTATAGGTACTAATAAAGGTGAGTGTTTAGCATATAATCCGCCCCATAGTGCAAAGTTTAAAGGTGTCATAAATATACATACAGCGGTTGATATTGCTGTTAAACTTACAGATAGTGCAACATTGGCTTTTGCTAATGATGAAATGAAATTTGAGATGTTTCCGCCCGGACACGAGGCGACCAAAATCATGCCCAATGCAACTGCCGGAGACGGCTTTATGAGCCATACCAAGCCAAACGTTGCAGCCGGTAATAATATGTATTGTGAAATTAACCCGACTATAACTGATTTCGGATGATTAAATACATTCTTAAAATGCTCCGGCTTTATGCCTAAAGCTACGCCAAACATTATAAATGCTATTGTAATGTTCATGAGCGTTATACCTTCTTGACTGAAATTTAACTTTACAGAATCTAATTGTTCCAAGTTTTTGAATAAAGTGAATAGTAATACGTTTGTCATATTCTTTTTCTTGCAAAAGTAAATATTTTTTTCAATAATTCTTTAATTGTGCCTAATTTCTATCAATTTATTTATGAAATAAATATTTTATTGATTACTTTTGCAATTGCATTCTCATAATTTGTAATTTTATTTGGTCACTAAATATATGGTTTATAGTTATTTATTCTAAATTATTGATTGTTATGAAAAAAATTTGTTATTTATTTATTCCGTTACTATTATTGAGTAGTTGTATATCTATATCTTTCACTGGTCTTAGAATAGGGATTGATAAACTTTCAAATGAGCAGAAACAGCAAGTAGTTATGGTGCCTGCGGATAAAATTATCAATACAGCTATGGTAAATGATGGAAAAATATATGCTGTAACCGGTTCGCAATTGCGAGATTGCATGCAGAAATTGGATACCTGCCTTGTGTACACATGGTCGCCTCACTGCAAAGGCGAAAATTGTATGCTGCTCAGTGCTGTTCAAGATTATTGCAGTGCTAACGGCTATAAATTGTTTGTTGTTGCCGATTATATAAACTTTGAGCAAATAATACAGCAGGCTTCATCTTTAGAATATCCTATGTTTATAGCAAATGTTGATTATTATCAGACTGATGTTTGCAGAAAATGTAATACGGCATTTGCCAAAGACTTGCTTTTGGATTCTTATGATGCTTCCAATTACAGCAGATATCGTATTTTTGCGTACGGTAATTACATAAAAAGCATGTCGCGTCCTTCGATGCCCGAAAAATTTCAGACAATAGAATATTTATATGTTTTTGATAATTAAAGTGTTATTAAGTTAGAGGGCAAAATAAATAAAAAATTCAAAAAAAAAATTTCCAAAATGCTTGCAGGTAAAAAAATTTGTTGTATTTTTGCACCGCTTTTGAGGATGTCCGATGGTGTAATTGGCAACACGTCTGATTTTGGTTCAGAAGAGTCCAGGTTCGAGCCCCGGTCGGACAACAAAATCCAGTTATCATTTTAGGTAATTGGATTTTTTTTGTTTTTTTCATATCCTTTTTCTGTTAATTTGATTTAAAATCTTATGTCTGCTAAAAAAACGAGTGGCGTGTCGAATAAAACGGTAAAGCAATTTACTACTTTATGGGATAAACATCATGCAAGCGATATGTATGCAATGCGTTCTTCTATGGCAGATTATGAATTCGCTCATTCTTTGAATAAGTATTTGAAAATTAAGTTGATAAAGCTGATGGAATTTCATAGTAACAAAGCAGTTACTAAACACAATCATTCTAATATGACACTTTTTGAAGAAGATGGCGAAAATACTTTTGTCACACATTCTCTTTATTATTACGATGATGTTAATAGTCGTATAGATTATCTTGTTATTCAAAATATTAATGAGGGAAATATAGTGTTTGGCGGAGAGTGTAAGTTGTTTGATTATATATTGGCTGTTTTTTATGAAGATGATGACACTTATTATAGCTATCAAATTATGTCTAAAGTAAAGGATGTTAATAATGTTGATATAGCAAAAAGGCTTAGTCATGACCAGATGCGTTTGGTTGATGATTTACTTGAAGACATTGAATTTAAGTTGTTGGCTGATAATAAGTAAATAAGTGAGTGTTTATGGTAAAAAAGCAGAAATATTATGTAGTATGGCATGGAAATAGGACCGGCGTTTTTGATTCGTGGGCAGAATGTAAAGATGCTATAGAAGGTTTTAATAATGCAAAATACAAGTCGTTTGAGACAGAGTCGGAAGCTGTTATTGCTTTTCGCAATGCTTTTAGCGACTATATAGGTAAGAAGACAAAAACTGATTTTAGGACTTTAATTATTGATGAAAAGCCTGTTATGCCAAGTATTGCTGTTGACGCTGCCTGCTCCGGTAATCCGGGCGTCCTTGAATTTAGAGGCGTGGAAGTAGAAACTTCAGCATTATTTTTTTATCAGGGTCATTTTTCTGACGGTACCAATAATATTGGCGAATTTTTAGCTATTGCGTGGGCGTTAGCCCTGTTGAAAAAAAGTAACTGTTCGTGGCCTATTTATTCAGACTCGGAGACAGCTATCACGTGGATTAAAAATAAAAAAGTTAATACAAAATGTCCGCATACCAAAGAAAATGAACGTCTGTTTTTTTTGGTAGATAAAGCATTAAACTGGTTAAAGACTAACACATACACAACTCAGATACTCAAGTGGAACACAGAGCTTTGGGGGGAAATTCCGGCAGATTTCGACAGAAAAAGATAGAAGGGTAGGTACGCAACCAAATGGATAATGGGTAATGGGTAATGGGTAATGGGTAATGGATAATGGATAATGGATATCTATGAAAACTTTCTAAAAACCAAGCTCTCTAAACAATTTTAATTCGCAAATAGCAAACCAACAATTCTCAATCTCAATAAACTATATAAAGAGAATAACACTAATAAAAAAAATTTCTCCGTGTTCCTCCGTCAAATCTGCGCCAATCCGTGTCCCATCCCAATCCGTGTCCATCCGCGTGTATCCGTGTCCCATCCCAATCCGTGTCCATCCGCGTGTATCCGTGTCCCATCCCAATCCGTGTCCATCCGCGTGTATCTGTGTCCCAATCATAATCCGTGTCCCTCCGTCAAATCTGCGCAAATCCGTGTCCCATCCCAATCCGTGTCCCTCCGTGTGTATCTGTGTCCCAATCATAATCCGTGTCCCAATCATAATCCGTGTCCCAGCATCAAAAACCCCGCCGCTATTTTCTCTATCAACGCCGCCGACCTATCACACCCTCTGCCGTCTATCGACTTTATCTTAAACACATCTATTGATGTCCCCGTCAGAAACGCTCCATCTACATACGGTAGCTCGTCCTTCTTTAACGCCGTGTATCTTATCTCTATCCCCAAGCTGTTTATCACCTCGATAACCTTGTTACGAGTGACGCCTATCAAAACTTTGTCATCGGGTGCCGTATAAATAATGTTATCCTTGATAAAAAACACATTAGAACGACTGCCTTCAGTAATCTCTTGATTATCTGAAACAAGCAACACCTCGAAAACGTTATGCTCACTTATTAATTTGTCAGATGTAGAACGTAACTCCTTATTTACCTGCTTCTTGTTCGGATTCGACCTCATCAAATTCGCTGTCAAAACATCTATACCTCTCTTATGTGTCTCTGCATCCGGATAATGACTCTTGATGAAGATAAAATACAAATCTCTGTCATCATCGAGGACTTTGATATTGCAGTCCGTGATATTATTAGCCTTTATCAAGGTCGAAACACACTTCTGAAAATTCTCAAAATTGCAATCTAAACACTTGCCGTTATGCGACTTGACAAAGCGGTCATAATGCTCTTTCAAAAATATAGGAATAGACCTCTGAACTCTTATTACCTCATAAAGAAATATATCCTGCGGCATAAAATTAGTCTTTGCAACTATATTATTATTTTTGATGATTAAATCTCCTACTATTCTTTCCATTTCTCTACAAACTTTAAAAACTCTACAATTTGCGGCAACAATGGTTTAACGCCGTCATTGTCAATAACATAATCAGCTTTCTCTCTCTTTACCTCATCAGGTAACTGATATTTTATGCGATCTATATAATTAGCCGTATTATTGATATTGCGCTTTTTAATTCTTTCTATTCTGATTTTTTCGTCACAATACACACAAAGTACAACATCAACATATTTATCCCAGCCGCTTTCGTACAAAACCGCCGCCTCAACAATATTGATATCCGAAGGATTATCCGCAATCCATTTCAGTAAAACAGGGTAGAGGTGGGCTAATAATCTGTCTGACAGCAACTTGTTATTTTCTCTGCACGAAAAAACAAACTCTGAAATCTTTCCAAAATCAGGAATATTTCCTTTATATAAATCTTCTGAAATTGTTGATTTCAAATCCCTTATAACGTCATTGTCATAATATAATTTCTTTGCCTCATCGTCTGCATAAAATACAGGATAGCCCATTTTTTCAAACATCTTTGCTACAAACGATTTTCCCGAAGCTATAGAGCCTGTTAAACCTACAATCATTTTTCAAACATCAAATATTCGTAAACAGTGGGATAAAAATCTACAATATCGATAAATGACGGACATCTGTCGACTAATATATATGCTATATTCGAGCTGCTGTCGTCAAAAATTACGTTCATGCCAAACATTGAAGGAGTTACAACGAAATAATCGTGGACAGAAACATTATACCTTATATTTATTTCTGAAGGAAAAAATTTATATTCATAAATACTATCAGAAAAATTTATTGGCACCGTTATGATGTTTTCAGTAAAATTGTCTACATCAACAACATACAACAAAGTGTCCGGATCTATAATCAATTTCCGGTAATATCTTTCAGGATAAAAGATAAATATTTTCTTTTCTTTTATCTTTCCAAGTTTTTTCCGCCCGCAACTTATATAATCTACTTTGTCTAAATCTGAAACCAAACCTGACACTACAACAGAATCTACACTATAACCTGAAGAATGAAGCGGCATATACCCGTTTGGCAAAGTAAATTCAAATTCATCTTTCAATGGAACTTTTTTTGAAGATACTTTTTCTATAGTCAGATATAAAGAATCACTTTTTATATCAAACTGTAGATTGCTTTTTTGCGCATTGTTGATTTGTTGTTTCACTATTGGTGTCAGCAAATATGCTACCTTCACTATGCTGTCGGCTGTAGACAAATCCACACTTCCAAGGTCAACAGAAACAACAAATTTACTAAATTCGTCTCTCACCCTGTTAACATCTTTCCCTTCCACAGTAAAAGATACCGGAACGTAATGCGCAGATTGTGAAGATACTATATACCCACTCTTCAACCCACTGCATTCTATTTCCAACTTAACGCTAAAAGATGCCGGATTAAACAGATAATACAAGTACCACAAAACAGAAGCAAGCAAAATGCAAACCCAAAACGGATATGATTTTAACCACCTCAAGATTTATTGTTTTTTTATTTATTTTTTATTTTCAGCAGCAAATTCTGCATTAACGGCTGTTTTCTCTATTTCCATGCGAGAACCTTCACTTTCAATAACAAAAGTTTTATCCTTTACTTCTATTATCTTGCCATGAATACCGCCTATTGTAACTATAGAATCACCTTTTCCGATAGATTCTTGAAACTTTTTCTGCTCTTTCTGTTTCTTTACAGATGGACGAATGAAGAACAGATAAAATACTACAATAAGTAATACCAAAAATAATATTGAAGACCAACCGCTACCGGCTTTTCCACCTTCTGCACCTGCAGGAGCTGTTTGCTGTGCAAACAAAATTATTGAATTAATTAAATTTACCATGTTTTAAATTTCTATTAAAAATTAATAATTAAAATATCTGATTTTACATAATACATAAGTTATAACACCATCATGTCTTTCAACATTTTCAAGACTTCCGGCGAGTTAATGGGAATACCCTCAAGAACTTTCTTTATCTCTCGCGTGTCAAAAACGAGTTCATCATCATCGGTTGTGAAAGAATAATAAAAGTCTATTTCGGGATTAGAAGCTATCAGCATAAGCAAAACATCAGGAACATCGCCCAAAGGCTGACGGTCGGGATGATTTAATACAAATGTGGCAAAAACATTAGTGCCTACACCAACTGTACTTGTTATCTCAAATTTTCCTCCGGCAAGCTCGGCATGTTGTTTCAAAAAAGGTACACCAAGACCGATATGACGGGTAGTCCGTGACGAGAAAAAAGGATCCGTAACCTTAGCTAAAGTAGTAGCATCCATGCCGCAACCGTCATCAATAATAGCCAATGTTAAAAGATTGTCTTTTACACTCTCGGTTATCTTAATCTCCAAAAGTGTACATTTCGCCCTTATCGAGTTGTTCGCGATGTCCAATATGTTTAACGCTATTTCTTTCACTATATATAATTGATTAACAATTGTTTTTATCCGATGTATTCATCTGCTGCTTTAGCACCTGCATGCAGTGCCGCTATATTCATCTCAACAACTTTATCACCTTTTCTGCCGAAAATAGCTTTTAATGCTTTTTCAAAAGATTCAAAAGGCATGTCGATAAATTTTGCTGCCGCACCAAGTATCACGATGTTGGCGGCTTTTGCCGTACCTAAATCTTTAGCTATTCGGTCAGCATCAATTATAACATGATTTTTTATCTTCTTTATTTCTGCATATATTGCCTCCGGTTCAGGATAATTGTTGATGTTGATGAAAGGTGATATGTTGGTGATAATCCATCCACTATCACTTAACATGTCCGCATATCTTAATGCTTCCATTGGCTCAACGGAAATTATCAAGTCTGCTTTGCCCGCCGGTATTAAGTCGGAGGCGATTGGAGAATCCGAAACGCGAAGATGCGATTGTACATCACCTCCTCTTTGACTCATTCCATGCACTTCGGCTTGCTTTAAATATAAACCCTCGGCTACCGCAGCAGTACCTATGGTCGCAGCTATCGACAAAATTCCTTGTCCACCAACACCTGCTAAAATTATATCTGATTTCATTGTAAATTCTGTTTTAAAATTAATGACGTCTTTTTTTCTTTCCTATAGTTTGTAAACACTCGCGGCGTGGAATGATAACAGAAACACCTTTATATTCCAACTCTTCTTTTATCACCTTTACATTATCATCTTGATATTTAGGTAACGGAGTAATGACTTTTATATGGTTTTCTTCAACGCCAATTCCTTTACAAATACTTTCTATCCTCGAATATGCAGCAGAATCTTGTCCGCCTGTCATAGCAGTAGTCTCATTGTCAAGTATAAACACTGTAATAGGTGCTTTATCAAGAACAGCATCAAGAAGACCTGTCATGCCTGAATGTGTAAATGTAGAGTCGCCAATTACGGCTATCGCCGGAAATATACCTGCATCGGAAGCGCCTTTAGCCATAGTTATTGATGCGCCCATATCAACGCAGGAGTTTATGGCATTATATGGAGGTAATGCGCCAAGCGTGTAACAACCTATGTCGGCAAATACTCTGCCGGGAGTATAGTCTGCAAGTGCCGCATTTATAGCATTATAAGTGCTTATATGCGGACAGCCGTCACATAATTTCGGCGGACGAGCTTTTACAACATCCGGAACAACTTTGAGGTCTGCCGTTTTAATGCCAAGAGCCGCTGCTACCAAATTGGGATTTAACTCGCCGTCACGCGGTAATGTACCGTCTAAACGACCATGAACTACAAGATTTCCCGGAATAATACCTTTCACCTGCTCTTCTATAAACGGATAACCTTCTTCTATAATTATCAACTCCTCAGTCTCTGCTGCAAGTTTTATCAACATATTTGTCGGCAACGGATATTGAGTTATCTTTAAAACAGGGTAGGGAACCTTTCTGTCTGGATAATTTTCCATCAAATAATTATAGGCAATACCGGAGGTAACTATGCCATATTTGTTGTTTTCTCCCATGGTTAGTACATTCCATCCGTCTGTTTCGCCATGAGATACAAAATCAACTTGTTTCAAAAGTAATGATTTGTAATTACGCCTCGATATCGCAGGTAACAAGATAAATTGTTTGAGATTTTCAGGAATGTGAAGTCTGTTCTGTACTTTCGGCTCTCTACACTCAACGCCGCAACGTGAATGCGACAATCTTGTCGTCAAACGCATCAAGACAGGAATTTTATATTTTTCTGAAATCTCAAATCCATACTGAACCATATCATAACATTCTTGCTGATTAGATGGTTCTAATGTCGGAATTAAAGCAAATTTACCATATACTCTTGAATCTTGCTCGTTTTGTGATGAATGCATTGAAGGGTCATCTGCCGAAACTATTACAAGACCACCGTTGGCTCCAACTATAGAAGCATTCATAAATGGATCTGCCGCAACATTTAAACCAACATGTTTCATACATACTAAAGCTCGTTTCCCTGAATATGACATGCCTATAGCTGCTTCTAACGCCGTCTTCTCGTTAGTAGACCAATCACAATGAATTCTGTAATCTTCTGCTTCCGGTGAATTTTGAATATACTCAGTAATTTCTGTTGATGGAGTGCCCGGATAGGCATAAACTCCGGAGAGCCCGGCATCTAAAGCACCCTGTGCTAAAGCCTCATCTCCAAGTAATAATAATTTTCGCATTTGCTAAGTATTTGATTTATTTAATGTTAAATAATTACGCTTTGAATTTGTAAAGATAATACATTTTTAGTAATCTCTATCGTTTTTTAAAAAAGAAAATTTCAAATAAGAAGTGCGAAAAATTGATGTTCTTTTGTGAAGCGTAGCGAAACCAAAGAACATCAATAGGTTTCAAATAGCAATAACAAAAAAAAGAGACTTTATTTTTGATAAAGTCCCTTAAG
>Ga0265294_10008757_pt1 | contig 11753 bp, 9 predicted proteins | sample MunlanPumphouse3_FD_192504 | JGI IMG/M metagenome (GOLD analysis project Ga0265294, IMG submission 192504) | Groundwater microbial communities from a municipal landfill in Southern Ontario, Canada - Pumphouse #3 | ecosystem: Environmental > Aquatic > Deep subsurface > Groundwater | place... | reverse complement strand
TATTCAGTCTATCAATAATATGTTGGAGCATTTTGGCTTGACAGTTCCACAAAATCGTATTCGACCTAATAATGTAGCGGCTGTAATGGTTACAGCGATATTGCCTCCTTTTGCAAAGCCCGGTTCTTCATTTGATGTAGTAGTTTCGTCGATAGGTGATGCGAGAAGTTTAGAAGGGGGAGTGTTATTGATGACTCCATTAATTAGTCAAGAAAATCTTAGGTATGCTGTGGCACAGGGTCCGATTTCCTTTGGTGGGTTTAATGAAGAAGTTAAAAGTACTAAGTTAAGAAAGAATTATTCTAATGTAGGCAGGATTCCTAATGGGGCTGTGGTAGAAACAGAAAATATATCTCAATTAGTAAGTGACGGGCAGCTTGAAATACAGCTTTTTAATGCTGATTTTACGACTGCAGAACTTGTTGCCGGGGCTATTAATGATATTGTTGGTGACAGGGTTGCCTTAGCGGAGAATGCTGCAAATGTTTCTGTTACTATCCCGGATAATGTGATTGCTGAATCAAATATAGTTAGTTTTATCTCGATAATAGAAAATTTAGAGATTACACCACAGCAAAATGCCAGAGTTATAATTAATGAGCGTACGGGAACTATAGTTGCCGGGGGTAATGTAAGGATAAATGAAGTTGCCATAGCTCATGGGAATTTAATTATAAAGGTTAAGAGTGACAATGAAAATCTTTCAGCCGGTCCGTTTTCATTAGAGACGGAATCTACAGAGATTACTGCTCAGGAAAGTTCAAGAGTATTTGTGATGGAATCAGCTACAGTACAAGAATTAGCTCAAGCTTTAAATGCTATAAAAGTGACTCCTCGAGATATGATTTCAATATTTCAATCACTTAAAGAATCCGGAGCACTTCACGCAGAGTTGAGGATAATGTAATGGATATAGCTATCAAATCTATGGAAATGAATCTTGATCAAGGTATCAGGAGTAAAGAAGCTGAAAAGATGCAAAAAATACAGGATAATCTTAAGCCTGAAAATGCAGAAAAAGCAGTCAAAGCAGCTATAGATTTTGAGGCTATGATGATTAAGCAGATGTTAAGTTCAATGACACAATCTCTTGATAATGAGGGCTTTTTTGGTGATCAAGCAGGAAGTTCTTTTTATCAGGATATGTTTATTAGTCAGGTGTCAGAAAATATTGCACAAAATCAATCTTTTGGTTTGGCAAAGCAGATATTGAGTCAAGTTAGTCCTGAGGCAATAGAATTATTAAATAAAAAACAAATTAAATCTTCGTATAGACCGAGTAGTGTTGCTGAACCAAGTGTCCCTGAAATACAAAATATTCAGAGTAAGGAAAAGGTAAAGTTAATTGCAGAGCCAAAAACTCTTATGGGTAGGTTGCAAAATTATGAATCCATTATTAAGCAAGCATCTGAGAGATATGGAGTTGATGAAAACCTTATTAAAGCAGTTATAGCTCAAGAAAGTTATGCTAATCCTCAAGCTGTATCTCCCGTAGGAGCTAAAGGTTTAATGCAATTAATGGATGGCACTGCAAGAGAGCTGGGTGTTAGTGATTCTTTCAATCCTGTAGAAAATATAAATGGTGGTACAAAATATTTAAAAAATATGTTAGATAAATTTGGTGATATAGAAACAGCTCTTGCGGCTTATAATGCCGGTCCGGGTAATGTTGCTAAATATCAAGGAATACCACCATTTAAAGAGACAAAAAATTATATTAATAGAGTTCTTAGCTTTTTCAATAATTTTACAGAGTAAAGGAGTAAGAAAATGGAAGCTGTAGTTAATGATTTCTTTCGCAGTTGGGAAAATGAAATTGCTTCTTATCAAGAGGTATTGATATGCCTTCAAGATCAAAAAGAAGCACTTATTGAATGGAATATCAAAAAATTCCAAAAGATAAGTCAACAAACTGCAATCTTTGTTAGTCGTGCACATCGTGCAACAAGCATCAGAAATGATTTAATGGAGACATTATTTATTTTGAGAAATATTGATGTATCTCAGAATAACCTTAAGACCGTTTATTCTATTTTTTATGAAGAAGAATTAGCTGAAAGAGCAAGTCTTTTGTTTGCTTCTTTTGCAAATACTTTAAGAAAAATTGATAAGCTTTCTTCTGACAACAAAGAATTAATCAAAACCGGACTTGAGCTTGTCGGAGATAATCTTGAGATGATTTCAGATATTATTGATAAAGATAGAGTTTATAGCCGAGTTGGTATGATTCCACAAAAGAGAAGTTCAATTCTTTTAAATACAAGGGTATAGAGAAATGTTAAGTTTGCTGTTACAGGGTAAAAAAGTAAAATTAATCAGTAATATTTCATTAAATGATAGTGCAATTGAGCATATTGATCCTTTTATTGTCGGTATGGAAGATTTGCATTTTCAGCCTTTTCAACAAGGAGAAAAGCAAGAATATCTACTTTCGGATGAAAAAATCAGATTAGTTTTTACTGAAATTGATAGAAGATTATATAACCCTGTAAAATTAAAAAGGAGAATAAGTAATGCTTAATATGTTATCTATTGGTAAACAAGCACTTTCAACAACTGAGAAAAACCTTGAAGTTACAGCACATAATATTGCTAATGCTAATACAGAAGGTTATAGCAGACAAAGAATTATACAAGAAGCATCTACTCCTTTAAATGATGCAAATGGAAATTATGGTAGTGGTGTAAGTATTGTTAGATTAGAGAGGATGAGGGATTTAAGGCTTGATACAGAATTTAGAAATCTTAATAGTAATACAGGTTATTGGGAATCTATGTCTTCTAACCTACAAGAATTAGAAAAAAGTGTTGTTGAAACCTCGGAATATGGTATTGGTACAATGATTAATAATTTCTTTAATAAATGGGAAGCTTTAGCTAACAACCCTTATAGTGAAGTCCATCGTATAGATGTTATTGATGCAACTACTCAAATGACTGAAAGCTTCAAAGGCCTTAATATGGCGATTGAAGATACAAGAGACAACTTAAAATTCTCATTGAAGGATACTGCAAATAGAATTAATGAAATCTCTGATGAATTAGCTTCCTTGTCTAATCAAATATCTCAAAATAAGATTAATAATAAGCCTGCAAATGATTATTTAGATAAGTTTGATTTATTGATTGATGAGTTATCACAATATGGTAATGTTCAAGTGCATGAACGTGAAAATGGCACTATGAGTGTATATTTTGGTACTGATGAACTTGTTAGAAATGATGTTTCCAATAAGCTTATTTATACCGAATCTACAAACTTAGAAAGCAATGAAGAAGAAGCATATCTAATATGGGATAATACAAAGTCAAAAATTAGTGGTTTAACTTCAGGCTCTTTGAAATCTATGTATGATTTACGAGATACAGTATTGCCGGAATATAAGACAAAATTAGATGATTTAGCTGTTCAAATTGCTGAGAAAGTAAATGAAATCCATATTAAAGGTTATGATATGACTGAACCTGCAGCTTCAGGCCGATATTTCTTTAATGCTGAAGTAACAGGGGTTGAGAATTTTGAACTCTCTAATGAAATCCTATCTGATCCTGCTAATATTGCTGTTTCGGGGTCAGGACAAATAGGGGATAATCAAATAGCATTACAAATTACTGATTTGAAATATGAAAATGTTTTTGACGGTAAAACTATTACTGAAGCTTTTGCTGATTATGTGTATGAAATAGGTAGAGACGTTAAAACAGCCGGTCAAAACGCTGAACGTACATCTATGCTAAGCTCTCAAACAGATAATTTTCGAGAATCTGTTAAGGGTGTTTCTATGAATGAAGAAACAGCTAATTTAATGAAATTTCAACAAGCATATCAAGCAGCAGCAAAGATTATTACTATAGCTGATGATATAATGACTACAATTATAGGTTTAGTAAAATGATAAATAAAAGAATTTTAATAATCAGGGAAGGTGTTTTATGTTAGTTTTAACAAGAAAAATAGGAGAGTCAATCTGTATCGGTGATGATATTGAAATAGTAATCACTGATATTACTAAAAATGCAATAAGAATAGGTATTGTTGCTCCTAAAGATACTCCAATTTACCGAAAAGAAATCTATGATAGAATTCTGGAAGAAAATAAAGAAGCAGCTGTTGTTAATGTCGATAATGACCAATTAATTAATCTAAATAAATATCTCAAATTTATGAAAAAGAAATAATCCTTTTAAAGGAGTGTAAAATGCGTATAACAACTAATACTATGTATGAAAGCTTACTTAATAATGTTAACAAAAATCTGTCTGATTATCATAAGTATAACGAGATGATATCTAATGAAAGAAGAATAAATAAGATTTCTGATGATCCGGCAGGAGTAGCTATTGCAATGAAACATAAGGGAAATTCCTCTGCTTATGATAGGTATGTAGAAAATATTTCTGATGCTGAAGAATACCTTAAAGCAACTGATTCTGCTTTAAATCATATTCAAGATATTGTTGTTAGAGCAAGAGAGATTGCCTTAACTGCTTCAACTGAAACAGCTTCAGATATGGAAAAACAAGTAGCTGCAGATCAAATACAACAAATTATTGATGAAAGTATTGGTATTGCTAATACTAAAATGAGAGATCGGTACTTGTTTGCCGGGACTAACGGTAATGAACCTGCTTACTCGTTAAACGGTAGAGTGTTACAGCCTTATGCCTCAACTGATAATGTCTATAATGATGTCGTTACAGTTAATGGTGAATATGAAGGAACCGGTGATTTTATTGTTAAATTTGTTGAGTCCGGAAATGTTAATGATGATGTCGCAACCAATACAGCTAAATATCAAGTTTCTCAAGATGGCGGAGAAACTTGGTCAGAAACTATTGAACTCGGTAATAATACAGCAAATATTATTGATAAAGATGGTAATGATACCGGGTTGAGTCTTGATTTTAAAAGAGGTTTTTTAGAAGTCGGAGATGAATTTAGGCTTAATGTGGTTGCAGGCAATTATCAAGGAGATGATGCTAATATTGCTTTTAATAATAATTCATACAGTAGGATTACAACCAATGTGACAGGTCAACAATTATTTGAAGATACCGGTTATTTTGATTCATTATATCAATTAAAATATGCCTTAGATAATGGTAATAATATCGAAATTTCTGATGCTATAGGCAAACTTGATGCTTTACAATCCAATATGCAGCCGATGGTTACTGCTTCAGGATTAGCGTTAAACAGACTTGAAATTTCAAAGAATAATTTAGTCTCCCTGCAAGAAAATGTCCTGGAAAGTATTCAAGGCATTGAAAAAGTCGATGCTGTTGAAGTTTTGACAAAATTTGCAATGACAGAAAAGGCACTTAACTCCGCTGTTGCTGCCTTATCAAAAATGTTTCCTACGAGCCTGACAGAATATTTATAATAAATTTAAAAGGAGTAAAAAATGAAAATCTACACAACTCGTTTCGGTGAAATTGAAGTAAATGACAATACTGTCATTACTTTCCCTTCAGGAATACTTGGTTTTCCTGATGTTAAAAATTATGTCTTGCTTGATGTTGATGAAAGCTCTCCATTAAAATGGATGCAATCTACTGAAGAACCTTCTTTGGCTTTTGTTGTTACTGATCCAAATCTTTTTAAAGCTGATTATGTGATTAATGCTCATAGATCTGATTTAAAAGATATTGAAGTAGAAAAAGCTGAAGATGTAGTCGTTCTTGTCTTAGTTACAGTACCACGAGAACCTTCTCGTATGACTGCTAATCTTAAAGGCCCGGTTTTGATTAATGTTAAAAATAACAAAGCAAAACAAATGATAGTTGATGATGTTGATTATGACATTAAGTATCGTCTTTTATCTGAAGATATGATTGAACAAGTCGTATAGCAAATGCCAAATATTAAGAAGGGATTCTTACCGCATTGCGGATTCCCAGGGACGGGATTATTTGGTGTTTTGTTTCTACCTGAGTTTAGAAGATTTTAAATAATGAAAAGTTAAGTTTTTCATCATTTAAGTTCTTTATTTTTTTTAAGTAGCTTATCTGATAATATTGTTGTATAAACATCCTTGTTTGTACTGCTATTTGTTGTATAAACATCCTTGTTTGTACTGCTATTTGTTGTATAAACATCCTTGTTTGTACCTTTATTTGTTGTGAAAATATCGTTCAAGTTGAAAGCTCGAACAACTTTATCTGAGCATCCCTGCTTGCATTCTTTTTTCTACAAGCTGGAAGCTTATAGAACATTTACGTTTTTTTGTTGTGCGAGCATCCCTGCTTGCATTCTTTTTTCTACAAGCTGGAAGCTTATAGAACATTTACGTTTTTTTGTTGTGCGAGCATCCCTGCTTGCACAAAATATCAAGAATTACATAACAATGATACAGGTGACCTCCGGGATGCTTTAAAGCATCTTGGAGGTCCCTTAAACCTTGTTTGATGTAAACCATTGAAAGATATATAGTTAAAATAAAAAAGCAAAATTCGTTTAAATCAGGAATCCGAATGCTTTGTCCGGTCATTGCGTTGAGCTTGTGAAGAAGCTATCTATTGACTGCTACGCTTCGCTTGCAGTGATATGACCTAGCCGTTCTTAACTCACACTTGCTTCGCTTCGTTGCAAGTCAAGTCCGGCTAATGTGATGATAAGTAATTCACGGTCTCAGACAACTTCGTTGTTAGTTATCATATATTATTTTATGTATGAAATCTTTGATAATTCAATTTTTTGATTATTATGTTTTATTTCAATAGTATAGATGCCGGTGGTAATTTGTTTGTTGTTGTTATCAGTTCCGTCCCATTCATAGTGATAAATGCCGATAGCTTTAGTTTCATTGATTAGAGATTTTATTTTTTGACCTTTAATGTTGTAAATATTTATTTCGATTAATCCTGGTTGTTTAATATTGGTTTCCAAGATTGTTTTTGTTTTAAACGGGTTTGGATATGAACTTAGTAGGATTGGTTTATTTATATTCAAAGTCGGGTCAGTGATATTGACATTTTCTGTATAATTTACAGTCCAGTTTATTGGATAAGTAATATCTTGAGCAATTACTAAACATTTAACATTATATGTACCATAATCATTTAAAACGGTATTGAATATTCCTGTATTTTGATTTTCAATTAATTCATCGTCAATGTACCAGGCATAAGCAGGAATTTCAAAAGTAAATATATCTAAAGCATCAACAATAAATTGAATAGTATTATTATTAGTTTCAATAATTTCATTTGGATTTGGAGTTATAGAGTTTATCTCTAATGAAAGCATCCTTAAAGAATCTATCACCACCGGTTCTATGGGCTTATCATTTGAGTTTGTGGGAACCTGTCCTATGTCAAATACTACGTCAAGTCCTTCGAAAACTTTGCCAAATACTGCATAATTACCATCTAGATGAGGAAGAGCTGCCAAGGTAATATAATATTGTGAGCCGGCAGAATTTGGTTGGTTAGTTTTTGCCATAGCCAACATCCCGGGTTGGTCGTGAATGAGTTCATCACAATATTCATCTTCAATAGTATAACCCGGTCCGCCCGTACCGGTACCTAAGGGGCATCCATCCTGAATAACGAAATCATCAATAACTCTGTGAAAGATTAAGTTATCATAAAAATGGTTTTCTGCTAATTGGATAAAATTAAATCCTGTTATAGGCATAAGATCAAATCTGATCTCAGCTGTGAAATTTCCCATATTTGTGTGCCAACGAGCAAAACGCCTTGCATATAAACTTTGAGACATAAGTATGATAAGTATAATAATAATTATTTTGATTTTCATTTTTTCCTCCATTATATTTAATATAATAAATGTTGCTTTTAGATTGTCAAGAATTTTATTTTAAAACTTAGTAAAGAGAAAACGATATAAATCTATGATTATTTACAATGTGAATTAAAAGTATAAAATAAGTAAATAAAAATCTTGACAATAAAAAATATTAGATGTAATTTAGTATTAAGAAATATAATTACTAGGAGGATGTGATGAAAAAACAATTATTGGTTTTGGTATTTATGCTTTGTCTGAGTATTTTTGCTTATGCTCAAAACAATCTAATTGAAGATAGTTCTACAAAGGAAGAAGATATCTGGATTACAGATTATCCTTATTTTATGGATTTTGAAGATGAAGAAGTAGGAACTTTACCTTATGGTTGGGATGCAAAATATCATTTTTATGACTATCCTGTCCCTGTTTATGTTAAAGCATATTCTACTCCCAGCCCAATATGGCAATCAAAATATCTCTATTCAACTCAAGATGCTATTTATGAAGAGCCAACAGCGTTATATATAAATTTGCCCAAGATTGAGAATCCTCAAAATAAATATTTTATGTTTAATGCATGTGGTAATCGCTATTATAATAGTATGGAATTAAGAATGGTTTCAAATTATTCATTTTTCCCTGAATATATTGATATTGCAACAGTATCTTATCCACTTGATTATAAGCGTTTTTTATTTAAATTACCTGATACGGAGTATAATATTTTGCAATTTTATAGACAAATTATCGTGGGTTATGGTCATGAATATGCTGATCCAACATTCTGTCTGGAAGATGTTGAAATTGGTATAATACCTGAAGTAGCTACTTCAAGGATTTTTAATACAGAAATTGACTTTGAAAGACTTTATCAAGGTAATGATATGAATATAGCATTACCGATTTTTAATACCGGTTCTGAGCCATTAATAGTAAATGCTACTTCATCAGAACATTTTTCACCTATCACTGAGAATTTAACTATCCAAAGCGTTGAGAGTGAAGAACTTTTATTTCACTGTAATACTGAAATGCCGGGATATTATGAAGAACAGATAATTTTGAATACAAATGATTCACAAAATCCTCAATATATTATAAATTGTAAAGCAGAAGTAGTTCCTGCTCCTTCTTATGGAAACATTCAATTTGGTTTTGAAAATAACAGTTTTTCTTACCCATTCAATTATGATACCACATCTTGGGAAACTTTATATACGGTTTATAGTATACCAAATAATTCAAGAGGAAGAATAAGCACAATATCTTATGACTATGCATCAGCAGAGCCTTTTTCATATAATGTTGTTATGGATTTATATGCCAGTCAAACAAATACAGGCATATTAAGCATTCCTGACAGCTTATTTACAAGAGGTTTCGAAGGAGTTGCTGATTTTAATAATGAGACTACTTGGACAAAAATTCAACTTGACACACCTTTTGAGATAGACAAAAACTACTTAATTATTAGAATTAAAAGCTCTGCTGTTTCACCGGATGGGAATTTAAGATGCTTTTATTTTTCTCATGATTCTAATTATGATACATTTAATTTTGATATGTGGCATCAAGGTGGTCCTAACATAGCCTTATTTTTTGATAATATTGCGTTTAAAACACCAAATAATTTTGAAGCATCTTTAGTAGATAATGATGTAAATTTGTCTTGGGTAGCTCCAATTTATCCTAACGATATTGAAGACCTTCCGGTTTTGTCCGGATACAATGTTTATCGAAATGATGAAATCATTGCGACTTTAGATGAGACACAATTGAGTTATACTGACAATGAACTTGATAATAGTCTTATTAATACATATTATTTAACGGCAGTTTATACCAACCCTGAAGGTGAATCAATGCCTACAGTAAAACGAACTTTTAATCCTACCGGTATCGAAGATGTCGTTAATGAAGCATCATTGTCTATTTCAAGTTATCCTAATCCGGTCAAAGATTTAGTCCATATTGCATTAAAATTACATAATAATACCCAACTTAAGATAGAAATATTTAACATTAAAGGACAAAAAGTCAAAACACTATTTAATGAAGAATGCAAGTCAGGAGATAAACTTATAACCTGGGACACAAAAGATGATAATGATAAATTAGTTAGTTCAGGTGTTTATTTTTATAAAGTGAGTTTTGATAATTTAAGTCAAATGAAAAAGATGCTTATTATGAGATAGTATTTGTGGCTGTTGAATAATTTCAATTATTGTTCTACGAGCTTCCAGCTTGTAGTTTTATAGCATTGACATTCACATTTTTTACAAAATATTTATTTTTTTCTTGACAAATAATTTTAAAATATTAAAAATAGCATAATAGAAGTATTTATTAAAATTTAATATCGTAATTATGGTAATTTGAAATTAATTTTAAATGTAAGGTTTTAAGGATTATATGTAGGATGAGTTTTTTTGAAAGACTTTATGTCGATTATGAGCCAAGAATTGTGTTTAAGAATTATTTAATATTTAGACACTATACTATACTATACTATACTATACTATACTATACTATACTATACTATATGGATATACATCTTATAGTAAAAATATCAGTATTGGAAGCCATAATAAATTCGTTTAACCTATTTAACTCTCGTTTTTTTATAAAGAATAAATAAAAATTTTAAGGAGTTTATCGATGAAAAAAATAATCATACTATGTATAGCAATTACATTATTTGCTGTATTAAACGCACAAACACTTGTAGTAAGACCTGGAAATCCTGATTGTTATCAAACAATTCAAGAAGCTGTTGCAGATTGTCCGGATGGAGGAACGGTATTGGTTTATCCCGGAGAATATGAAGCTGACCCATATAATAATTGTATTTCCTGGAGTAATAAAAATATTACTTTAAAAGGTATATCAAGAAATAATCGTCCAATAATTAACGGACAAATTGACCTTACAGATATAAATAACTTAAGTAAGATAAGCAATTTTATAATCAGGGCTCATAATGTTCCCGGTATATTACTTCGATCATCTAATCCTGTTATTTCAGGTATAAGGTTTGAGTTAACGCATTCAGGAGTAAATAAATCGGGTATTAACTATAGTACAGACACTATTAATGGAGTTGAAAATATTGTTTTTGAGATTTTGGACTGTCAATTTATCGGATCAAGAGGAATCAGAATTAATAATCTTGGACCAAATGGTCACGTGATAGTTAAATCTTGTGATTTTATTAATAATTATAATGATCATAGTTCTCAAGCAAATAATTATCAAGGATCAGCTATTTCTGTTTTAGCAGCAAATTTAACAATAGAAGATTCATTTTTTTTAAGTGATTTAGACCAATATCATAAATCACAATATTTAGTTAGTTTCTATTCAGATTATAGTTACTTACCAATACTTCATATTCGTAATAATTCATTTAAAATTATTAATACAACTCGAAATAATTACAGATCATTTATTAAAGCTAATATTCGTTCAAGACCTCCTACTTCAGAGATAATTATTGATAGAAACACCTTTTATATTCAGGATTATATAAATAATATTTATTATGATTTAATTTATATTTATAATACATATCCATCAAATATAACTTATACAAATAATACTTCTTTCAATGAGGGGATATCTTCAGTTTGGAATAGTTTTTATGTTACTAGTCCTCAAAATGATAATAATGTAGTTATTAAAAATTCAATTTTTGATGGAACAATTACCGGTGATAATTTTAACATTTCCAATTCCTGGTTTATTGATACTGATAATGCTTTTCCTGCTGATGCAGTAACCCGTGACATCCATTACGGTGACCCACAGATAGACCCTGTTACTCTTGCTCCAATCTGGACATCAAGCATTAAATCAGGTCTTATTGATGCAGGTCATATTGATACTAATGGAAATGGTGTAATCTGGTATGAGGATTCTGAAGATCAAGATATCGATGGAACAAGAATTGATATAGGTGCTGTGCCGGCAACGGATCATGGACAGTTTAAACATACCCTTG
>Ga0265294_10008756_pt1 | contig 11754 bp, 12 predicted proteins | sample MunlanPumphouse3_FD_192504 | JGI IMG/M metagenome (GOLD analysis project Ga0265294, IMG submission 192504) | Groundwater microbial communities from a municipal landfill in Southern Ontario, Canada - Pumphouse #3 | ecosystem: Environmental > Aquatic > Deep subsurface > Groundwater | place... | reverse complement strand
AAGCAACGAAACATACTCTGTTGTGGGTAACAGGTCACAATTAAGGCAATGGCCGGTTAAGCTTCATCTTCTGAATCCATCAGCATCATTTTTCAAGGATTCGGACCTTCTATTGGCATCGGATTGTTCAGCATTTAGTGCCGGAGATTTTCACGAACGATTTCTCAGAAACAAAACCCTTGCTATTGCCTGTCCTAAACTTGACAGTAATCTGAGAAGCTATCAGGAGAAGCTCACCGCCCTTATTGCTTCTTCAACCATAAACACTTTGACTGTACTAATAATGGAAGTTCCCTGCTGCGGAGGATTGCTCCAGCTTGCCCTTAAAGCCAGAGAGGATGCCAAAGTAAATATTCCTGTAAAAATGATAAAACTATCTGTTCAGGGAGATATAATAGCACAAGAGTGGATTTAGGTCCACTCTTGTCTTTTTAACGTGTTTCTTCTCCGGTTTGAAGTATTTATTACTCTTCAATAAATTGCTCCAGTATCTTCTCCATCTCAAAAAATGCAGCTGTCATAACCTCTGAGGCTGACGGTCTCAGGGACGAGGCCAGAGAACCAGCATTCATTCTGGAGAGATACACATTTCCGTCTTCCTTCTCGTAAACCGATATTCTGCAAGGCATTAGTGAAGAATATACTTTTTCTTCATCCTTTGAGAGTATTTTGTAAGAAAGAGAGGGTTTGCAAACTTCCAAAACCTTTACAGGAAGTACTTCCAGATTATTTTTTTTCATTGTCTCCCTGAGGTCGTGAACATGAGAGACTTTCCACGAAATACCGGTGACAGCCTCTGTCAACTTCTCCACTGTGTCTGTGAAGTTATATCTACTTTTGTTTTCTATAAACATTTCCATAATCATAATCAAATTAGTTTTGCCAATATCTCCGGCAGATCCAGGGTGTAGCTCTCCAGAGAACGAAGTTTTTTTATCCCCTTCTGTGATAAAGAAAAATACATCTGTCTCTTGTCTTTTTCGCCAAGATCCCTGTCAACCAACCCTTTTTCTTCAACAGATCTCAGAAGTTTGGAGGTGTTTGAGCAGGTAAGGTTCAAAAGCTCTGCAATCTGTCCTGAAGAGAGTTTTCCCTCTTTGAGCGAGCAAATAATCATAGCCTCGTTGAGGCACAATTCGTGATTCTTTTGAAATTCAGCTTCAAAATTTCCCAGAGCCCTGTAAACATCTCTAATTACACAGAGATTCTTCATCTTATTTCTTTTTTAAAAGTACTGATTCAATGGCCTCTTTAAGATTTGCCTTAGGAAGAGCCCCCTGGATCATCTGTGGATTTTCTCCCATCGGTACAAAAATCAGAGTCGGAATGCTCCTTATGCCGAACAGGGCCGAAAGCTCCTGCTCCTTTTCTGTGTCTACCTTGTAAATATAGATCTTGCCTTCGTACTCAGCTGCAAGTTCTTCGAGAATGGGAGCTATTGTCTTACAGGGGCCGCACCAGTCGGCATAAAAGTCAATGATTGCAGGCTTGTCGCCAAGATATATCCACTCGGTGGGGTTCTTTTCGAAGTTAACTACTTTCTTTAAAAATTCCTCTTTGTTTAAATGTACTGTTTTCATTTTTTTCTCTTTTGAACTGATTCCGGACAATGCAGACTCTTCTCCTCCTGCCGTCTTAGGTGCACAGGAGACAAGAAACAAAGGTATAGTCATCATTACCAGAATTTTGTTTATTGTTTTCATCAGATTGTTAAATAATATTTTTTTTGCAAAGTTAATTATATTTTCCTTTAAAACAAATTTCCATAAGAAAATATTCTTTGAAGATTTCATTTTTTATCTCTTACTTTGCAGAAAAAAAATGAAGTATGTTGTTGTAGGGGGAGTTGCAGGAGGTGCAACAGCTGCCGCAAGGATCAGAAGAAATGATGAAAAGGGGAAAATTGTGCTTTTTGAAAGAGGCGAGCACATTTCGTTTGCCAACTGCGGATTGCCATATTATATCGGAGGGGAAATTGAACAGAGGAGAGATCTTCTGCTGCTTAGTGTCACTGCTTTTTCCAACAGATATGACATTGATGTGAGGATAAAAACGCTTGTTTGCAAGATTGAGCCCAAAGAAAAAAGGGTTCTGGTTAAAAATCTTGCAACCAACAGGGAGTACTATGAAAGTTATGATAAACTTATACTCTCTCCGGGGGCCGAACCTTTTATTCCGGAAATACCGGGAATAGCAAGTCCCAGGGTTCTGAAGGTAAGAAATATACCCGACATAGACCTTATCAGGGAGAAACTTGTCAGAGATAATGTAAAAAAAGTTACAGTTGTGGGTGGCGGGTTTATCGGATTAGAAATGGCCGAGAATCTGACTCTGTTCGGGTCAGAGGTCACTTTGGTGGAAATGGCCTCTCAGGTTATGCAACAAGTTGATTATCCAATTGCTGCAATGATCCATAAAGAACTCTCTTCTAACGGGGTAAGACTTCTTCTCTCAAATTCGGTGACCAGATTCCAGGATTCCGGAAAGGAGTTGGATATACATTTGAAGAGCGGCATAACCCTTAAAGCAGATCTGGTGATATGGTGTACAGGTGTAAAACCGGAAAATTCTCTGGCAACTGATGCCGGACTCGAAATTGGGGATACCGGAGGCATTAAGGTTGACAGTGGTATGAAAACTTCTGACCCGGATATCTTCGCAATCGGGGATGCTGTTGAAACAAAACACCTTGTAACGGGAAAGCCTGTACTGGCTCTTCTAGCCGGACCTGCCAACAAGCAGGCAAGGATTGCAGCGGACAATGCAATGTTCGGAGATGTTTCAAGGTATTACGGAACAGTCGCAACCGGTATAGCAAGGATTTTTTCTCTCACTGTTGCCTTTACGGGAGCATCTTCGTCTCTTCTTAAAAAAGAGGGCATTGAACATATCTCATCCTACACTCACTCCTATTCACATGCTGTCTATTTTCCGGGAGCCTGCGAAATAACAATTAACACAATATTCTCTCCTGAAAATGGAAAAGTGCTTGGTGCACAAATAGCAGGAAAAGAGGGAGTGGATAAAAGAATCGACCTTTTTTCACAGGTTGTCAGACACGGAGGAACTATATACGAACTTGCAGAAATCGAACATAGTTATGCACCTCCATTCTCCTCTGCAAAAGACCCTGTTAACATTGCAGGGTATGTGGCAGAAAACATTGCAAGGGGAAGAATGAAGATTATTCATACGCAAGAACTGGTAAATGAAAATTGCAGTAGTGTCGTTTATCTGGATGTGAGAAGTCAGGAGGAATATGAACAGGGAGCAATTTCCGGATCTGTGAATATCCCTCAGGAGGAGCTTAGGTTCAGGCTTGATGAGCTGCCTGAAGGTAAGCACATAATTATTTATTGCGCTGTTGGAATGAGAGCGTATCTGGCATACAGGATCCTTGCCTCAGAAGGGTTTAACAATATTTCTGTACTCTCGGGAGGATATGTTTCCTATCTGACTCACGAGCAGGAGAGATTAAGGTTAAATAAAGCTTGATAGTGATAAATTGATTACATTTGCCCTCTGAAAGTACTAGACTAATGAAACATCTTAGCAGATTTCTTCTCAGGATAATGGGCTGGAAAGCAGTAGACCCTCCGGCTCCTGAGCCAAAGTGTATAATTCTGGGGGTTCCCCACACATCCGGATGGGATTTCTTGATCTCGTTTTTGTACTACCGTTCGTTTGGTGCAAGCGCATATATAATGATTAAAAAGGAGTTTTTCCGCTGGCCCATGGGACCAATGCTCAGAGCAATGGGTGGAGTTCCGGTTGACAGGGAAAAGGGAGCTTCTCTTGCAAGACAGATGATTGATATATTCAACTCAAGAGAGAGATTTCACCTGGCCATTGCTCCGGAAGGAACCAGAAAATACACCGAAAAATGGAAGACTGGCTTTCATACTATCGCCCGTACAGTAAATGTCCCTGTTTACCTGGGTTATTTTGACTGGGGCAGGAAAGAGGTGAGCAGAGGCACAAAATTTGAGCTCACAGACAATGCAATTGAGGATTTGAAAAGGATAAGAATGCACTATAAAAAAATGGGTGTAAAAGGGAAATTCCCCGACAACTTCACAACCGGGAAAGATTTGGAATGATTATTGTGGTTTTTACACTCATATACATATTACCATTTGATGACAATAGAAAAACTTGAGACTCTAAAGGATTTATTTTCTTACAGTACAGAAAAATACAGCGCCAACAAGGCATTCGGATACAGCAAGGGAATTATTTACACATACTCCGATTTCAAGGAAAAAACAGAGCTTGCGGATAAACTACTCACCTCATCCGGAACAGGTCCCGGGCAGAAGGTGGCAATTCTTAGCCAGAATATGCCTAACTGGCCGGTTGCATATTTTGCTGCAACTGCATTTGGCAGGATTGCAGTTCCAATTTTACCGGATTTTTCAGAAAACGAGGTTAGAAATGTGATAGAACACTCTGAAACATCTGCCATATTTGTTTCAGAAAGACTTCTTTACAAGATCCCGGCAGACATCAGGGAACGTATTCCGGTAATAATGCTTGATACTTTAACCAGAGCCAACAACGCTATGAGCTCTGCAGAATCAGTGGAAGGTTACGGAAAACCTGACGATCTGGCCTCATTAATTTACACATCCGGAACTACAGGTAACTCAAAAGGGGTAATGTTGAGCCACAAAAATCTTTGCAAACATCTATATTCGGCTTGTTTGCTGAGACCGGGATATGAATGGGATATATGGCTCTCCGTTCTTCCTCTCTCCCACACACTTGAGAGCAGTCTCAGTATGATGCTGCCAATGGCAAGCGGAGCATCAGTTTATTATATAGAGAAGGCTCCCACGCCCACAATGCTTATCCAGGCTCTTAAGGATGTAAGACCCACAACAATGCTGAGCGTACCTATGATAATCGAAAAGATTTATCGTGCATCGGTACTGCCCACTTTTCAGTCAGGCAAAATTATCAGTGCAGTCTATAAAACAACAGTGGGAAGAAAGCTGCTTAACAGGCTGGCCGGGAAAAAACTTATGAAAGTTTTCGGAGGAAGACTCCGCTTTTTTGGAATAGGAGGTGCCAAGCTGGACGGAGAAGTTGAGAAGTTTCTTTATGAATCCCGTTTCCCTTATGCAATCGGTTACGGTTTGACAGAGAGCTCTCCCTTGCTGGCAGGTGCGATACCATCAAATGTCAAGTGGCAGTCCACCGGACCCGCAGTACACGGTGTTTCCCTCAGGATAGACAACCCGAATCCGGCTACAGGAGAAGGTGAGATTGTGGCAAAAGGGCCTAATATTATGATGGGTTACTATAAGAACCCCGAAGCTACGGCAGAGGCATTCACAGAGGATGGATGGTTCAGGACCAAAGATCTGGGAATAATTGACAAAAGCGAAAGACTATATATCAAGGGCAGACTCAGCAATATGATCATCGGCCCAAGCGGTGAGAACATTTACCCGGAAGAGATAGAAGAGGTTATCAATACTCACTCTATGGTAGCGGAATCAATTGTCACCGAAAACAAAGGAAAGCTTGTTGCACTTGTTCACTTTAATCCTGAAAAACTCAAAGCCCTGCAGGAGGCCAAGGAGGAAGCGCTTGAGTCATACTATCAGACCAAGGAACAGTTGATTAAGTCATACGGAGAGAAAAAGGAGCAGATTGTTAAGTTCTACGAAGAGAAAAAAGAGGAGACAATAAAGATCTTTAACGAAAAAATCGAGCAACTCAAAACAGAGGTGCTTGAGTATGTCAATTCAAGAGTCAACAAATTTTCGAAAATTTCCTTAATTCAGGATCATCCGATGCAGTTTGAAAAAACTGCCACTCAAAAGATCAAAAGGTATCTCTACAGACAAAAGTAGTGTTTTTAAAAAATTGTTGTTTCCTATAATTTTCTCTCTAATATCTTTTTAATTTTTTTATCATTAACAACTTTACCTTTAGAAAGAATCTTCAGTTTGTCATCAATAATCAGATATCTTATATTTTCTGATAAATTATTATGTACTGACAATTCATAATAGCGATATAAAATTGTTGGGTGAAAAATACTATCCTTTAAAGCTCGCACTAAGTAAACCTCTGGGTATAAATAGTTAATCACAAATATTGGATTAATTTCCGGATGGTCTTTTAAATGTTTACTCCAAAGAACCAGCTCTTGCTCACACTCATAACATCCTGCATCAGAAAAAATGAGAATATATTTATACCCTTTTGAAACATAGGTTTCCAACAGTGTTTCTGATAAAACATTATCTTTCCTGGTGTAAACAATTGATCCTTTGGGAATAATTAAGAGGTTATTTCTATTGCATGAATAGTTAGAAAGTATCATTACGAATAATAAAAGAGCAGTGAAGTAATTTTTCATCTCCGTTTACATATTAATTAAACCAACAACATCCAAACCCTCGGAATCTTGAGTAATGATATATATCTTTTTGTCCATTTCGTCTACAGCAAGGCTCCTTAAACCACCTTCAACTTTATAAAGTTTTTTAATTTGTCCATTCCAGTTAAATACTACAATAAAGTCAGCCAGAATTTTCTTATTTATAAACTCTTTGTTCGATAAACCCGAATAAGATGCGTAAATATAATTGTCTGTCGTACATAATCCGCAAAAACCAATTTTTGTCTCCTCCTGCAATAAACTTTTGTCAGTCGATTCATTTAAATCCGGATTAAGGTATCTCTTATCAACGATTTTGATTATTGAGTCATTTTTAATACTAAAAATTTCTATCGTTCCACCTACATGTGTAACAGATACAAACTTTGATAAATCAGGCTTAGGTTCTACGTGAAAATACTTCCCTCTTTCGTAATTATATTTGTCAGTGTACTCATTAACATAGTATTCCGGGAACATCAAATAATCAGAAAGGTATTTCCCCTCAGAATTGAAAAGTGCATATCTCGCCTTAATTGTTGGTCGGGAAACGAATAAACCCTTCAAAGGTATTATATCAATGTTGTATGGATATTTACTGTTATCAAACAAAATATTTTTTTTAACTGAGGATGTTGAATCTTTTAGAAAATCATCAATGTGGCAAATTAATATAGAACTTTTAGTTACATCATAAATATTTATCGAGTCACTTGTTGCTCTAAACTCAATCCAACTCCCGGAAACTTCTCCAGGTCCTCTACCGTATATGCCTTTTGTACAGAGGTATTCAAAGTTAGCCTTTTTAAATATCTGTAAACATCCATTACCATCATCTGACAACAAAACCAGCAAAGAATCCATAATTCTGATTTTCCAAATTATCGAATGAATCTTTTCCGTTTCAAGAATTTCTGGTTTTACAAAAATTGTATCTCTTGAGGAGAGCTGTAGAAAAGAGTCTCGCTTATTATGTGTATTACAAGAATACAGTAAAAACATTGAGACAATAATAAAAAAAAGAGATTTCATAATATTATCCGCAAATTACAATTCAAATATTTTTGACACGGTCATAATTAAACATCTAAAAATAAAAATCATTTTCTTTTATCCAAATCCAAATTTAACAAATTTGAATAAAAATATCTGATGTTAGAAAAATTTGGTCAATTTTAAAACGATTTCCAATGCCGATTTAAAAAATCCGTTTAGGCTATGTAATATACTTGAAAGTTATGATCTTTAAAAATCAATATCCAGCCTCCCGACATAAACACCTGCTGTTCCGGCCTGATTGACAATCACACCTTTGCCGTGCCTGTTTTTCATCAGAACAGGCTTTTGAAGGAAAGTGTGTGAGTGACCTCCGATAATAATATCTATGTTTTTACTGTATTTTGCCAGAGTCTGGTCCGACAACTGATCCTCTCTGTCTGCATCAAATCCAATATGGGTCAGAGCAATTACCAGATCGCACCTCTCCCTCTGCTTCAAAATACGGGCAATTTTGTTTGCCGTTTTCACGGGATCTTTGTAAACCAGGTTCTCCCTGTGTTTTTTGTTTACATATCCGTTCAAATCCAGCAAAAGACCAAAAATTCCAATTTTTTTCCCTCCCTTATTGATTATTGTATAAGGTTTGACAATTCCCTCAAGGGGGGTGTTCCTGAAGTCATAATTTGCACATAAGGTGACATAATTTGCATTTTTCAATCTGGAGGCAAGAAGAGACTGACCATCGTCAAACTCATGATTTCCCAGACAGGTGGCATCGTAGCCCATAGCATTATTGAGCTTAACCTCAAGCTCTCCCTTAAAGAGTGTATAATACGGTGTTCCCTGGTTGTAATCCCCTGCATCCAGCAGAAGCACATTTGGATGCACTTTACTAAGCGAGTCAATGAAGTTTGCCCTTCGCTGAACTCCCCCAAATCCCTTGTTCCTGCCGCTGGTGAGAGGTTCGATGTTGCTGTGAGTATCGTTGGTGTGTAAAATCACCAGATCCTGCGAATAGATGGCTGGTGTGCAAAGTATCAGCAGCGCAGCAAGCAGTGTGTATTTTTTGTAAGCTTTTTTCATTTCCTAATTCTCCATTATGACTCTTTTATTGAGTGTGTGGTCAATTTTTTTTCCGCTTTTTGTAATCTTCTCAATCTTTGCAAAGATCGCATCTCTTATAAGAACTCCTGTCTGTTCAACAGCAAGAGCCTCTGAGAGAGCAGTCATATCATCTCCTCCGTCCAGAAGAAAATCGATAGTTGCAACCCTGTAAATCTTAGAATCATCAATCTCAATTCCGTCAACAGATGCGCTTTTCAACTCTCGTCCCTTTATCTCCAGCTTTACATTCCAAGAAAGTGCTTCCACCCTCTTTGCAAGGGCGTTAAATAGTTTCTTCACCGAACTTCCTTTAAGGTCCAGAATCACCAGATAGTTCTCAAACGGGAATATAGAGTATATATCGTACCTCCTCACATCTCCACCGGGCAAAACAGCCCTTATGCCCCCAAAATTTGTAAGCGAAAAATCCACCTCTTTCTCGCTTATCTCTCTGGAGTATTCAAGAATAGCATCTACGGCAAAGTTCGACAGAAGACTCTCCGGTCTTCCGGATCGCATCTCTCTGACTGACTCGCCCACTTTCTGCTGCATGAGCCGGTCCATCTCGGGTTTGTAAAAATCAATGATTGCTTTTACTCTGGGTTCTTCAGGCTTGTTAAGGGTGCTGTCCATAAGCACCCTGTCTGCTCTCCATTTAAACCTGACCTGCTGGGCGTTTGCACTTGCAAGCAATCCAAAGAGCAGTATAAAAAGCAAAACTTTTTTCATCTTCTTAATATTTTAGCCATTTCCAAATCTCCTTCCATCCGGCTTTTTTGCCGTAAGAAAGGATTCCAATTCTGTATATTTTTGCCGAGATAAATGTCATTATCAGAAATGTCAGAAAGAGAATGGTTATTGAGAGCACCATCTCCCAAACCGGCACACCAAAGGGTACTCTTGCCATCATTACCATAGGGGATGTAAACGGAATCATTGATCCCCAGAAAGAGAGAGTGCTGTCGGGATACTGAAAGGTGTTTATCATTATAAACAATCCAATGATCAGAGGGAGTGTTACCGGCAGGATAAGCTGCTGTGTATCTGTCTCGTTATCCACAGCAGAACCTACGGCCGCAAACATAGATGCATAGAGAAGATATCCCAGAATAAAGAATGCAAAAAAGGAGAGTCCGACTGAAAGGAAATTCACTCCTGACAGTGCAGCAAAAATATCATCCATGGGAGCTTTGTCAAGAGATACATCCGGAATACTTCCCTGCATTCCCTGAGTAATCTCGCCCGGTGAGATCTGCCCGCCCATTACTGACTGAATTCCGAATGTAATTCCAATTGTTAGAATCACCCAGATAAGGAACTGGAGCACAGCCACCGAGCCTACCCCGAGAATTTTCCCCAGCATAAGTTCAAAAGGTTTAACCGAAGATATTATAACCTCAACTACCCTGTTTGTCTTCTCCTCAATAACACCTCTCATAACCATAGAGCCAAACATAAATATGAACATATAGATCATAAAGCTGGCCAAATAGGAGATAACCATATAGATCTCAACCATTCCTGCTTTTTGTTTTCCTCCATCCTCAACAGTGAATGTTCTGGCAGAAACATTTGTGTTGATGTCCTTCATTATGGCCTCAAAATTATCAATATTATACCTGCCCAGCTTGAACTTCTCAAGTGCTCTCTCTACATTGCCTTCAAGCACTTTCTTGGTTTCCATGTTCAGCTGTTTTGTTGAAAAACAGGATACAGAGGCATTTCTGGATGAATCCAGGGGTGAGATCTCCACCAGTGCATAGAGCCCGAGCGATTTGAATTCCCTTTTGATCTTATCCACATCGGCATCCCTGTCAAAACTATAATGATAAGTTTCATTCGACAGGAAGAAAGGCTCACAAATCTCAGACTTGTCCACAACAAGTATTTTCAGCCCTTTTTCGCCTTCTGAGAGAGTCATTATCACTGTCGGAAGTACTATCAGGGCAGCAAAGAAAATCGGAGTGAGAATTGTGGTGAGGATAAATGATTTTTTCTTTACCCTTATCAGAAATTCTCTTGAAATTATTAGAAAAAGTTTATCTCTGTTCATAATCTTACTCACTAACAAGTTTGATAAATATATCGTTCATTCTGGGAATAAGTTCTCTGTAGGAGACAATATCCACTTTGGGTAACAAGGATTCAAGTATCTCTCTGGATGCAATATCCCTTTTGGTTTCCAGAACAATCCGCCACCCGCTTTTGGACTCCTCCTCCGAAATAACATTGTACAAAGAGCCGTCTGTCAGATTTTTCTTTTGTTCAGAGCGATAGATAAGTTCAACTTCGTTTTTGCCGTGGTTTCTCCTTATCTCATCCACTCCCCCGGTTATCACCAGTTTGGCTTTGTTGATAAGGGCAATGTTGTCGCAGAGCTCTTCCACAGATTCCATATTGTGTGTGGAGAGAATAATGGTGGTACCTTTCTGTTTCATAGCCAGTATCTCGTTCCTGACTATCTGAACATTAACAGGATCGAAACCGCTAAATGGTTCATCAAGGATAAGAAGCTCCGGTCTGTGCAAAACGGTAGTTATAAACTGCACCTTTTGTGCCATCCCCTTTGAAAGTTCTTCTACTTTCTTGTTCCACCAGGCCTGGATACCGAATTTTATGAACCACTCCTTAAGCTCCTTTGTCGCACGGGAAGAGGGAATTCCCTTAAGCCTTGCAAAATAGAGTGCCTGGTCTCCCACCTTCATCTTTTTGTAAAGACCCCTCTCCTCAGGAAGGTACCCGATTAAGGCAACATCTGATGGTTTAATTGTTTTACCGTTAAAAAAGACCTCCCCGGAGTCCGGTGTAGTTATCTGATTGATTATTCTTATGAGGGTGGTCTTACCTGCACCGTTGGGCCCCAGCAGCCCGAAGACAGAGGCCCGGGGAACACCAATCGTAACATCATCCAAAGCAGTGAAAAGACCAAACTTTTTCACCACTTTTTCACACTTGATTATTTCCATTGTAAATCAGGTTAGTATATAGTCTGAAAATTATATGTTAACAAAGATAATTAACAATATTTTAATGGAAGTAGAATTTGAGAATTTTATAGAGCTCTTTTTTTATAATATTAGCTGACAAAAGTGAAACAAGGTCAAGAGCCGATTCTGTGTTCTCTTCCCTGAACCGGATAATTGAACGGGCCAGGTAACCTCCAATGTATGGATTTTTTGCAAGTTGCTCATATGTTGCTTCCTTGATAGAGTTTCTGTTGATGAGATTTGTATCGGCAGATACTCTGCCGGCAAACA
>Ga0265294_10008755_pt1 | contig 11755 bp, 8 predicted proteins | sample MunlanPumphouse3_FD_192504 | JGI IMG/M metagenome (GOLD analysis project Ga0265294, IMG submission 192504) | Groundwater microbial communities from a municipal landfill in Southern Ontario, Canada - Pumphouse #3 | ecosystem: Environmental > Aquatic > Deep subsurface > Groundwater | place... | reverse complement strand
GCCAGCGCCACAGCCTGCTCCTCGGTCAGGCCATCGGCGAGTTCCCGGCCCACCTTTGCCGTTCCACCGCCCTTGCCGCCGACGACCGCCTTGAACCCGTCATCGGTGCCGAAGAACCCGAGGTCTTTTAACCAGGCATCGCTGCAGCAGTTGGAACATCCCGAGACGCCCATCTTGAACTTGGCGGGCGCCGGTTTGCCGTAGAACTCCGCATCAAGGGCAAATCCCAGTCCCGGGCTGTCCTGTTTGGCGCGTTTGCAGGCCCGGGTGCCCGGGCACATCTGGATGCTCCGTATGGTCAGGCCGATGGCCTTGGAGCTGTCGGTGAACTCAGCCCATGCCGCATCAAGGTCCTCTTCGTGTATGCCGATGATGGCAATCCTCTGGGCCCCGGTGAGCTTCACGTACTTTGCACCGTACTTCTCCGCCACATCCGCGATCTTCCGTAAAAGCGCCGGATCGGCAAAGCCCCCGGGAATGTGGGGCGAGATTGAGAACGTCTCAAGATCTCTCTGAACAATAGCTCCCTTTGCAGGAATGTTTGCTTTTGCCATGGTTTTAGCTTCTTTTTGTCTGATTTGGTCATTGCTCCTTCTTATAGTATGCGAATTGTATCCGGGATACCCCTTCGCCGTTTTTGAGTTCGCTGTATGACTTCGCCCCGAATGGAGTTTCCCGTTCTTTCCCGCCCCCTCCTGGTGAGGGCCCGGAGCACGGCCGATAACCTATATCATAGATGAGATCTCCAGTGCGGGCAGAAAAGGAGATGGACAGCATGGCAAAAGAATCGCAGAAGAGCGAAGAATCGACCGCCGGCCGTGGTGCGATCCAGGGAGGTCAGGCACTGAAAGAAAGGAATCCGACCCGGATCACTGCAGAACCTGGAAAACAGGAGATGATCATCGTCCGAGAGTTCGATGCTCCCCGAGACCTTGTCTTTCAGGCTCACACCGACCCGAAACTCTATGAGCAGTGGATCGGCCCGCGAGGCTTTGCCACGAAGATAGAGACGTTCGAATCCCGGAACGGGGGGAGCTGGCGGTATATCCAGACGGACAAGGATGGCAACGAGTATGCATTTCACGGGGTGAACCACGACCTGACGCCTCCCGAGCGGATCATCCAGACGTTTGAATATGAGGGGCTTTCTGAGCCCGGTCACGTCATCCTGGAGGAAGGGAAGTTTGAGGAGCTGCCCGGGAACCGGACAAAGTTTACAGGCCGGTCGGTCTTCCTCTCGGTGGAGGATCGCGACGGGATGATGCAGTCCGGCATGGAGGAGGGCATGAAGGACTCCTACTCCCGGCTGGACGAGCTCCTGGAGCGGCTGCAGAAGTAGGGCCGTCGGTGTGTATCTGGCCCGGTCCCCCGTGATGGGTGGCGGTCACGGCGTCGATGGACTCTGCCGGCATCTCGACGTTACCCGGCCCCTCCCCCTCGAAACAGCCTCGCGGATAACCACGTATCGCCTGTCAATATCAGATCTGTGGCCGATTTCCCGACCGCCACCTGGTGGGAAGCGGGGGCCGCGGATCATGCTTCGGGGAAGGCACGATCGCCCATACGGCAAGAGGCATGAAAGTACTGAATATATCAACCCTTTCCAGGGATGCATCTCCGGGGAAAGAACTTCAAAAGAACAATCGTTTCAAAAACGGTGATGGGCTCGTCGAGATTCGAACTCGAGACCTCCGCCATGTCAAGGCGACGTCATAACCAGCTAGACCACGAGCCCGTGCCTGCCTAATAAGGTTGGTGCTTCGGGTATAAATTAATTCCTCTCTCTCCACAACTCCCTCTGTGCCGGTTCCGCCCCATCGGGAGTGGCACGCGCTGCAAAAAGGAGGTGATGATCGGGACCGATCAGATCTCGGCGTGCTTCGCCGTGTGGATCGCATCGATCTGCTTGATCTCTTCCATCACATCGGCCGGCACCGCGGAATCGACCGTCAGGACCATCAGCGCTTCCTGGCCGGGCTTGTAGCGCCCCACCTGCATCCCGGCGATGTTCACGTTCGCCCGGCCGAGGATCGTCGCGGCCTTGCCGATGACGCCCGGTTCATCGATATGGCGGGAGATGACCACGTGGCCCGTCGGGGTCAGGTCGGTCATGTAGCCGCCGATGCTCACGATCCGCGCGTGGTCCGGGGCCGAGACGCTCCCGCTCACCGACTCGGTCATCTTATCGGTCTTTGCGCTGATGCTGATGATGTTCCGGAAGCCCTGCGCCTCCTCGGTGGTGGTCTCGCTCAGCCGGATACCGCGCTCCTTTGCCACGAACTCCGCGTTCACGAAGTTGACCGGTGCCTGCAGGATCGGGTCGAGCATCCCCTTCAGGATGACGCGGGTGATGAACTTCGTATTCGGCAACGCTGCTGCCTCGCCCCCGTAGGTGATCGTGATCGATGCAAGCCTTCCCTCAATGAGCTGGATGAGGAGGCTGCCCATCTTCTGTGCGAGGACCGCGTAGGGCTCGACCATTGCCTGCTGCTCCGCGGGTATCATCGGAGCGTTCACCACATACTTCGCCGCACCGCCCGAGAGAACGCTGATGCACTGGTTTGCGACCGATGTTGCGACGTTCTTCTGTGCCTCGACCGTGCTTGCTCCAAGGTGCGGCGTGACGATCACCTGGTCCAGCCCGAGGACCGGGGAGTCCGTTGGGGGTTCGCTCTCAAAGACGTCCAGCGCCGCCCCGGCGACCTTGCCGCTCTTGATGCCGTCCGCAAGCGCCTGCTCGTCGATGATCCCGCCCCGGGCGCAGTTGATCAGCCGGACGCCGTCTTTCATCGTAGCGATGCTCTTTTCGTTGATGACGTGACGGGTCTCCTTGATCAGCGGCGTGTGGACGGTGATGACGTCTGCCCTCCGGAAGAGCTCGTCGAGCGGCACCATCTCCACGCCGAGGGTTGCCGCCCGCTCACTGCTGATGAACGGGTCGTAGGCGATGCACTTCATCTCCATCGCCTGTGCACGTTTCGCCACCTCGCGCCCGATACGCCCGAATCCCATGACCCCGAGGACCTTGTCGTTGAGTTCGACGCCCATGAACTTTGAGCGCTTCCACTCGCCCTTCTTGAGCGATGCCGTCGCCTGGGGGATATTGCGCGCGAGCGAGAGCATCATTGCCATCGTATGCTCGGTGGCCGCGAGGGTATTTCCTTCCGGGGCGTTCGCGACGACGATGCCCCTGCGCGTCGCCGCCTCGGTATCGATATTGTCGACCCCGGCACCTGCCCGGCCGATGAACTTGAGTTTCGCTCCCGCATCGATGACACGCGCCGTAACCTCGGTTCCCGAACGCACCAGCAGGGCATCGTAATCCCCGATAACCGCAACAAGTTGATCCTCGGTTAGCCCGGTATTGACATCCACATCGGCAAATTCCTTCAGGATGTCGATCCCTTCCTCTGCCAGCGGGTCGCTGACCAGCACGTTATATTTCACAGTTCAACCCATATCTCATTCGACATAATATGTATTGATGCTTTTTCCTCCGAAATCTTTTATGTAATGGTGAGAAGTATATGTGTGGTGCGAGCATGAAGGAAATGCCCAACGTATTGTGGCTCGAAGAAATAAAGAAGGAAGATATCATATCCGTAGGGGGAAAAGGAGCGTCATTGGGCGAGATGACCGCCATTGGCCTTCCTGTACCGAAGGCGTTTGTGGTGACCGCCCAGGCATTCCGCAAGTTCCTCGTTGAAACCGGAATCGAAGATACCCTCTTCCGCAAGCTGGAACGTCTCGATGTTGATGACAACGGAGCACTGGAGTCGGTCTCCAGGGAAGTTCAGGACCTCGTCCTGAGCGTCGGCATCCCCGACCAGATCAAAGCGGAGGTCGTCGATACCTATGCCCGGATGGGGGCGAACGGAACGGTCGTCGCCGTCCGGTCAAGTGCCACCGCCGAAGACCTGCCCGAGGCCAGTTTCGCAGGCCAGCAGGAGACATTTCTCAATATTCTCGGTGACGATGCCCTTCTCGATGCTGTCCAGCGGTGCTGGGCCTCGCTGTATGGCGCGCGAGCTATCTACTACCGGTCAAAACAGGGGTTCGACGATCGGAGCGTGAACATCGCCGTCGTCGTACAGGAACTCATCCGGTCGGAGAAGTCCGGCGTCATGTTCACCTCTCACCCAGTCACCGGCGAGCCGCTGACCATCGTCGAGGGGTCCTGGGGCCTCGGGGAAGCTGTCGTCTCAGGGAGCGTCTCCCCCGACAACTACGTCTTTGACCTGCGCTCCGAGCGGGTGGTCGATCGTCTGATCGCCGAGAAGGAGATCATGATCGTGCCGGAGGGCGAGCACGGGACAAAGATCGTCGAACTCTCCGCAAAAGAGCGCACCGCTCCGGTGCTCACCGATGCGGAAGTTGCTCGCCTTGCAATGCTCGGCAAGATCGCCGAGGACCACTACGGCATCCCGCAGGATATCGAGTGGGCCATCGTGGCGAACGACGTCTTCATCCTCCAGTCCCGGCCCATCACGACGATCCGGCGGCCGGATATCCCCCGCGCCGGTGCAGCAGCCGCGGGGCAGCAGAGTAGCCCCCTCGGCGTGGTGCTGCTGGAAGGCCAGGGTGCCTCCCCCGGCATCGCGAGCGGCCGGGTCGTGATCGTGCGGGACGTCAAGGAGACGAGCGCCGTCAAGGACGGCGACATCCTGGTCACGAAGATGACCAACCCCGACATGGTGCCGGCGATGCGCCGGGTCAGCGCCATCATCACCGACGAGGGCGGCATGACCTGTCACGCGGCCATCGTGAGCCGGGAACTCGGGACACCTGCGGTCGTCGGGACCAAGAAGGCAACGAAGATCCTGACCGACGGACAGATCGTCACCGTCGACGGTGAGAAGGGCACCATCTACGAGGGAGCGGTCGAGGCGCCCGTGGCGGCACCAGCAGCACCGACGGCGGCGGCAGCGCCCGCCCCGGTGATCACTGGCACCCTCGTCAAGGTGAACGTCTCCCTCCCCGAGGCCGCACAGCGTGCTGCCGCCACCGGAGCGGACGGCGTCGGCCTTCTGCGGATCGAGCACCTCATCCTCGGCCTCTCAAAGACCCCCGGCTGGTACATCGAGCACGACGAGGAGGAGGCGTTCATCACCGAACTCTATACCGGTATCAAGACGGTGCTCGATGCGTTCCCGGGTAAGCCCGTCTGGGTCAGGACACTCGATGCCCCGACCGACGAGTTCCGGAACATGGAGGGCGGCGAAGAGGAGCCGCTTGAGCACAACCCGATGCTCGGTTGGCGCGGCATCCGCCGTGACCTCCAGAGCCCCGGCCAGTTCCGCCTGCAGGTCGAAGCGTTCAAGCGGCTCTGGGCCGCAGGCTACGACAACCTCGGTGTGATGTTCCCGATGGTCAACCACCCCCGGGAGTTCATCAAGGCGCGGGCGATGATGGCGGAGTGGGGGGTCGACGTGGAGACGGCGACCCTCGGCATCATGATCGAGATCCCGAGCAGCGTCGTCCTGGTCGAGGACTTCATCAAGGCCGGGATCAGGTTCGCCTCCTTCGGGACGAACGACCTGATCCAGTACACGCTCGCCATCGACCGGAACAACGAGAACGTCGCCGACATGTACGAGCCCGAGCACCCCGCCGTGCTCAGACTGATCGACTACGCGATCCAGACCTGCCGCAAGCACCGTGTCGAGTGCTCCATATGCGGCCAGGCCGGCTCCGACCCGAAGATGGTGACCTGGCTTGTTGAGCACGGCATCAGCAGCGTCTCCGCAAACATCGACGCGATTCCGCGGATCCGGGAGACCGTTGCGCGGAAAGAGCAGCAGATCCTTCTTGATGCGGCGAGAAGAAATGCGTGAAGTGGGATGCCCTGAGGAGGACCTCTTCTCCTTCCTCCTGTCAAAGCGACAGGAGGACCTCGGGTACCGGAATATCTTAAGTTCAATGTGCACGCCGCCCCACCCGGTCGCGGCACGGGCGCATGCCATGTTCCTTGAGACCAACCTCGGAGACCCCGGGCTCTTCCCGGGGACGGCTGCGCTTGAGGAACTCCTCGTCGAGCGGCTCGGCACCCTGATGCACCATCCCGGTGCAGGCGGCTACGCCACCTCCGGCGGGACGGAGTCGAACATCCAGGCGTTCCGGATCGCAAAGAAGCAGAAGCCGGTGAAGTCTCCGAACGTCGTGGTCCCTGCATCCGGCCACTTCTCGTTCCAGAAGGCTTGTGATATCCTGGGGCTTGAGATGCGGACGGCACCGCTCGACGCGGAGTTCCGGATGGATGTGGAGGCGGCGGACGATCTCATCGACCGAAACACTGTCTGCCTCGTCGGCATCGTCGGGACGACGGAGTACGGGATGATCGACCCCATCACCGCTCTCTCCGACGCGGCCGAGGAACGGGACGTCTTCCTCCACATCGATGCCGCGTTCGGCGGGATGGTCGTCCCGTTCCTGGACCGGCCGGTCCCGTTCGACTTCCTGCTCCCCGGCGTCGACTCCATCTCTGTGGACCCTCACAAGATGGGGATGAGCACCATCCCGGCAGGCTGCCTCCTCACCCGGGATCCGGCGTGCTTCTCGTGCCTCAACGTCGAGACACCCTACCTGACGGTGAAGCAGGAGTGCACCCTCGCCGGCACCCGGCCGGGGGCTTCGGTGGCCGCCGCCGTCGCAGTCCTCGAGTACCTGGGGATGGACGGCATGCGGGCGGTGGTCGCCGGGTGCATGGAGAACATCCGAAGGCTGATCGAGGGGATGGAGACGTTCGGCTGCCCGCGGGCCGTGACCCCGGACGTCAACGTGGCGACGTTCTCCTGCGACCGTGTGCCGCCTGGCTGGCGGGTCTCGCGGACCCGGGCCGGGCATATGCGGATCGTCTGTATGCCCCACGTCACCCGCGATGTCATCGAGGCATTTTTAAAAGACATGAGTGATAGCAATGCTTGAACGACTGATTCAATCGCTGGAGGCCGCCCCGATCATGAAGCGGGGAGAGTACAACTACTTCATCCACCCGATCACCGACGGGGTGCCGCTCCTTGAACCCGCGCTCCTCCGCGAGGTCGGGTGCGCCATGGTACGGTGCCTCGACTTCGCCGGGGTCGACAAGATCGTCACCTGCGAGGCGATGGGCATCCATATCGGCGTCTCCCTCTCGATGATGACCGATATCCCGCTGGTGGTCGTCAGGAAGCGCTCCTACGGCCTGCCCGGGGAGGTCGCGGTCCACCAGACCACGGGCTACTCGAAGGGAGAACTTTACTTGAACGGCATCGAGGCAGGCGACCGTGTCGTCATCATCGACGACGTCTGCAGCACCGGGGGGACCATGCGCGCCCTTATCGGCGCAATCGAGCACGCCGGCGCTGAGATCGCCGACATCTGCGTGGTCATCGGGCGGGGCGATGCGGAGATCGGGAGGCCGATCAAGACCCTGGTCAGGATCGAGGTCGATGAAGACCGGGTGCGTGTCGTTGATACCGGTCTCTGATATCGTCGAGCGCCTCCGCGCTCGCGGGGCGCGGTCGGTCGCCCTCCAGTTCCCCGCCGGGCTCGCACGGCAGGCCCCGGGGACGGCCGCCGCCCTCCGCCGCGAGGGGTTTGAGGTGATCGTCAGCGGCGACCCCTGCTACGGGGGCTGCGACCTCGCGCTCGACGCACTTCGGTTCGCGGACATCCTGGTCCACTTCGGTCATGCGCCGGTCGAGGAACGGCCGGACGTGCTCTACGAGCCGGTCCGGTTCGACTTCGACGTCGGGGTGCTTGAGGCGGCCCTTCCGCTCCTCCGCGCCCGCCGGGTCGGCCTCGTCACAACCGTCCAGCACGTCCACCTGATCGATGCGATGGCGGCCTACCTTCGTGACCACGGCATCGAGGCGATCGTCGCCCCGGGTGACGGGCGCGCCCCGCTCGCGGGGCAGGTCCTCGGCTGCAACTTCACCGCCGCACGGGCGACGGGGGCGGACGAGGTCCTCTTCGTCGGGACCGGGGTCTTTCACCCCATCGGCATCCGGCTCGCCACCCGTGCACGGGTCGTGGCGCTTGACCCCTACACCCGCGAGGTAGAGGAGGTCGACGCCGACCGTCTGGTCCGCCGCCGCGCCGCGGTGATGGCGAAGGCGGAGGGTGCCGCGAACTTCGGGATCATCATCAGCACAAAGAGCGGGCAACGGCGGATGGACCTCGCGCGAAGGCTCGTTGGCCTCTCCGATAAGGCAGTCCTGGTCGCGATGCGCGAGATCTCACCGGCCGAGATGCTCGACCTCGGTTTTGCCGCCTACGTGAACACCGCCTGTCCCCGGCTCGCCTATGACGACCAGATCCGGTTCCCGGTCCCGGTGCTGACGCCGCCGGAGTTCGAGATCCTCTGCGGGGTCCGGGCCTGGGACGACTATACCATCGACGAGTACCTCGCACCATGAACCTGCGACACCTGGAGATCCGCCTTGAGAGCCTCGCGGGCTTCGAGCGGCCGACGGCCCGGCTCGAACAGTACCAGACGCCAGCCCCGGTCGCTGCCCGGCTCCTCCACCACGCCATGATGCAGGGGGCGATCGAAGACCGCCGGGTCTGCGACCTCGGGTGCGGGACGGGGATCCTGGCCTGCGGCGCGGCTCTCCTCGGGGCCTCCGCCGTGACCGGGGTGGAGATCGACCCCGCTGCAATAAACGTCGCCCGGCGAAACGCGGAGACCCTCGGGGTCTCGGTAGAGTTCCTCGTCGCCGACGTCCGGAGCCCCGACCTCGACCGGACCGCCCTGACGTGCGACACCGTCGTGATGAACCCGCCGTTCGGGGCGCAGAAGGCACACGCCGACCGGCCGTTCATCGACCTTGCGCTCGAGATCGCGGGCGAGGTCTACGGTATCTTCAACGAGGGCTCGGCCCCGTTCGTCGCCTCCTACACAGAAGGGCGGGCGGAGATCGAGGAGGTGGTCCGGTGCGCGTTTCCCATGCGGCGGACGTTTGCCCACCACCGCAAAGAGCGAGTCGATATCACGGTAGAGATCCTACACTTACGCCGGATCTGAAGACCGTGACCTCCGATACGAAATCCGTCTGGGGACTCTCCGCAGCCCACCTGGTGACCGACCTCTACTCGCCGGTGCTGCCCGCGATCCTGCCGCTCCTCATCGCCGACCAGGGCTACTCGTTCTTCCTCGCGGGCCTGATCGTCACGGTCTACAACCTCACGTCATCGATGGTGCAGCCGCTCGTCGGCTGGGTCTTCGATACCCGGGGGTTTGCCTTCCACATCAGCACGACGGTGCTCATCAGCGCGACCTTCATATCCATCGTCGGCCTCCTCGACAGTTACGCCCTCGTCCTTGCATCCGTCGCCGTCGCGGCGCTGGGACACGCTTTCTTCCACCCGAGCGCACTCGGAACCGTCAGCCGCCTCACCCGGGACGCGAGCCGCGGGAGGATCACCTCCTACTTCGTCATCGGCGGGAACCTGGGCTACGCGATCGGCCCCATCTGCGCCGGTGTCGCGGTTGGGCTCATGGGCCTTCAAGGCCTCGTCATCCTGATCATCCCCGGCATCGTGATGGCCGTGGTGCTCCGGCGCATCCTGCCCGCCCCCGACCGTGCAGCGGTCCCGGCGGCGCCTGTCCGGACCGGGCGGCCCGCCTACCGGGCGATCACCCTCCTGATCGTGGCATCGGGCCTCCGGGCGTGGGCGATCTTCGGTTCGGTCGCCTACCTCCCCACTTTCCTCACCCTGCGAGGGACCGACCTCGTGACCGCGAACCTGCTCGTCTCGGCCATGCTGATCGCCGGGGTCGTGGGACAACTCGTCGGCGGGATACTCTCCGACCGTTACGGCCGTAAAGAATACACGCTCGTCGGGCTTGTTGCCGCCGTCCCACCGTTCTTTGTATTCCTCACCTCGAGCGGCATCGTCTCGATCATCGCGCTGATGGTCTTCGGGTTCATCCTCTGGTCGACCTTCGCCGTCACCGTCGCAATGGCCCACGAGATAGCACCGGGGAACGTCGGGCTCGTCTCCGGCCTGATGCTCGGCCTCGCAGTCGGCGTCGGCGGGATGGGGGTTGCGGTCACCGGGTGGATCGCCGACCTGACAGCCTCGCTCCCGCTCGGCCTCATGACGATCCCGGTCGCGATCGTTCTTGCCGTCCCGTTCTTCCTCGCCGTCCCCTACCCCTGGAAGGTTCTCGCCCGGGGCCGGTCTCCCGCCCGGGGATGAGGGCCCCAACCCCTTAAGTAGAGGGAGTGCTGATTCACCCCCAATGGTCACCCGGTTTCAGCGCTACCGGCAGATGGCGGATGTGCTGGTCAAGTACGGTTTTGGAATATTCGTCGAGGAGGTTATCCCCGGGGGCAAGCGGCTCCGGGCGCTCCGCAGGCCACCTGAAGTGGAGCTATCGGTCTACGAGCGGATCCGCCTTGCTATCGAGGAGCTGGGGCCCACCTATGTGAAGTTCGGCCAGATCATGAGCACACGCCGGGAGCTCTTTCCGCCCGAACTCATCGAGGAGTTGCAGAAACTGCAGGACCATGTCGCTCCGGTCCCTTTCTTCGAGATCCGGCCGGTGATCATGAAATACTGTCCGAACCTCGAGGAGTGCTTCGATATCATCGAAGCGGAGCCGGTTGCGGCGGCCTCCCTCTCGCAGGTGCATCGTGCGGTGACGAGAGACGGCCGCGTCGTCGCTCTCAAGGTGCAGCGCCCGGGAATCCGGGACCTGATAGAGACCGACCTCCAGATCTTACAATCGCTCGTGCCACGGGCGGAGTCGGTCTTCCCGGACCTGCGGATATACAACCTGCAGGGTATGGTCGAAGAGTTCTCGGCCCAGATCCGGCGCGAACTGGATTTCACCCAGGATGGGCTGAACGCGGAGCGCCTCAAACGGAACCTGAGCGACGTCCCATGTGTGAAGATCCCCGCGATCTACTGGCAGATCTCCGGCCCCTGCCTCCTTGCCATGGAATTTGTCGAGGGGGTCCGGATCGACGACGTGGATGCTCTCCGGAGACTTGGCCTCTTCCCGCAAGAGATCGCTGAGATCGGCTTTTCTGCCTATGTCCAGCAGATCTTCGTCGACGGGTTCTTTCATGGGGACCCGCACCCGGGGAACCTTCTGGTGACCGACCGGGGCGAGATCATCTTCCTCGACTTCGGCCTCGTCGGGGTCCTCCGCCCGGAGAAGAGGCGCGCCTTCGTCGACCTCCTCCTTGCCATGACCCGGATGGATGTATCCGGCATGATCGCAGCGTTTCGGAGGCTTGACGTCGAGATCAACCCGAAGATTCTCGACGCCCTGAAAGATGACCTCTACGTGGTCCTGCTTGACTACCGGGAGACGAAGATCGAGCAGGTGAACTTTGGGACAACGGTCCAGAACCTGACCGACGCTCTTCGCAGGTACCACATCCGGGTGCCGTCCACCCTGATGCTCATGATGAAGGTGATCGTCATGGTGCTGGACATCGGCACCCGGCTCGACCCGTCGTTCAACTTCGAGCAGAAGCTCCGGCCCCACCTGATGGAGATCGCTGCACAGCAGCGGCTCTCCTCCGACAACGTGACGGGGGCGGTGCGGTCCCTGGTGGGCGCGGCGGAGAATCTGCTTGCCATCCCCGGGAACGTGAACGAGACCTTGAAGACCCTCTCGGAGGGCACCGTCACGATCGAACTCGAGAACCGCGACCTTACCGCGATCGTCGGTGTCATCGATCGGACGAGCGACAAGATCATCATCGGGCTGGTGATCGCTGCGATCGTTGTAGGCTCTTCGCTGATCTTCCGGGTG
>Ga0265294_10008754_pt1 | contig 11758 bp, 9 predicted proteins | sample MunlanPumphouse3_FD_192504 | JGI IMG/M metagenome (GOLD analysis project Ga0265294, IMG submission 192504) | Groundwater microbial communities from a municipal landfill in Southern Ontario, Canada - Pumphouse #3 | ecosystem: Environmental > Aquatic > Deep subsurface > Groundwater | place... | reverse complement strand
GCTTGTGTGACATAGCGTTTTGAGTCCCATCAGGGACGTGAGTTTAGATAGAAACGTTCGCTGTACAGTCATCCGAGTCCCATCGGGACGGCAGTTTAGATAGAAACGTGCGCCGTACAGTCATCTTAGTCCCATCGGGACGGCAGTTTAGATAGAAACGTGCGCCGTACAGTCATCTTAGTCCCATCGGGACGGCAGTTTAGATATAGCTAATCAGAAGATAGACATGGATATAACTATCTAAACTGTCGTCCCGATGGGACTCGGATGGCGCATCATTACCTTTCTCTATCTAAACTGTCGTCCCGATGGGACTCGGATGGCGAATCATTGCCTTTCTCTATCTGAACTGTCGTCCCGATGGGACTCGGATGGTGCATCATTGCCTTTCTCTATCTGAACTGTCGTCCCGATGGGACTCGGATGGCGAATCATTACCTTTCTCTATCTGAACTGTCGTCCCGATGGGACTCGGATGGCGCATCATTGCCTTTCTCTATCTGAACTGTCGTCCCGATGGGACTCATGCGGTGAAGGGATTACCTTTCTCTATCTGAACTGTCGTCCCGATGGGACTCGGATGGTGAATCCTTGCCTTTCTCTATCTGAACTGTCGTCCCGATGGGACTCGGATGGCGCATCATTGCCTTTCTCTATCTGAACTGTCGTCCCGATGGGACTAGAGGGACAATGCTACGGTTTTAAGTCATTGCACAAGCTCTGTCGCTAGTGACATTGATTATTCAACGGTCTTTATTGGGTGGTGGGCTGGGCATGGATTATGTCATTTCCAACTAAACACGAAATAATCTCTCGAATACCCCTGAACGTGGAACAATTATTGCATGGAATTCCTTGTGTTTCCATGGAATCAGTGCATGGCCTGAATGTCATGTATTCAACCAATTAAAGGAGTCTCCGATGAAACGTTTTTGTTGTGTATTACTATTATTATCACTTTCAATACTGTTGTTAGCCTTACCAGTCACCGAAATCCGAAGATCCCATAACATCCGTTTTTATGGCAATGTGCTGAATGACTCCATTGCGGGAAACTGGGTATTCTGGAGCGAACCTGATGATCCGGATGGACAACTCATGGCTATGAGATACAACAATTTGGGTTATGCCATGTTTGGTGAACCTCTTTGCATTTCCCTGTCAGTCAATCCCATCAAACTCCTGCAGGTGGAAGCCAGCAGTGATGGCAATGTGATCCTGTTTTACCAGACACAGATTGGGGAATATTACGTAGATGCCAGAATCCAGAAGATTAATGCTTCAGGTCAGTTTATGTGGCAGAATGACGGTATATTAGTTGGTGAGTGTCATGATTATAAATTCCCCGATGCCATGATTTGTGCAAACAACATAGGTGGCGCTTATGCTGTTTATCATAGTGATTATGGTAGTGACAGGATTTACCAGGGTGTAAACTTGGATAACAGTGGCAACAACATTTGGACTGCTCAGGCGAATTTTGAGATTCCTCAATCCTATCACATAGAACAATTGCTCATCGATAGTGCCCAGAATCTAATCATAAATATAGCCAGATTTCAGGTGCCCCCTTATATCTTCAAGGTGGATAGCACTGGAAATGTTGTTGGCAGCTATCCAATGTTTGATGACACTGCAGCTATACCTTATGCTACAATGATCTGCCCGGCAAGTGACGGAAGATTGCTGCTTTATTCCAAGCTCGATTATTCCAGCCAGCCATTGCAGCTGCAAATGGTAGATACCAATGGTAGTTTGCTGTATGACGAACCTCTGGAGTTCTTCAATAGTGGTGGCTACATCACTAATATTCAATTTCGAGCTACACCAGATGGGGGATTCTTTGGCTCCTCCATTCTTGACAGTGCTCCACAATTGCTCCCATTTAGTGTGATAGCGTTCAGGCTGAATGCAAATCTGGAACAAGTTTGGGGGGATTCCTTAAATGTAGTTTATGGTGATTCGGATACCATTATGGATCCCTATATGCTGATTGACGCTGAGGGAAACTGCTGGATTTCTTGTATTGTCCGAAGTGATTACACAGATTACGAGCTTAAGCTATTCAAGGTAGATGCTTTGGGCTCAGTCAGCAATCCTTCAACGCCCATCTCCGCAGATACTCAGATGAAGGAATGTCAGCGATTAATCTGCCTGGACAATCTGGTAATGATAGTATGGAAGGATTATCAGGGAGATCAGGTAGCTTTGAAAAGGCAGATCTTTGATCCCTCTGCCACTGCTCTTTTACCTCAATATGGGCTGCCAATAAACTCGAAGCTTTCTGGAACTGCACGTCTCTCAGAGTTTCACAGTTTGGGAGATCGCAGCATCTGCATCTGGAGTGATGACAGAGGTATCGGGCCTAAGCTATATTATCAGGTCCTGGATGAATACCTCAACCCCATATTTATGGGAAACGGGATTGAGATTCCCATGGATGCCGATGATTGCTCAATTATCGCAGCAGCAGTGAGTCCACAAAACACACTTACCGTAGTATGGAAGTGTTACTCCGACGATGGTACAGATGCAGCATTCCTGCAGGAGATTGATTCCAATGGCAACTTGCTGTATCCGGGAAATGGAATACTGATTGGTCAGAATCAATTGAATCTTGGCCTGACCATATCTTTTGATGGCAATGCGCGCTTGATCTACTGGATCGATTACTATGCCAACTCATCTTACAGGATGATTGTCAAAGGACAGAAGATAGAATCCGGTGAAGCAATTTGGGGAAGCGAAGGGATCACCATATATGATGTACCCAGTAGCGGCATCGAGAGTGTCCAATCAGTTAACAACTACCTTCTGATCAAGGTAGAGGATAGCGGCACTGGTGTAAACCATATCCAGGTGCTGTCGCTTCAAGCAGATGGCAGTAGCAGCCCGGGCTGGCCAGAAAATGGAATCACACTACTGGATGATGAACACAATAGCTTCCACGAGAAAATCCTGAAAGTGGGAGTGATCGGGGATGATTTATTTACTCTGGTCTGGCGTTTTAATGTAACCGGAATGTATATGATAATGCAAAAGGTCAGTGCAACTGGAGAATTACTCTGGGGTAATTCCGGGCTTACAATTGCTGATGATGGCAGTTCATACCCAGAGATCTCTGCTGTGCTTTTCTCAGACTCAATATATGTTTCTTACTACTTGTCCGATCAGACTTGGTATTTGAAGAAAATAGATACAGAGGGGAATCTGCTATTTGCGCAAAGCTTAGCTCTACCGGGTGGATATGGATATTACTTCTCCGAGTCTTTGATAGAGTATGATAACGGCACTCTCTCATTTGTTCATCTTGATCATTTTGAAAGCTCACTAATCAAGTTAGTCAACACCGTTTTCAGTCCCGAAGGAGAGCAACTGGATTCACGGGTCATTGGTTGCAAACAATTCTATGATCTTGCCACGGCTAAGGTCAACAATAAATGTGTAATCCTAAGCGCTGAGTGTTACCGCGATTTATTCAGCTGGAATGAAAAAGATTTCGTGAGTCTCTATGCCTATTCTCTGTCAGAACCTGTGGCTATTACTGACCATGTAGCGGAGCAAACGCCCCTGCTTCAACTCGCTCAGAATGTTCCCAATCCGTTTAGAGCCAATACTACCATCAGCTACAAACTTGGTGATGAATCTCCTGTGGACCTGGAGATTTTCAATATCAAGGGGCAATTGGTCAAGAGAATGAACCTTAGCGCCAAAGGAGCTGGTGAACACCAGATAGTTTGGGATGGTCTGGACAGCAGAGGGAATCTCTGCGCTGCAGGCCTGTATCTTTACAAAGTCCAGGCAGGTAAATACAGCGCCAGCCGCAAAATGATCCTGCTCAAATAGAAACTCAGCCTACTTTGTTTCGGAGCTATCCCTATGACCGCGGATAGCTCCATTTTTTTGAATCCAGTCCCGATCCGCTTTCAGGTAGCTTAGATACATCAGAAAGCTATCCGGCGAGCAGGGTCAGATCATAAGTTCAGGGTATTAATCTCCCGCAAATAAATCAGTTGACTAAATCACCTTGCTTCAAATGCTGGTATTCTGAGAAATAATTACTGGAAGTGCCATGCTTATAGCTAAGATATTCGTTCAGCTCAAGCCCAGCGTGCTTGATCCGCAGGGAAAGGCAGTTACTAATTCCTTGCACAACTTAGGGTTCAATCAAGTGCATGAAACCCGAATCAGCAAATACATCGAAATCCGCTTTGATAGCAACGATAAAACCGAAACGGCAAAACAGGTTGAAAAGATCTGTGATAGCCTCCTGGCCAATCCCAATACCGAAACCTATCACTTTGAATTGCAGGAGTGCTAAGTTGCGAGTAAGCGTGATCACTTTCCCCGGCTCAAATTGCGATCATGATGCCTATGAAGTATTCAAGAGCAGAGCACATGATGCTAAGCTGATCTGGCACAAGGATCATGATCTTGAAGATCCCGACCTGGTGATCCTGCCGGGTGGTTTTTCCTATGGAGACTATCTGCGTTGCGGAGCTTTAGCCCGTTTTTCACCCATTGTTAATGAAGTGCTGGCTTTTGCCAATCGCGGAGGATTGGTGATGGGGATTTGCAATGGCTTTCAAATCCTGACCGAAACCGGTTTACTTCCCGGAACGCTACTGATGAACTCTGATCTGAAGTTTATCTGTAAACACCAGTTCATCAGGGTGGAAACTTCAAATAGTCCCTTCAGTAAAGGAATAGAGCCAGGTACTATTTTGGATATACCAATTGCCCACAAAGAAGGCAATTACTTCATCGACGAGTCCGGTTTGAACAGCCTTCAGGACAACGATCAGGTCTTGTTCCGTTATTGCGATGTCCAGGGTGAATATCAGGACAATCCCAATGGTGCGATTGACAACATTGCCGGGATCATAAATACAAAACGCAATGTGTTGGGGATGATGCCACATCCCGAACGTGCAGCCACAGATAGTGTGAGCAGTCAGGATGGCCGGAAGATATTTCAAGCTCTTGAAAGATACTTTGATGGCCGGAATTAATCTATTGATCCCGCCTGTATGTCTCGGCTGCCACGAGAGCTTGCTGGATGCCGAATCGATTCTCTGTCCCTCTTGCCAGGCCAGGATCAAGCTGATTCCCCCAAATGGCTGTCCCAAATGCGGGTTAGCCATGGAAGACGGTGTTTGTCCTGCCTGCAGTGAGTTTAAGTATGATTTTGACCGATCTCATTCGGTATTTTATTATGAGTCTCCCCTCACCGATTTGATCCACAACCTCAAGTACAGAGAACACACTAGAGGAGCTGGATTTCTGGCCTCAGGCATGGCTGCTTTTGTAAACAATGACGCCCATTATAAACAAAGCGATTACATCACTGCAGTACCCCTGCATGCGGTCAGAAAGCGCGAAAGAGGCTATAACCAGAGCGAACTGATAGCCCGTAGAATCGCTAAACTGACAGGGATTAAATATATCAAAGCGGTGAAACGCCGTCGCTATACAGCCAGCCAGACTATGCTGCATAAAGATCAACGGCTGCACAACCTGCAAGGTGCCTTCCGGGCATATCCGAACAAATCCTTAAACGGGAAACAAATCATCCTGGTTGATGACGTGTTTACCACCGGAAGCACACTCAACGAGATAAGTAAAAGCCTGCATCAGGCTGGAGCTGCCAAAGTCTTGGGCTTGACAGCCTGCAGGGCGTAATTATTATGGCTTACGAATATCAGGAAATACGAACCAGTATCAGCAACGAAGAAGCTCACGAATTGATCGAGAAAGTAGCGCGCTTCATCGCTGTCAGAGGTCTGGCCCCGGCAGGGATTATGCTGATCGAATCCCTGCATCCCCTGCACAGCATTGGCAGTCAAGCCATGTATTTCGTGCTTCCTTTTGCCGAGATCATCTTTGATTCCCAAAAGTATCAGCGTTTTGCCCTGATGATCCAAAAGGAAGAGAACATCAAAGCTCTGGTGAAACGCATTGACGAGCTGGATGAAGAGCTGAACCGGGAACGCCGGGCTGAAGCCAGATTGAAGAGTAAACGCCGGAAGAATCTCTGGAAAGCCAGATTATCAAGAATCTTTAAATCCAAGAATAAAGCTGAATAAGCGGAGGATATATGCAATACGATGAAAAACGCCTTACGCGCATTGTTGCTACTGACTGTGGCAGCACGACCACCAAGGCGATCTTGATCGAATACGTTGATGGCGAATATCGCCAAACCATCCGTGGTGAAGCTCCCACCACTGTGGAAGCCCCCCTGAATGACGTGACCAAAGGCGTGATCAACGCCACTCAGGAGCTTGAGGAACTGGCACGTCTGAAGTACAACAATCCCAACATCAAGTTCATGGAAGATGGAAACTTTATCATCCCCCGCAAAGGCGATGTGGGCGTTGATGCCTATGTATCCACTTCTTCAGCCGGTGGTGGTTTGCAGATGATGGTTACTGGTGTGGTAGCCTCCATGACCGGGGAAAGTGCCGAACGCGCAGCCCTTGGTGCAGGTGCCATCGTGATGGACTTGATCGCCAGCAACGACAAACGTATGAACCACGAGAAGATCGAACGCATCCGTCACCTGCGTCCGGATATGATCCTGATGGCAGGTGGTGAAGATGGCGGAACCATCAAGCACGTAGTGGAAATGGCAGAGCTGGTTTCAGGCGCCGATCCCAAGCCTCGTTTGGGTTCCTCTTACAAGCTTCCTGTAATTTATGCCGGTAACGTTGAGGCTCAGGAAGAAATCAAAAACACTCTCGCCAAGAAAGTTGATCTGATCATCACTGATAATCTGCGACCAAAGCTGGAGACTGAAAACCTGGGACCTGCCAGGGACAAGATTCATGACATTTTCATGGAACACGTGATGCAGCAAGCTCCTGGCTATAACAAATTGATGGAATGGACCAAAGGACCGGATCTGCAGCAGGTTCCCATTATGCCAACTCCCGCTGCGGTAGGCAACATCATGCAAACAATCGCCAAAGACGAGCAGATTGAAGTTGTAGGTGTGGATATCGGTGGAGCCACTACTGACGTATTCAGCGTTTTCACCGAAGAGTATATCTTCAACCGTACCGTGAGTGCAAACCTGGGTATGAGTTATAGTATTTCCAATGTGCTGGCCTCCAGTGGTCTGAAAAACATCATGCGTTGGGTTCCCTTTGATTTGGATGAAAGCGAACTTCGAAACATGATCAAAAACAAGATGATCCGCCCCACGACGATACCATCACTGTTGCAGGAACTGGTTTTGGAACAAGCCATTGCCAAGGAAGCTCTGCGCCTCGCTTTTGAACAACACAAGGAGTTTGCCAGCAGCCTCAAGGGTATGCAGAAACAACGTGACATCTCTGAAGCATTCAGCCAATCCACCTCGGGAGCAACAATCGTCAATCTGATGACCCTGAACCTACTGGTAGGCAGCGGTGGAGTGCTTTCACATGCTCCGCGCCGCAATCAGACTGTGATGATGCTGATTGACGCCTTCCTCCCGGAAGGAATCACCCGTTTAGCCGTCGATAGCATCTTTATGATGCCACATCTGGGCGTTCTCTCTGAAATCAGCCCCAAAGCCGCCACAGAAGTGTTCCGCAAAGACTGCATGGTATATCTGGGAAGTTGCGTAGCCCCTGTTGGCAAAGGTAAATATGGCAAACCAGCCCTATATGTCAAGCTTGATTTACCCGATGGAAAGAAGTTTGAAGAAGATATCCCCTTTGGCGAGCTGCGCCTGATTCCCTGCCCCGTTGATCAAGTTGCAAAAGCCACCCTGAAAACCCGGGGCGGCCTCACCCTGAACAGCGAAAAGGCAAAAGAACTGGAAATCGAGCTTCACGGCGGCACAGTGGGTATTGTGATCGACACCCGGGGACGTCAACCATTCGCTCTGCCCGAAGAGAAAACTGAGCGAATCCAATCACTCAAAAAGTGGATGCGAGAACTTGACGCGTATCCCGAAGATATTCTGGTATAGGAGGAACAATGGGACAAGCATATTCTGCCGGATTAACCGTTACCGATAGCATCATCCTGCGCAAAGAGCGCATTCTGCCTCTCAAAGGAGAGGTTCTAGTCAAAAAAGGTGCCAAGGTCAAAGGCGATGACGTGGTTGCGCAAACCCTCCTGCCTGGAAAAGTAGTTCCCTTCAACCTGGCCAACAAATTGGGCGTTACACCTGCCCAGTTGTTACAATATATCAAGATCAAACCCGGAGATCAGATTACCAAAAAAACCGTGCTGGCAGAGAATAAAGGACTCTTTGGACTGGGTCTTTTCAAGAGTGAAGTACGTTCTCCTGTCGATGGTGAAGTGGAAAACATATCCGCAGTAACCGGACAGGTTTTGCTGCGTGAACCACGGATCCCTGTGCAAGTGAAAGCGTTTCTGGATGGGATGGTAACCGAGGTTATCGAAGGCGAAGGCGTGGTCATCGAAAACAAGAGTGCCTATATTCAGGGGATCTTTGGAATTGGTGACGAAACTCTGGGCGAGCTCAAAATGCTTGCCGATACTCCAGATGACGAATTGGATGCCGGAAAGATCGACGATAGCTGCCGGGATAAAATCTTAGTAGCTGGGAGCTTCGTTCCCTTCTTTGTGATTGATATTGCCCGCAAACACGGGGTAAAAGCCATTATCACCGGCGGGATCGACGATCAGGATATCAAAAAGCTTCTCGGTTATGATATCGGAGTCGCCATTACCGGACATGAAAACGTTGGCATCACTATCATCTGCACCGAGGGATTTGGCAAGATTAAAATGGCAGATAAGACCTTCAATCTGCTCAAGCAATTTGATGGTAAAAAAGCCTCCGTTCATGGACATACCCAGATTCGTGCCGGAGTGATCCGTCCGGAAATCATTATCCCTCTGGATTTTGATGAGAATGAGCTCGTTTCCAAAGAAGCAAGCCTGCCCGTCCTGGAGATTGGGACCCTGGTGCGGATAATCCGTCAGCCTCATTTTGGCCGCATAGCCAAAGTCACTGCCCTTCCGGAAGAGCTCACCATGGTAGAATCCGAAACCCTGGTGCGCATTATGGAAGCTGAGTTTGATGATGGCACCAAGATCAGTCTGCCCCGTGCCAATGTAGAAGTAATCGAATCCTAACCATCAAGCATTAGAAATACATCCATCAAGGCTGCTTTCGGGCAGCCTTTTTCCTATTATGCAGTTTCCACTTTGAAATGACATAATCTTGCCGGGGCATGGAGCGGAGCCCCATACAATATTGGGTGGTGGGCTGGGCATGGATTATGTCATTTCAAACTAAACACGATATTACTCCTGATGAGGCAATGAGCGCTTCGGCGAGCTCCTGTACATCCCAAAACAAAAGGCCCTGCGCAATGCAAGGCCATGATGTCTTATCTAATTGACTATTACTTAATGCGGTTAAGGATGCTGTGGACAGCCACTCCGATGTCACTTTCCAGCTTGTTCATCATCTGGCGACAAACGTTCCCTGGTAACACTCTGGCTCCCTTTGCAGCAAGCTCCTTGCTCATCTGATGCAGAGCTGACGTACCTCCCAAAAACCTGATTGGAAAGCCCATTGTAGCAAAAGGCATTGCGGATTTGCCCTGCAATCCAGAGCATTGTTTGATCGCGGCGATAATCGCCGGTGAAGGCCCAAAAGCCCAAACCGGTCCACCGAAGAGGATCAGATCAAAGCTACTGAGATCCGGTAGATTGCTGAAGTTTATCGTTTGAGAATCTCGCACTGATGCCTTCTTGACAGGATTCACGGTCTGCAACTTGGTGCTGTTTACAGTGTGTCCTGCTTTTATCATGGCATCAGCCAGAGATTGCGCAAAGCGCTCTGTATTCCCTGTTTCAGAGTGATACAGAATCCCGATCTTCATGGCAGCATCTCTGGGCTTTGTTTGGCATTATCATCGCGTTTCCAGCGATCATCAATCTTGATGTTTACCGGAGAGTTCTCTTTGAAGTAATGCACAATCGCATCCCGGAGATTTATCTGATGATAGGTGATGTTTTCCTCAGGGACATTCATCAGCAGGTTCAATCCGGCATTACCTTGCATCAGGAAGTCTGTGGTAACCACTTTATAAGTCTTCTTGGGATCCCAGGGCTGCCCACCAATCTTCAAGCTGGTAACGCGGTCAAAATTGGGACGCTCTTTGGAATAAACAACATTTACTCCCGCAACGATCAATCCGGCGCGGGAACCCTCCACACGAGTCTCGATGATCCGGCGCAAGAACTCTCCATCACAGGTGAAACTCACTACCATGTTATCAAATGGCATCACCTGGAAGATGTCACGGTAGGTAACCGGACCATATTTGATTTCTGCGCGAACTCCACCCAGGTTCAGGAATGAGAAATCCGCATCCACCATGTATTTCATGGATTCAACGATAGTATTGCCCATGGGAGATTGAGCATCAACATTGGTGCGGGATAGATGCACTCCGGCATACCCCACCACTTCATCCATGCCTTTCTCCGCTTCTTTCACCTGAGCCTCGATCATTTCCATCGCTACGGGATCTGGAATGAACTGATCTTCAAATAGAGTAATCATGCTACCTTCGCGGAGGGCCGGGGATTCATAACCGGTAATCGTTTTGGTTTCAGGATCAATGGTGAGGGTCAACAAGCCCAGATTTGAGCCATAAGCATAACCTTGAATCACCATGGTGTGCGTATAGGGATCAATCCAGGGTTTGGGTATTCCCTTGTGAATATGGCCACCGATAAACAAATCAATACCTTCCACTTCCCGGGCTATTTCCTGAGCATCCCAACCCCAATGGGCTGTACGCCGTTCATATTTGGGATTTCCCTGGGCATCGTAGCGGCTGAGGTATGTTGATTCCACCTCATAGGGCAATCCTGCATGGCCTATCACGATTACCAGATCCACCAGTTCTTCTTCACGCAGAATCTTCACATACTTGCTTACAGTTTCCTTTTCATCCAGGAAAGTGATGTTCTTGATGTTTTCCGGGAAGCTCATCTTTTCTGTATCGGTAGTGGTAAATCCCAAAAGCCCAATGCGCAAACCCATGCGGTTGACAATTGTGTAGGGGAAGGCATACCAGGGTAGCTTCCCTGTGCGTTTATCAATCACATTGCAGGTGAGAATTGGGAAATTGGCCAGTTCGAGGGTTTTTTCCAGATCATCCTGCAGAATGTCAAACTCATGGTTTCCGACGGTCATGGCATCATAGCCGATGTAATTCATGTATTCAATTACAGCTCGGCCCTGAGTGACGGTTCCCACTGGCCGGCCCTGGAAAAAATCACCCACATCAACCAGCAGCGACTGCCGGTTGGGAGTTTCCCAGGAACGAACTTGCTTGATCAAAGTTGCCGCTGAAGCTCCCCCTCCTAATTGGGGTGGGAACTCCGGATTCATGAAAGTGGCTTGCGCCCGGTCTATTCCGCCATGGACGTCGTTTGACCACATTATGTCCAGACGGAGGTCTTCGGCAAAAGCCAGACTCAGTGCTGCAAGCAGCAGAGCCAAAACAAAGTATTTATGCATAACTACCCCTGTTCTATTACCAGCCAAAGGAGAGGCCGGCGTTGAGGGTGATGTAATTCTCTTTTACCTTGTCGGGATTATCCCAACCACGGTTTTGAAGATTGATGTATGAAGTAGGCCACAGCTCATAGCTGTTTGACCCGGTGTAAATCTTGTCATTGTAATAAGCATCACCAAAGAGATCCAGAGCTTCATAATCCCGGAAAGCATAACCAAAGCCAAGATCCAGAGTGAAGTTCTTTCCCAGATCCA
>Ga0265294_10008750_pt1 | contig 11761 bp, 2 predicted proteins | sample MunlanPumphouse3_FD_192504 | JGI IMG/M metagenome (GOLD analysis project Ga0265294, IMG submission 192504) | Groundwater microbial communities from a municipal landfill in Southern Ontario, Canada - Pumphouse #3 | ecosystem: Environmental > Aquatic > Deep subsurface > Groundwater | place... | reverse complement strand
TGGCACCACGCATCATTAAGGCGTGCCGAAAAGGCGAAATACAGTGCCTGAGTCTGCGCATAGCCGGCTATTGACGTTATAGAAATGCCGACAGCCACAATCAGCAATTTAAAAAAAGATGTAAATTTATATTTCATATTTATATTATTTATCAATTAATAATTTTCGATGATAAATACGCAGAGCCATCAAAATTCATTATTCGTGACAAAGCATTATCGTGCCGTAAAGCCAAGTGAGACACATATTTCTATTCCTCTGTTCATTCTTGTGCCGTTAATTTCGTACATATTAAGGTTCAGTGCATCTGCCAACTGTTCTATTTCCATTGAAGAAAACGTATTAGACAAGCCGAAATTATAGCCGGCATCAATACGTGTAATCATTTGAGCTTTACGACCCCAATATATTAACTTTATACCGAAGCCTGCTTTAGCGCCATAGTTCAGTCTGTTGATATTACTTTTTCCGAGATTAATTGTTCTGTTATCATCGAGTTTAATACTGCCGCCCATGCTATATCCGATATTAGGAGCTATAAATAAATAAGGTTTTGCCACATCATTATTACCCAAGTCGAAATACAGCGGCACATTAAGGTTGATATTATGAGCTATAAATTCATAATGGTCGATAAGTTCGCCTGCTTCTATGACAGTACCGGTTTCCATATATTGTAAAGTCGGTGCGATAGCAAAATGGTCAGACACTTTAAATTCCACGAACATACCAAGTATAGGCGATGGATTTATCATTGACGGCACATAATATTGGCGCAGCGTTGGGTCTCCGTACCACATATAGGCAGAATTTACGCCGGCTTTTATTCCCACGAAGACTTTTCCTTCTCTGTAAGCGTTATTACAATAATTTGAGCCTCTATATCCTTTTCTAAGATAATATTGCTGAGCATTAGCGGTGTTAATGCCGCAAAACAGCAATGTCATTATTAATATTACAAATATTCTTTTCATCGTTTTACAATCTTTAATTACCAATTACAATTTACTGCTACGCCGTCTCCGTCAACAAACATACGAGATGTAGTATTTTGGGGTGTTCCCGGTACATACGGACCTTTTACAATAATGAACGCCGACTTCAGATTTGCTATACCTGCAGAAGTTTTAGTACCTGTCATTATTGTTTGAGTGATAAGCTCCGTGCCATCTTCTTCAGTTCTTGTTTCTTCAAAATAAACGGTAAAATTATCTCCCGAACCACGAATATAACCGGCTTGAACCGATGTATATTCAGTCCCTTGTTTTGCTTCATAATACAACGTATTATCAAGTGTCTGGTTTTTAAATCGGAAATATTTAGGCTCAAAAGTCTCGCCGTACAGCATAGTATCAGAAGCCACTGACGAATATGTCAGAATATAAGGATCTGCAACATAGCCCTCATTTACCAATACAGGTGGGTCATCACCATCGTACAAAGTATCAAACATCAATAATAAATAAGGGTTTGTAATAACATCCTCAATCGGCATAATTGTACGAGGCAGAGGCAAAACATAAGTCTCCGACTCATTTTCAGTACAACTAACTGCAATTATGGCAAGAAATACCGAAATAATTATTCCTGATAACCAAATTTTACAACTTTTCATATATAATATCTTTTATTTTTATTACTAATAAATAAAATATGTATGGCAGCATTACACTGCCATACAACATTATCTTAATTTTACAAATTTATCTGTTATACTTACTTTTTTACTCTTCACATTAACATAATAAACACCTGAAGAATAAGATTTTACAGAATGATTTATCAACTTTCTGTCGCTTGATATTATTTCCGAGAATACATCAATAACTCTTCCGGAATCATCAGTTACGGTTAATGAAATTTCTCCTTCCACATTATCAAATTCTATGTTAATATAATCTGATGCAGGGTTAGGATAAATCAGCATTTTAGCTTGATTATCATAATCTTCAATGCCGGTTAAAGTACTGATTACAAACTCGGAAGAATTTAATGATTTTCCGCAGTCGTTATAAGCAGTAACTGTCAACGTACCAACTTCTCTACTTGAAAAATACACAGTACAAACATTAGAACTATCCTGTACCAACAACCACGGTGCATAATTAAGTTCCCAAATATAGTAAGTTGCAAATTCAACAGGCTCAACATAATATTCATATACAAATGTACCTGTTTCATTAAATGCTATATTATTTTCGCCATATATTTCACCAACATCAGCCGGTAACGGGTCTACTGTAAGTTCAAGGTAAACTATACTGTCGCAGTTTGTTACAGCAGAATATTCATACAAAGTATCGTATATCATACCGTAATTATAAGCGAATATGTTAAAATTATTTTCAGTATATCTTTCAAGCTGACAAATGGTATCATAAATAGTGTTTGTCAAAGTCGGGTTGATAGTCAGCGTTGTGTAGACTAAGCTGTCGCAGCCTGTTACCGCCGAATTGAAATGTACGAGATAAGTGCCTTCAACGGTACCGACTTCAAACACGGTATCACCGATAGCATATGGGAACGATGTTTCGCATAACACCAAATCATCATTGCCGATATATGTTTCAATAACTATGAGGCTGAGGCTTATCAAGCTGTCGCAGCCGGTTACTGTTTCAAACATAACATGATAAATTCCGCTTGTTGTGCCGGCTACAAATGTAGAATCGCCGTAAGTATATGGCAACTCGCCTTCACATATTGTAAGATCATCGGTGCCGGTATAAGTTTGATTTATCAAGAAGTTCAAAATATAAACACTGTCGCAATGAGTTGTTGTATACAAGCTATCGTAGTAAGTGCCGGTAGTTGTAACGCTTATGCCATGCCATTGATAAGGCATCTGTGCATCATTGTCACAAAGAGTAACATTATCTGTAAACTGATATGCCTGATTAACGGTAAGCGCAAGGACTATCAAGCTATCGCAGCCATAGACTGTTTGGAACATCACGTTATAATTACCGCTGACAGAGCCGGCGGCGAAAGTTGTGTCGCCATAAGTTACAGGCAAATCGTTAGAACAGATAGTCAAAGCATCGAAGCCTGAATAAATCGGGTTACTGTCTACCTCAACCTGTGAAATTACATTATCACAGTCGTTTATATCTGTAGCCTCAATGGTATATATACCTGCTGCCAAGCCGGTGAATATAAAACTATTTGCCATAGTTTCAGGACTTGTGAAACTTTGTCCCCATTCATTAATCCAAGAATAAGTATAAGGAGGTTCACCGCCTGTAAGACTGACTTCTATGCTTCCGTTAGACTGATTATCGCATCCATCTTGAATATTTACGATATTGAAGACTAATGGTATAGGAACAATATTATAAGTATAATGCCAATAAGACGAATCGCCGGCACAGCTGACATAGGAATAGGTATACACTCTTGTACCTTCGCAGACGAATGGCGTTGGAGTGTCGACAATGCTTTCCAATGTAGGAGCGACATCAAAGCCGCATTGGTCGACAACAGAAGGAGTTTGTGGTGTAACAGCATCCGATATTCTTGTCACGGTAGTTTCACCATCGGCAGGAACCACCGGCGGCTCGGTCATATCAATAGTATAAGTCAGATGCCATTCGGTGCTATTGGAGGCGCAGTCGGTATAAGTATATTTATACGTGCGAGTACCTTCGCAAGTCAACGGGTCGGGGGTATTTGTAATCAAAGTATCCGGGACTATCACATCGCCGCAGGCGCTGAAAACATCAGGCATATTTACAGGTACAGCATCAACTATACAAGCAACAGTAATATTGCTGTCGGCAGGAACCACAGGAGCTTCGGTGTCATCAATAATTACATGATATGTCAGATGCCAATCACTGCTATTTCCGGCGCAGTCGGTATAAGTATAAGTATAAACGCGGACACCTTCGCAAGTAAATCCGACAGGGTCATCATAAACATCAGGCTCACTCGGAATTATAACTTCGCCGCAGGCACTGAAGACTTCCGGTAGCGTTTCCGCCGGCACTGCATCAACAAGACAAGTTACCGTATCAACAACATCTGCTGTCGGAATTTCCGGTGCCACATCAAGAATTATATGGTAAGTCAGATGCCATTCGCTGCTGTTTTCAGCACAGTCGGTATAGGTGTAAGTATATACGCAAGTACCCTGACATGTAAATCCCCCAGGGTCATCTGCATAAGTTATGACAGGATTTATTGTATCACCACATGCACTTAGAACGACCTCTGTCATACCAATATCGACAGCATCCGCAATACAAGTCACTGTATCAACGATGTCCTGAGTTACAATAACAGGAGCATCAACAATATCAACAGTATAAGTCATAACCCAGTCGCTGCTGTTTCCGGCACAATCCGCATAAGTAAAAGTATAAACTCTTGTACCTTCGCAAGTAATAGGGTCATTATAATTATTAACTATTGATGTATCTACCGGTGTCAGTAAATTATCGCAAGCATCGTAAACCACCGGTAATTCGGGGAATACAGCTTGGTCGAAGCAAGAAACGGTAGCTGTAGCCGGTTCAGGGACAACAGGATTATCATTCATTTCGATATTGTAAGTATAAGTCCATGTTGTATCGCGACCTGTACAATCCACATAACTATAAGTATACTTCACGTATCCTTCACAGCCCGGAAGTTGGAAGACGGTATCGACTTGAATTCCGGGTGTCAGCATATTACCGCAAGCATCAAACACATCATCAATTGTCGGCGGTATTGCCGAAGCTATACATGAAATTGTAGTATCGTAATTAGCAGGAACGTATGGATAATCAGGTAAAACCACATGATATGTATAATTCCAGAAGCCGGGGTTACCGGAACAATCGGTATATCTATACATATAAATAACAGTTCCTTCGCAGACGATATTATTAGGATGTCTGATGATTGTAGTATCAGGTATTAAAACATGACCGCAAGCATCTGTAACTATTCCGGCATCAGGGGCAACAACATCAGCAGGACAGTTGACGGTTGTATCTACATTAGCAGGGACTTCCGGTGCTTGGCTAAGGATAATGGTATATCTCATTTTCCAGACAGAAGTATTATCACAGACATCGGTATAAGTGTAAGTATAAATACGCGAGCCGTTGCAAGTCAATTGGTCCGGATTGTCAACGAATGACGTGTCGGGGATAATCAAGTCATTACAATGTCCGTATACCGGCGGCATATTTACAGGTACAGCATCAGCCACACAAGTTACGACAGCATTACTGTCATCAGGAACTAACGGACGTACATTATGACCGACATTGTAAGTCATACGCCAAGTAGTATCATTGCCGTTACAATCTGTAAATGTATAAGCATAAACGCGAGTACCTCTACCTATCAAAGGACTTGGGTCATCAGTTATTTCTAATGTCGGAGTTATTAAATCGCCACATTCGCTATGTACTACCGGCACATTTACAGGGGCGACAGCTTCGGACACACAATTTACATAAGCAGAGCTGTCAAAAGGTATCTCAGGAGTAACATTAAGTTCGATATTGTAAGTCATTTCCCAAAAAGAAATATTTCCGGCACCGTCTTGATAAGTATGTGTAAACACACGCGTGCCGTTACAAGTTATAACAGTCGGTATATCTATATAGGTTATGACAGGTATTATTTCTTCACCACATTCGCTGTATACCGGTGGGAGGAAAACAGTATCTGCATCAGCAAGACAATTTACATGAGCGCTACTGTCAGCCGGCAATACCGGAGCTTGTGTAGAGATGATAGAGTAAGACATAGACCAGTAAGATACATTACCGGCACAGTCTTCGTATTTATATCTATAAATTTTTGCACCGTAATATATTACCGGATTTGGAACTTCCGTAATCAATGTATCCGGCATGATAAGTCTGCCACAAGCATCGTATACATCAGGCATCACCGGTGCAACAGCTTGAGATACGCAGGCAACTATAGCAGAACTATCTCTAACATTTATCACAGGTGCCAAACTCATATCTATGGTATAAGTAAGCAGCCAATTGGCAGAATTACCGGCACAATCTACATAAGTATAAGTATATACGCGGGTTCCTTGACATTCCAAAGGATCCGGATCATCATCAATTGATGTAATATCCGGAATTATTGTATCTCCGCAATGACTTAATACTGTCGGCGGTGTTTCAAGAGGCTGTGCTTCATCAATACATGTTACAAGTTCATATCTGTTCGGAGGAAGAATCGGCGCAACAATATTTTCTATCGTATAAACATAACGCCATTCAACAGGCTGTAATCCAGTACAATCCAAATAAGTATAAACATACTCACGAGTACCGCTACCATCACAAGTCAGCGGGTCAGGAGTATCATTGATAGTTGTGTCAGGAATTAAGACATTACCGCAAGCATCATAAACGAAGCCCGGATTTGGAGTAACGGCTCCGGCTATACATGAAACAGTTGATGCACCGTCTTCAGGAACTCTCGGAGCTTCTGTCATATTAACGATGTAAGTATAACTCCATGTCAGTGTATATTCCGTACAATCTTCATAGAAATATGTATATGTCATCATGCCTTCGCAAGTTACTGCTTCCGGATAAGCTATTGAATCATAAGCAAGTATATTACCGCAATAATCTTTAATTGTAGGCATAACACCTTCTAATTCGTGCGGCGGTATCAAAGCACTTGCTACGCAAGCCACTTCAGTAGTATCAGCTTCGACTTCTATAGTAAACGGCTGATAATCTATTGTATAAGTAAAATTCCAAACAGCAGAATCGCCGGCGCAATCTTTATATATATAGGTATAAACTATGTCACCTTCACATTCTAAAGTATCAGGAGTATAAGTATAAGATGCATAGCGAAGAGTATCTTCACAGTTGTCTAACACTATAGGCATCAGCTCATCTGCATTTTCCAAATCGTGCGGCGGAATTAAAGCCGCTGCCAAACAATACACTGTACTATCGCCATATAGCGATTCCGATATTACAAAAGGTATATAATTTATTGTATACACATAGCTCCATGTAGTATCTTTTCCGGCGCAATCTTGATAAGTAAATTCATATTTTCTTTCGCCTTCGCAATCAAGCAAAGCCGGATTATCAACGATAGCTGTATCAATTGGCGTTAAACGATTGCCGCAAGCATCATAGATGTAAACCTCATCTAAAGAAGGAAGAACTGCATCGGCAAGACATGCAACTATAACAGAATCGTTTGCCGGCACTATCATCGGATTAGTAAGGTCGATGTTATAAGTATAGCTCCAAGATATATTGTTAAGAGCGCAATCCGTATAAGAATAAGTATATTTCACATAACCTTCGCAAACAAACTGAGCAGGAACAGTGTCTACCTGAATTTCAGGAGTAAGCACATTACCGCAGGCATCATATACGGCAACTACTGCCGGCGGAATTGCAGCAGCGATACAGTTAACTGTTGTATCATAATTAGCAGGAACGACAGGATATTCGGTCAAGTCGACATGATAAGTATAATCCCAGTCGACTGTATTTCCGGCGCAATCCATATAAGTATAAGTATACACCATATCGCCTTCACAATCAACAGCATCAGGTGTTGTATATGTACGTCTGTTGCTGATGTCGTTACCGCAATAATCTAAGACTATAGGCATTACGCTTGGCTCTATCTCATGCGGCAGCGTAGCTTGTGCAGCACAATTCACTGTACTGTCGCCGGCAGGTGTATCTATTGTAAATTGTTGATAATCTACTGTATATACAAAATTCCATGTATCTTGATATCCGGCACAATCTTCATAAGTATAAGTATAAGTTATAGAACCTTCACATTCCAAAGTATCAGGTGTAAAAGTAAATGACAAATAATCAAGAGTATTCTGGCAATTATCTAACACTACAGGCATTACGCTCGGTTCTAAGTCGTGTGGCGGTATCAAAGCCTCTGCAAGGCAATACACTGTACTGTCGCCATTTTCTGCTGTTATTTCAAACGGCTGATATACTACTGTGTAAATATAATCCCATGTATCTTGGTTTCCTTCACAATCTGTATAAGTATAGGTATAAGTCATACTACCTGCGCAATCAACTGTATCTGAGACATTTGTCAACACAGGCTCAAGCGTATTACCGCAATTATCTGTTACTTCGGGCATTATGTTCGGCTCTATATCAGCAGGTTTTACCAAAGCGTCAGCGGGACAAGCCACTGTACTTCCGCCGGCAGGTGCGCCTATTTCAAACGGCTCAATTTCTACAACATAAATATAGCTCCATGTTGCGGTATATCCGGCACAATCCGTATAAGTATAAACATATTCCATCTCACCTTCGCAGTTTACAGGATCAGGTGTTGTTGTCAGTTCAAATTCCGAACTAATATTGTTACCGCAGTTATCATAAACTGTCGGTAATAATGATGCAGCCGGTTCCACAGCCAACGCAACACAAGCAACTGTATCTCTTACCGATGCCGGTTGAATTGTAAATGGCTCGTATACTATTGTATAAATATAACTCCATGTAGCTGTATGTCCGGCACAATCCATATAAGTATAGACATATTCCATATAGCCTTCACAAGCTATAGTTTCAGGGGTTGTATAAGTATAATCTGTGCTGATGTCATTGCCGCAATAATCTAACACTATCGGCATTACGCTCGGTTCTATTTCATGCGGCAGCGTAGCTTGTGAAGCGCAGGCAATCACACTTCTACCGGCAGGTGTATTTATAGTAAATTCAGGAGGAGCTACTACATAGGTAAACATCCATACATCTTGATTTCCTTCACAATCTGTGTAAGTATATTCATAAGTCATATTGCCATTGCAATCAAGAGTATCGGGTAAACCTGTCAGTTCATAATCAGTGATAATTTGGTTGCAATTATCCAGCACTTCCGGCATTACGCTTGGGCTTAACAAATTTGGTTGTATCAAAGCATCTATCACGCAATTTACTGTCAATGTATCATAAGAAGCCTCTGCTATTTCAAACGGTTCATATTCTACTGTATAAGTATAATTCCATGTTGCGGTATCTCCGGCGCAGTCTTCATATATATAGGTATAAGTCACCGTACCTTCGCACTCGCCGACAGTCGGCAACGGTTGTTGTAATACATAAGATGAGCTTATGTCTGTACCGCAGTTATCTGTTACTGTCGGCATAACACTCGGCACTAATGTATGCGGTTGCACTGTAGCGGCAACGGGGCAGGAAACTGTACTACCGCCGGACGGTGTCGTTATCGTAAACTGTTCAGGTGCCACAACATAAGTATAGCTCCATGTTGCAGTATTACTTTCACAATCTGTATAAGTATAAACATACTCCATCACACCTTCACAGTCTACAGGATTAGGTGTTGTCGTCAGTTCAAATTCTGAACTGATATCGTTACCGCAGTTATCTGTTACTGTAGGCATAATACTTGGCACTAATGTTTCCGGTAAGATCAAAGCATCTGCAACACAATTCACTGTATCTATTATTGAAGGAGTGGTAATTGTAAACGGTTCATATTCTATTGTATATATATATTCCCATGTTGCGCTATTGCCTTCACAATCGGCATACAGATAAGTATGTTCCATGCTACCTTCACATGATAGAGGAGTAGGTGGAATATAAGTATAACTGTCACTGATGTCATTACCACAATTATCCAAAACTATCGGCATCAATTCAGGAAAATCGATATGAGGAGGTAATGCCTGTGAAGCGCAAGCTACAGTACTCGAGCCGTAAGAAGATTCCGGTATTGTAAACGGCACATATTCTACTATATATGTAAAATCCCATGTATCATCATTCCCTGCACAATCGGTATAAGTATAAGTGTATGTTATTTCACCTTCGCACTCTAAAGTATCTGCTGAACGACCGTTATATTCCCAAGTAGTAATGCCACCGCAATTATCATATATTGTCGGCATTACATAATCCTCTAACTCGTGTGGCGGTATCAAAGCCGCTGCCAAACATGCCACCTGCCTTCTACCGGCGGGTAATGTAATATTAAGCGGTTCATGCTCTACCGTATATGTATAATCCCATGTTGCGGTATTTCCGGCGCAGTCGGTATATATATAGGTATATGTCACATCACCATCGCAATCGCCGATAACCGGTAATGGCTCTTGTATAACAAATATATCAATAGTATCACCGCAGTTATCTGTTACTGTCGGCATAACATTATCGGTTAATGTATGTGGCAGTACTTCAGCAAGTGCCGGACAAGAAACCGTACCGGAACCAGGCACTGCATCGATAGTAAATGGCGGATTAGTGACAACTATAATCTGAGAAACCATACTTGAATTTTCACATATATCCGTTATTTTATATGTTCTGGTGACAATAGTACTGCAATTTTGAGTAAATGTATCTTCAACATCAAGTTCCAACAAATCAGTTGGTGTACAATTATCTGAAATAGTAATATTTGGATTGACATTAACATCTAACAATTCATTAATATCGGCGGCAGCATCAGGTACATCATCGACAGAACAGCCTGAAACAAACAAAGTATCAAGTGTACCGCTAATTGCAGGTGCTGTATTATCTTCGATTTTAATTTGCAGAAGCAATGTTGATTCATTATCACATTGGTCAACGGCAACAAATTCCACTGCTAAAGAATCGCAGTATTCCGGTAAATTTGCAGCATCGTAATCATTGGTAACTGTAGCAACGCCACAATTATCATTCGCTGAAACTGTTGCTATCCAACTATTAATATCATCTAACAAACTAACATTGTCACAAGAGCTTACAAAGTTATTATATTCGCCGAATGTTGGTGGAATTGTATCTATCAAAGTTATTGTTGATATATCTTCGGCAATATTTCCGCAATCATCTTCGGCAGTAAAAGTAACTTCAATTTCGCCGCAACCTGTTGCAGGCAGAGATAAATCTGCATAATTATTGTTGACAATAACATTGGTAGCACAATTGTCGTTAGCAGCAGCAGATGCAAGCCATATAGAAATTATATCATCACGATTAGGGTCGCTGCAAGAAACTTCGAGCGGTTCTAAAACTTCAAATGAAGGTTCTTCTTCATCGCTAATTATAATCATGCCGTCAGCGGAGCTTGTATTACCGCAAGAATCCACGGCAGTAAATGTAACCGTAAGACTGCCACAGCCGATTATAGGCAGATTAGCAGCGTCATAATTATTTGTAATTCTAAGCTCAAGGTCGCAATTATCTTCTACCGACACACCTTCGAGCCAATCTGTAATTTGAGTTGGGTTATCATCTTCTCCGCAGAACAATTCGAGAGCAGGAATTTCATCAAAGACAGGTGCCACAGTATCTCTAACATAAATTGTTGAAAACACAGTATCAACATTACCGCACATATCTTCTGCCGTAAACATGATTTCTACTTCACCGCAACCATTTTCCGGCAAAGTTATTTCATCAAAATTATTTCCGATAGTAATTTCATCATCTTCAAACTTAGCGCAATTATCGGTAGCAGTAACAGCGTCCAACCAAGCAGTGATTTCATCATCTATAGTTGGAGCATCACAAATAACCGTCAAAGGAGAAATTTCGGCGATGACCGGTTTTTCATCATCTACTACGGTAAAAGTCATGGTATCGGCTACGGATTCGCAACCGGCAGCATCTGTATATTGAGCAATCACTGTTACTACCTCGCCACAAGTTTCTAAAAGAATAGTAGCTCTTGCCACAGTATCATTGGTAATATCAAGAGGTTGTACATTATCGCTCCAAGTTACATTATCAATAATATGAGGACCTTCGCCACCTCT
>Ga0265294_10008749_pt1 | contig 11761 bp, 13 predicted proteins | sample MunlanPumphouse3_FD_192504 | JGI IMG/M metagenome (GOLD analysis project Ga0265294, IMG submission 192504) | Groundwater microbial communities from a municipal landfill in Southern Ontario, Canada - Pumphouse #3 | ecosystem: Environmental > Aquatic > Deep subsurface > Groundwater | place... | reverse complement strand
TTGACAGTAGAGAAGTCTAAAGCCCTGAAAGGTCGCTCAATTATACTGTTTCCTGACTTGAGCAACCCCGATTTGCCTATAGAGAAACAGGCGTTTACCATCTGGAGTAACAAGGCTGATGAGATACGCAAAACGTACGGTTGTAAGGTTGTTGTTTCTGATATTCTGGAAAAGAACGCAACTGATGAGGAGAAGAGAAACGGTTTAGATATTGCAGACTATCTTATAAAACAGATGAAGCAGGTACCCGACCAAGTGAAAGTATTTCAACAGCCACCACAGCAAGACATTAATAATGTAGCAGATGAGCTTGAAAAATTCTTTGCAGGTATTGAGCTACCAGATGAACCGATAGACATTTCAGACGATTACACCATTTGCGAGCCTGACAGATACGTAAAGGGTGCAATACGAGCGATTCGAAGCGAAAAATATAATACAGGTGCATTCCTTGAGCGGTTGCAACAGCTAAGGGAAAAGGTGTCAAACTAACACTTAATAACTCGCAGAATAGAAAAATATTTAATTCATAATTTAATAAAAAACTACAATGGCAACAAGACAATCAAAAAAAGAAAAACAGGAAGCTGAAAAGGCTATGATTACAAGGTTAAAAATAAGCGTTCAAAATTTAGAGGGCGCAGATTTAAGGCTAAGTAGAGCAAAACATAACGAGAAGTACCAAAGTATTAGAATTAGCATACATAGGGCGATTGATTCAACACAACGTTTGATAAAGAAGCTTGATAATGGACTGATTTAATCGTGTTAAACTAACAGTAAATAACATATAAGATTATTAACAATATAAATATTATTTATTATAGGATTCAGAAACAGAGAATTAGCCTCAATGGCTGGCAGGATTAGCACCAGAGAGGGCGTACCGAACCGAACCACCCAACAAGTAAGAAAGGCGTTTCAATTGCTTATTGATGATAATCTGGAGCAGATGCAAAGTGATTTGGATGCATTAACCCCTCGTGATAGATTGAGGTTTATAATTGATTTGAGCAAGTTTATTTTGCCACAGTTACAAGCCGTCTCTATTGATGACTTGAGAGACAAGGACGAATTTAGAGTTATAACTATTAATTTAAAAAACGATGAAGACAATACGAATAAATAACATGGGCGAACTTCAAAATTTTATCAATAAATATTTTGATGAGATGGACACAAAAGCACTCGAAGCTATTATTTTTAATTTGATTGGTGTAAAATCATTCTTTCTATTTGAACCATCAAAGGAAGTTTTTTTAAAAACAGTTGGTGAGTTGTTGGAATGCAAAAATAATGGAACTGATATACCGCTATTTATAGTTGAAGAAGAATTAAGAGCAAATAATCTAAAGTAGTTTTAAGTAGATACAATATGAAACCAAAAAGACAAAAATATGGCGGGCGTAAAGCTGGCACACCCAACAAAACAACAAAGCAATTTAGAGAGCAAATTGAAGAGCTGATTGAATATAACTTTGAAAAAGTACAAGAAGATATTGATAGTTTAGAACCTAAAGAGAGATTGAATTTTTTAGTGAAACTCTATGATTTTGTTGTACCAAAATTGCAAAGAGTAGATGCAACAAGCACAAATGCAGTTATTCACAATTTAGTCTATTTAGGTGAAGGCGAAAAACCGCAACAAAGAAAGCCGTTACATGAGATATTCAAGTTTACAGAAAATTCAGACGAATCAGACGCTATAGAAGAAACACAACTCAATAATTGAACACTAAATAGACAGATGCGAAATTTCAATTTAAAACACTATAAAGTGTCAATTAGTTTGAAGTGTTGTTAATTATTTGTTACTTTGAGAATAATAATAACCAATTAAAAAAATCGGCATGAGGAAAAATCTATTTTTTATTTCAGTTTTATTTTTATTTATCGGATGCGGAACTACAAAGATGATTCAAATTGATAAACCTGTCGTCAAAACTTATACAGATTTGACTGACAATCAAGATAACCTATTCATTAAAGCTAATGATTGGATGATTAGTATGTTTAAAGATGCAAGTAGTGTAATTCAGTTTACTGACAAGCAAGAGGGCGTACTAATTGGAAAATATCTTATGAGTGGTATTCTAAATACCAGTACCTCACGTTATGGGAATGTTTCAGCCGACTCAAGAGTTTATGCTAAAATTGATATCCGTGTAAAAGATAACAGGGCAAGAATTAGTATAGAACCAATGGATTCATGGAAGTATGATAGCAGTGGGTTTACAATTTATGATTATAGCGAAGAAAATTTTCATCAGGATATGGCTAAAATAATGTTGAGCTTCGAAAATGCATTAAAAACGGATAAAATTGATTTCTAAAAACAATATCAATCATGAATCAGGCGCTCTAAAAGAAAACAGATAACAGTTGGAAGTTTGCAGTGATATGCACAATTTACAGTAATTATTTAAACCATTCAGATGAAAATTTGAGTGGTTTTTTGTTGATTAACTTGTATTGTAGTTATTTTTTTGATGCTTTTAAATAAGCCCTATTTTGGGCTATCTGGAAACTACATGTACATATTTTGTCCAAATTAGACTAAATAAAAAAGGCAAACAGCTTATTTACAACCGTTTACCTTTTTTTTATGTGGTGCCACCAGGAATCGAACCGGGGACACACGGATTTTCAGTCCGTTGCTCTACCGACTGAGCTATGGCACCTTTTCCAGAATTGAGAGTGCAAAGATAAACCGAATTCTCTAATTTACCAAACTTTCTAAATGAAAATGTAACAAAATTTCATTTTTATTAATTCAATTGATCCCAACCTTGAGCTGTAAGTTCCATTTCTTGACCGTCGCGGGTAACAAGATAATTGCCTAATTCTGGTTTTGTTACGTGACCAATCAAATGAATCCCGGTAAGGTTTTCGATCTCACTGTGCATTGTGAGTGGAACGGTAAACAGTAATTCGTAATCTTCACCTCCATTCAATGCAACTGTGGTAACATTCATACTAAATGCTTCAGCCATCAAGGCTGTTTGATAATCTATCGGAATTCTTTCTTCAAAAATCCGACAACCAACATTGCTTTGCTTACAAATATGAAGCATATCTGATGATAATCCGTCCGAAATATCGATCATGGATGTTGGTTTGATACCGTTTTCGGCCAATATCTGAACAATATCTTTACGGGCTTCGGGCTTGAGCTGTCTTTCTAAGATGTATTCTTTTCCGGAAAAATCGGGTTCGAAATCTCCCTTTCGGTCGTACACGCTTTTTTCGCGTTCTAGTAGTTGAAGTCCCATATAAGCTGCACCCAAATCGCCTGATACACAGATTAAGTCGGTGTCTTTTGCTCCATTTCTATAAGTTATTTCATTCTCTTCTGCGTCGCCCACGCATGTAATGCTGATGGTTAATCCTGTTAGAGATGACGAAGTGTCACCACCAACAATATCAACATTATAGATTTCGCAAGCAAGCCTTATTCCGGAATACAGCTCTTCTATTTCTTCAACAGAAAAGCGTTTGGAAATACCCAGTGATACTGTAATCTGCCTGGGCTTTCCATTCATAGCGTATATGTCTGAAAAATTGACAACAGCAGCTTTGTAGCCAAGATGTTTGAGCGGAACATAAATGAGGTCAAAATGGATACCTTCGAGTAAAAGATCGGTTGTTACCAATGTTTGCTTTCCGTTATTATCAATTACGGCAGCATCATCGGCAACACCTTTTTTGCTGGATTGGTTCACCAAGTTTATGTCTTTTGTAAGATGATCTATAAGTCCGAATTCTCCTAATGTAGCAATTTCTGTTCGTTTCATTTATGGCTGTTCACTTGTTTTTAATAATGACTGATTCAAATCTTTTGAACGATGGTTCGCATGATTTCAGCCATTTTAGGTTGTGCTATTTTGGCTGCTTTCTGTACGTCTTCGTGTGATACTTCAACAATCTTTCCAACAACACCAAGATCGGTGATGATTGAAAATGCAAGAACTTTCATCTTTGCATGGTTTGCCACAATCACTTCGGGAACGGTTGACATTCCAACGGCATCACCTCCAATAATACGGAAAAAATTGTACTCTGCAGGGGTTTCAAACGAGGGACCCTGAACACCTACATAAACTCCGTGTTGAAGTTTTATATTCTTTTCTTTGGCTACTTCCATTGCCATTAGTCGAAGTTCAACATCGTAAGGAACACTCATGTCGGGAAAACGGGGACCGAGTTCTTCATAGTTCTTTCCGTGTAACGGGTGCTCGGGAAACATGTTGATATGGTCTTCAATAAGCATGATGTCGCCAATGTCGAAGCTGGGGTTCATTCCGCCTGCTGCATTCGATACAAAAAGATATTCAATTCCTAGTGCCTTGAAAATACGGATTGGAAAAGTTACTTGTTGCATAGAATAACCTTCGTAGTAATGGAATCGTCCTTGCATTGCCAATACTTCTTTGCCTCCCAGTTTACCGATGATCAGTTTTCCACTGTGACCTTCCACTGTTGAAACGGGAAAATTGGGTATGTCTTCGTAAGAAATCTCTCTTTTATCGTCAATCTCGTTAGCCAGTTCTCCCAGTCCGGTGCCTAAAATAATGGCAGTATTGGGTATTTCGCCGATCTTACCTCTAAGGTATTCGGTTGTTTGTTTTATTGCTTCTAACATTATTATGTATTTTTTTATTGAATGATTCTTTTTCTGTTTCTTTCAAAAAACGTACGCGTATTGGTAAATAATATATCTTGGACTTTAAGTCTTCATTGATAAAACTCATCGACCTCAATCTGATAGCGTCTTTTTCTGTCGTAATAATTAGTTTGTCATCATCAGTAATTTCGTCAAATCGATTTTGAATAGTTTCAATGTCGTCTTTTTCGAAAATGTGATGATCAGGATATTCTAATTTGTGTAAATTGTATGTTTTTAGCTTTAGCTTATCTACTAATGGCTTGGCAAAAGCGATGCCGGTAACCAGTAAAACATGTTTTTTTCTGAGCTCATCTAATTGTATTTCTTTTCCATCGGGATAAAACACCGACTTTAGATCTCCATATTCAAAAGCAGTGAAATAGAGTGACTGATATGGATATAAGTTTAATCCGTTTGAGAATATCCTAAAATCGAGTGGCTGCATATTTGAATTGCATTTGGTGACAATCACTATTGACGCTCTGCTAATGCCATATAGAGGTTCTCGTAATCTCCCTGCAGGCAATAATTTATCTTCAAAAACCGGTCGGTTGCTATCAATCAGCAAAATTCTTAGTGATGGTTTTACATATCTGTGCTGAAAGCCATCGTCCAGTAAAATGATATCAGGACAATTGTCCATCTGCATTATATTGGCAATGGCATTTCTTCTGTTTTTGTCCACCACTACAAGCGTTTTTGGGAATTTCTGTTTTATCTGTAGTGGTTCGTCGCCAGCATCCGATACATCGGAGTTAGTTTCAACAACAAAAAAGCCTTTACTTTTCCTTTTATATCCCCTGCTTAAAACGGCAACTTTATATTTTACCGATAATAACTTTACAAGATACTCTATATGAGGCGTTTTGCCGGTACCTCCAACCGTAATATTCCCTACGCAGATAATGGGAATGTTGTAGCTGCGCTCTTTCAGAATATTCCAATCGAATAATTTATTGCGGAGGTTAACACCGATTCCATATAACCATGACAATGGTAATAATGATCGGTTTATCTCCGTTGGAGGTATTGGCATTTTTATTAAAGAAATCTTTTTAATTAGTTAATATTAGGGTCAAATGGCATACGTGCTTGCATGTAATCTTGTTCCTTTAGATTTTTTACAAGCATGAACATTTCATAACTTTCGCCCAACGTTTCTTTCAATGTTTTTGCAACCAGTTCTTCTTTATTTTTTGAGAAGAACTCTTCCCAGAAAGGTTTTAGTTTTGGATATTCAAAAACCACATAGCTTTTTCCCAAGTTTGCCAGTTCTGCAGCCAGATCGATAGCTGTTTGAATACCGCCCAATTCATCAACAAGACCAATTTGTTTTGCCTGGTTTCCTGTCCACACTCTGCCTTCTGCATATTTAGCAAGAGAATCTTTTGGCATGCCTCGTCCTTCGGCACATCTACTCAAGAACAGGTCATAACCATTGTTGATGTATTTTTGGAACATAGCACTTTCACCTTCATTTAGAGGACGAAAGATATTTCCAAAATCAGAATACTCATGAGTTTTTACTTCGTCTGTATGGATACCAATTTTATTTGATGTTCCCTGCATATCAGGGATCATTCCGAATATTCCAATAGAACCCGTGAGAGTAGTTGGTTGAGCAACAATTTTGTCTGCATTACAAGAGATGTAATATCCACCCGATGCAGCCAAATCGCCCATAGACACAACAACCGGCTTTTCTTTTTTCAAGTCGGAAATGGCTTTCCAAATCTGCTCAGATGCATAAGCACTTCCTCCTCCTGAATTTACACGGAATACAACGGCTTTAATATCTTTATCTTTCCTGAGTTTTTCTATCTGGTCAACCATATATTTATCCTGAATATTTGAAGAACCTGTACCCGATGAGATATTTCCCTGAGCATATAAAATGCCAATTGTATTGTCGGTCTTTTTTAACTTTTTGGTGTTCACATTTTTCATATCCTGGATAGATGCACTATTGATTTTTGCATCTTTATCCAAATCCAACATTTCACGCAGATAAGCTTTCATTTCTGTTTCATAAAGTGTTGTGTCAATAAGATTGGCAGCAACCAAGGTTTCTGTCTTGTCAAAAACCAGCATTTTATTAACAATTGAATCCACTTGTGCAGGTGCAATTTCGCGTGATGTAGCAATATCATTTCTCATAAAGCTCCATATATCATTTAAATATGCCGTAATCTGTTGGCGGTTAGCCTCGCTCATTTCATTTTGTATGAATGGCTCAACAGCCGATTTAAAAGTACCTACTTTAAACACCTGAACTTTAATGCCCAATTTATCTAAAGCGTCTTTATAAAACATAGGAACAGATGCTAATCCGTGAAGCTCCATCATGCCTTGCGGGTTGATAACAATTTTATCGGCAACAGATGCCAGATAATATCCACCTTGTGAATAAGAATCAGAATATGATATAATGAATTTTCCGGATTCTTTGAACTTTTCTAATTCCTGACGTATTTCAGCCAATGTGGCCGACGATGCAGAAAACACACCCGGTTCAAGATAAATTCCTTTGATTTTATCATTGTTTTTAGCTTTTCTAATAGCCCCAACAACATCATTCAAACCAAATATTGCCGAATTCTGGTCTTCAAAAAAAGACGAGAGTTCATCGTCCGCAACCCTTTCCTGTATTGTACCTGTAAGTTTCATGTGCAACACAGAATTATCTTTCAATTCGTATGAGCCTTTGGTTTCAAAAGAAGAAAAAATGGAACCTGCAGAGGCTGCAAAAACGATCATCATAATCAGTCCAAGCAATATATAGGCAATTATAAAGCCTAAAGCCGAGGCGAACATAATTTTAGGAAAATCTTTCATTGAATTTCGTATTAAATTGTGAATCGAATATTTGAACAAATGTAGAAAAAAAAGATAACAATCCCTCAGTTTTTACTTTTTCTTTTACAATACAAGTTAAAATCCTGTTGCGACTAATTTTCAGTCCTTTATTTTTGTTGTTGCTTAAAAAAAGATAATTTTGCAAAATAGAATGAGAAAAGGTGCAACGTTTTTTCCTTTTTTTCATCTACTAAATACGTGAAGGTTTGAATAATGGAAATCTCGCAATTAATTGCTGCATGTAAGAAACAGAATAGAAATGCTCAGAAAGAGTTATATGAGCAATTTGCGCCCAAAATGATGGGTGTATGTTTGCGGTACAGTAATAATAGAGAGAATGCAGAAGATTTATTGCATGATGGTTTTATTCAAGCATTTACACATATTAGCTCGTTTCAGGGCAAGGGTTCTTTTGAAGGTTGGTTGAGAAGGATATTTGTGAATCTGGCATTACAGAATTTCAGAGATGAAAAAAAGAGTAAACTGATTAATAGCGATGTTAATGATCTTAATATTGAAATTGTTGATCATGTTGAAGAAAATGTCGAGGATATCATTGGCATCTCAAATTCTGAAATATTAAAGATGATAGCTGAATTACCCCAAGGTTACAGAACTGTTTTCAATTTATATGTTTTTGAAGATATGTCGCATAGAGAGATTGGTCAAATGCTTGGTATTACTGAAGTAGCTTCACGCTCACAATATTCTAGAGCGAAATCTTTACTGAAAAAGAAGATTCAATCAATCATTTAAAAGATTTAGTTAGAGAGTAATGAAAATGAACGATAGAGATAAATTTAAAGATTACATTAAGCAAGAGCTCGATGATTTTGAGCCTTCCATTCCTGTGAATGGTTGGAACGAATTGTCGGATTCACTTAATGTAATAAGCAAAAGACGAACCCTTAGACGATGGAGCTCAGTTGCGGCTATTGCTGTTGTTGTTTTGATTGGCGGCTTGTACCTTATTATGCGCCAACCGGCTACAAATGAGGAGTCTATGCTTGCTGACAATCGTGTTGAATCTATCAAAGAAGCGGAAGAAATGCCCAATTTGACTGTTTTAGAAGAGATTATCACTCAAGATGTTTCAAAACAAAAAAGCGTAACGGTTAAAAGTCATAAGACTTTAGTCGCATTGAATAAAAATGATAAATTTGATAAGAAAGTAGAACAATCAACACTCTTTGTTCAAAATGACAATATAAACAGTTTGGTATCAGATAATAATATTACCGAGAATTTACCCAAAAAAGAGGAGAGCAATCAATCAGAAATGACTGATGAAGAGCGGCAACAACAAATAGAAGAATTTAGATTGTCGGGACAAAAAGATATTTTGTTGCAACATAATAACGCACCAAATGAGAAGAGAGGAATTACGCTTGCTCTTAATGGAAGTGGTGGATTTTCCTCTTCTCGCGGCACAACCAACGCACCTATGGCAATTCAAAGTTCAGATATGCCAATACAGTTTTCGAACGAAAAGCTTTCCATGTCGATGGTTAAAGCAAATGCTGTTGCGGAAGTGCCTAAGCCAAGAAATGTTGTAGAAATGGAACATGCTCAACCGGTATCGTTTGGACTGATTGTCTCAAAAGAATTATTTACTGATTTCTCAATGGAATCGGGCATCGTTTATACTTATTTGTCTTCGCGAGAGAGAAGCAGTGGCATGATATACAACAGTAATGCTTCCAGAAGTTTTCATTATTTGGGTGTTCCTCTGAATGTGAATTATCGATTTATCTCTATTGGTGATCTTGATGTTTACGGTTCACTTGGAGGAATGATTGAGAAAGATATTCATGGTGAATCAAGATATGACGATGAGGTAATGAATGCTGAATCCAATTCTTCATCTACGGTTACAATTATAGAGAAGATAAAACAAGAGAATCCACAATTCTCTTTAAATGCAGGTATTGGTCTGTCGTACCCCATTTATAATGATTTAAAACTTTATGGAAAAGTGGGTAGCGCCTATTATTTTGATGCTAAAAATAGTTATAATACTATATATTCCGACAAACAGATTACAGTTGATTTGAATGTTGGTATTCGTTATGATTTCTAATTTAATTTATAGAGTACAAATGAAAAAGAATTTAATGTTAATTGCTATTGCAGCTTTAGGTATGTTTTTTACATCATGCTTAGGAGGTTTAGATAACGATTCTACCTATTCGGGTAGTGGTGAATTTGCATATATTGATTATAATGCAGAACATTTACTAACGTATGCTGTAACACCGGGCAGACTGGGATTGATAACATCTCCCGAAATCAAACAGATGCTTCCTGGAACTACTGTTTTTTTGTCGTATGCATGGACAAGTAAGGATGGTTATGTTCCTAATACAAACGTGTATAATGTGACGTTGACAGAAGAACCTGTATCAATTCCAGGTACTTCATTGATATTGACAGAAGCTCCTGTATCTGTGAATTCATTTAACAAGTTGAACGCGTTGTTAGCAGATCAGTTTGGCTATTTTGGCGATCGATGGTTGTTCACTTATGACTGGAAAAAGAAAGATGGTGAAACCTCTACTGCTATGTTTTATCTAAATATGGCAAATTTTGAAAAAAATTCATCTGAGTTGATTATTGATGTTAGATTTGTGAAGAACGGAACAGCAACCGGTACAAAAGAAACCCTCACGAAAGAATATATTGCAGTAAATCTGTCTGCTTTACGTGATCTTTATGATACTGAAGGATCATCAGTATACCGTGATATAAATGTTAAATTCAGATATTATGAAGCAAATAGTACGGGTCCTGTTTTTGTCAATCAAAACACGTTTATAAGAATTTGATTTTATTGATTAATTAAAGAGTTATTAATAGAGTGGTTTCTGTATGAGATCGCTCTATTTTTTATTTAACGAATAATCGCCCTTGAAAGGTGTTGCGTTCAATGAATCTCTTTATCACTTTCTCTGTCAATTCATAGTTCTTCAATCCCCAATCGGGCGCTATGAGTAGTTCTTTTGGCGATTGAGATACAAAGCGTTCTATGTAAAAATCAGGATGAAGCCGTTCTGCAAAATCTACACAAAGATTTACATATTCTTCGAGTGTGTAATTATTAAACGATTCAGGCAAGAGGGAATATTCTTTTGCCATTGCTGTGCCCTTAATTATCTGTAACTGATGTAATTTGACCGTTGTGAGCGGTAGCTCCGAAAGCCTGACAGCATGATTTAATATGTCTTCATCGGTTTCGCCAGGTAAACCCAGAATTAGATGAACGCCGACAGGGATTTTCTTTTCGGCTGTCTTGTAAATGGCTTCCACAGATTCTTCCCAAGTATGTTGACGATTTACGCGCTCCAATGTCTTGTTTAGTGTGCTTTCTACACCATATTCAATAAGTACGAATGTTTTCTTGGATAGTTCAGCAAAATAATCGAGTAATTCCTGCGGCATACAATCGGGACGGGTACTTACTACTAATCCTACAACGTTAGGGTAGGAAAGTGCTTCTTCATATTTGTCGATCAACAAATCGACTGCATCGTAAGTGTTGGTATAAGACTGAAAATATGCCAGATACTTCATTTCGGGATATTTATGCGAGAAAAAATTGATGCCATCGTTTAATTGTTCAGTAATAGATTTGGTTGGTTTTCCATATCCGGGACTGAAGCTTTTGTTGTTGCAATAAGTGCAACCACCGCGACCTTTTGAACCATCACGGTTTGGGCAGGTGAATCCTGCATTAATGGATATTTTCTGAACCTTAAATGGAAACCATTTTGCAAGAAATTCAGAGAAATCGTGATATGGTTTGTTGATATTCATAATGATAACAAAGTTAATCATAAATTTACAGTCCGACTTATGATTATTTTATTTTGATTCATGATTTTATATTTGGATACGTTTTAACCTATAAAAAAAGACTGCTCTATAACAGAGCAGTCTTTTTTTATAATATTAATCTATTGAAACAGGAAATTTCTGTTTCACTTATTCAGCAGCATCTTCTTTTGGTGCTTCTTTTTCAGGTTCAGCATCAACTGTTGGTTCAACTGTTTCTACTTCAGTTTCTACTTCTGGTTCTACTTCTGGTTCTACTTCTGGTTCAATCTCTGCAACTTTTGCTGCTAACTTATTCTCTTTAGCTTTCTTTGCAGTAGCCTGATTGTCAAGTTTCTCCTTCAATGCAGCTAATTCTTCGATATCACCTAAAGTAGTCTTTTCAAGAGTTGGAGCTGAAATTACTTC
>Ga0265294_10008747_pt1 | contig 11762 bp, 14 predicted proteins | sample MunlanPumphouse3_FD_192504 | JGI IMG/M metagenome (GOLD analysis project Ga0265294, IMG submission 192504) | Groundwater microbial communities from a municipal landfill in Southern Ontario, Canada - Pumphouse #3 | ecosystem: Environmental > Aquatic > Deep subsurface > Groundwater | place... | reverse complement strand
ACCTTTCTTATCAATTTTACCCGACAACGTTTAGTATTATACGCTTTTTTAATTTAAAAGTCAACCATTTTATGATATGTTTATAAATATTTTTTTGATAACCATTTTTTTTCCTCTTTTCGCTCTTTTTTCTATTTAAAAATTTTTCTATAATTTACTTTTTAAAAAACAAAAAAGGAATGACCGTCATTTGGCACTCCTTAATTTCATCAATTTTAATTTATAATAGTTGTGCTTGTCTCAATATCTTTTTCGTATATTCGTTATCAAAGTAACCAGGTTCGCGTAAATTTATATTTATATTATTTGAAACTGCCAAAGTTTCTTCAATAATCGCGGTTTTCCTTTTGGTTATTTTTATTCCCCCCGGCGTGGTATTTACATCAAAATACAATGGTCTGTCTTTATTTTGGCTACCCATATATTTTAACACCTTTTATCGCTCTTTTGATAATAGAACAAGTCGCTTAACGGTTTGTCGTCAATGATGTTCAAAATACCCTGAGCAAGAAGCGGTGCCACCGATAATTGTTTAACCTTTGGGCATTGAGATCTTGTTTCGTCAAGTTTGATGGTGTTGGTAGTTATCAACAACTCAAGTTCGCTTGATTCGATTCTTTGGATTGCGGGGTGTGATAATACCGGATGTGTACAGCAAGCAAAAATGCGTTTCGCACCTTTTTCCTTCAGGGCTTTCACGGCTGCCACAATTGTTCCGGCAGTGTCGATAATATCATCAATAATGATAACGTCGCTACCATTAACTTCCCCAATAACCGTCATAACTTTTGCTTCATTCGGACGAGGACGGCGTTTGTCAATAATGGCTATCGGCGCATCAATTGATTCCGCAAGCGATCTGGCCCGGGTTGCTCCGCCATGGTCGGGCGAACAGATTACCACGTTGTCGAGCTTTACACTATCGAAGTATTGCGCGAGGATTGGTAAAGCACGGAAGTTATCTATCGGAATATTGAAGAAACCTTGAATCTGATCGGCATGTAAGTCCATGCAAATAACCCGGTCAGCTCCGGCTGCTTGCAACAAATCAGCCATTAGTTTTGCAGAGATGGGTTGGCGAGATGCGGACTTGCGGTCTTGCCTAGAATAACCGTAATAAGGCATTATGACATTAATGGATTGGGCAGATGCCCGTTTTAAAGCATCAATCATTATCAATAATTCAATATAGTGTTCATTGACCGGATTATTGGTCGATTGAACAACAAACACTGTGTGACCGCGAACGGTTTCCGAAATATTTATTTGGATTTCCCCGTCATTAAAGCGTGATACTTCACATTCTGATAGGGGGATTCCGATACGAAGCGCAATTTCCTCGGCAAGAGGGCGATTGGAGTTTAATGAAAATATCTTAACTTTTTTACCATGCACTACGGCCATAAGTGAAAATCTCCTTTTTTTTGTTTATGCATTCATAGCATCGTCATATTCATCAGTTGTTTTTTTTCGGAAGAAACTGCGAATGCGTTCCGGGAAGACAACAATGCTTTCTTTAACAATCACAGGAAGCATTCTTATTGACTCTTTCAATGCATCCCTTCTGATTTCCTTTTTAGAAACTTCTTTCAAGTCAGAGAATAAAAACCTTCTTGTTACAAGTCCGATTCTAAGCGTTAACAAAGCGTTTGATATGCCTTGCATAACCGATGACATAATTGGTTTGATTAACGGGATGTCGGCTAGAAAACTTGTTGTGCTGGTCGGGAAAAGCTCATTAAAGTTCAAGTCTTCCAAACCATCGGCAATCAAAGCCGTAACCAACACATTAACCGATAATTTGCCAAGATTGGTAAACGATGGTCTAAATCCGCATTCAAGCACCAATTCCTTTATCATCTTCAAATTAACCGCAATCACTGTAAACATATCGAGTTTCCCGTTTTGCGAAATAGCGGTGGAAATCATGACTGTTTTAGCGTTACGGATAATTATTTTGTTTAGGTCTTTTTTAATATTGTCGTTATATATTTTCATCAAATTCAATCGTAATTCTTCGGGTTCCTTCAGCGATTGTTTCAATTCTATAATGGCGGATTCTTCTATTTTATTTTTCTTGATTATGTTTTTGGCAACTTTTCGATAAACTCTTCTTGTTTTTTTGGAATCTTTATCTAAAACGGTTTGAATTTGAAATGTTGGTGAAAATATAATGATTCGGAGCGGATTGATGATTAAAAAATAAACCAACAAGGCAGAAACAACATAAAAAGCAATTTCCACCGTTACATTGATACGGCGAAGCCGTTCTCCCACATCCATTATATTGCTTATCAAAATCAGAAAGAGGATCACTAATGATCCTATTCCGATACAAATCCAAAAAAACTTGGTTCTATTCTTCATCATTTACTAATTTCATCGTTGCCTTTACGATATCTCCCGGTGTCATGCGATAAACTTCAAGCAATTCCTGATATTTTCCGACTTGCCCGAATTCATCCATTACACCGACCGCTTTGGTTTTCACGGGATATTTAGATACAATTAGTTCGGCTACCGCCGAAAATAATCCGCCTATCACATTATGATTTTCACAAACTAAAACTTTATTGGTCTTTTTGATTGATTTAAGAATCGTTTCCTCATCGAGCGGCTTGATGCAATTGGCGCTAATCAATTCAACGTCAATTCCTTTGTCTTCAAGCAGTTTGGAAGCAACCTGTGCTTCGTATACCATGGTTCCGGAAGCAATAATCGTGACGTCTTTGCCTTCTTTTAAAACATCCGCTTTCAAAAAACGGTATTGATAGTTTTCGTCAAAGATGGTTGGTCTGGATTTTCTTGGCATGCGCACATATACAACTGATGGATATTTGATGATTTCCGGCAATGCCTTCATTAACTGAACATCATCGACTATATCGATAATAACCATTTTAGGAATACTGCGCATCACGCCAACATCTTCAAAACTCATGTGCGTACCGCCGTTTAATTCGGCTGTAATGCCTGGGTCGGTTCCAATAATAACAACTTTTTGTTTTGCGTACGCAATCGATACTGCAACCTGATCACATATCCTCCTTGTTGCAAACGGAGTAAAAGTAACGATTATCGGAGTAAAACCATAAGTTGCGAGTCCGGCTGCCATGCTGGCCATGTTTTGTTCGGAAACGCCGACATTGTAGCAACGATTGGGATATTCCTTATATAACGGTTCAGTCCCATTGGCTTTTGACAAATCAGCGTCCAATATCACAATTTTGTTATTCTCTCGCATTAATTCCGATAATGTTTTTGCTAAAGCTTGTCTTAATTCCATATCACACCTCTTCCAATTCTTTAAGCGCTTGTTCTAGGCGCTCTTTTGTTACAGGCATACTGTGGCTGCCAACTAAAGCTCTTTCCGCAAAGCTAACCCCTTTGCCTTTAATAGTATCAAGAATAATCATATTCGGCTTATCGCTTTTAGCTTTTCGATATGATTTTACTTTATCCAATGCTTCAATAATCGCTTTTATATCGTGTCCATCGACAAATTGGGTATTAAAGCCAAAACTTTCCCATTTACTAATAACAGCAGCAGGGTTCTTGTTATCTTTTACATAACCGTCTATTTGCATTTTGTTATAATCTAAAAATACAACTAGATTGTTTAGTTGAGCATGTGATGCGAACATTGCGGCTTCCCATACTTGTCCTTCGTCGCATTCGCCGTCGCCGATAATACAATAAATCGTGGCGCAGTCGTTTCTGATTTTTGAGCCCAGTGCAGCCCCAACCGCACTAGAAAAGCCTTGACCAAGCGATCCTGTCGTCATATCGACCCCCACGGTTTTGTTCATGTCACAATGGCTTGGCAGGTCGGTTCCAATTTTATTTAGTGTATAAAGTTTTTCCTCCGGAAAATATCCGCGGCGCGACAGTGTTGCATAAACACCCGGCCCCGCGTGTCCTTTAGACACTATTAAACGATCGCGTCCCTCCTTTTTCGGATTATTAGGAACAATATTCATTTCACGGAAATAAAGAACTGTCAAAACTTCGACGATTGACAAACTTCCGCCCAAATGTCCGGATCCTATCGATGCGATACTTTTGATAATTAGTTTTCGAATATCCTTGGTAATGCGAACCAAATCCAATATCTGCATTTTTAACACCTCCTGCTAATATCAATTACTATTATACACCAAAAAGATGATTTTGAAAGCAAAGAAGATTAAAAAAAGAACAACTCAAAGATTGCCCTTTTTCCTTTTGTCCATAATTAAAATTTACTCTAAGCGATTTTTTCTTCTTTTACTTCGTAATACTTTTGTAGCACACACTCTTCAATCATCCTGCGTGTTTCAATGTTGATTGGATGTGCAATGTCTCTAAAAACACTTTCATGTGTTCTTCTACTAGGCATAGCAACAAATAATCCACCATTCCCCTCGATGACTCTAAGTTCGTGAACTGCAAAGGCATTGTCTATGGTTATTGAAGCAATCGCACGCAATCGACTTTGACCATCGATTTTTCGAATACGTACATCTGTTATGACCATTTCCACTCCACCTTTCTCATACCCTTTTTCATTATTCTACCACACTATAATATGTAACGCAAGATATTTTATATTTTTTTATCTAATTTTTGCCAAATTTGTCATTGTTAATTTTTTTTTCTTAATTTTTCCAATTATTTTTTTGTATATTTTTTAATGATTGTAAAATAATATAATCGTAAAAGGCGTCTTAGTAAAGGGTGATTCCCTTGAACTTTTACATGCTGTAGGCTAGGTGCGTTTTTAAACCGACATCCTAGATAGGAAACGCGTTTGACCTACCTACAAATATTGAAGAGGGCACTCCATTTGAGTGCCCTCTTTTATATTATCTTATGCTTTTGAATATAGATGTCGGAATATTTGTTTTTAAATTCATTTAACTTGGTTTCCTCTATTTCGTTATTTAAAAGCACAACCAAGGTTGGACCGCTTCCCGTCATAAAAACCGGTTTGTCGGTTATAATTTTCAATTCATTTACTATTTTCCTTAACTCGGGATAACTTTTTTCCACAACATTCATTAAATCGTTTTGTAGAAGTAATTCGACTTTGCCCGCTTTAATTGCATCATATATATACGCGTGACCTAATGAGGAAGAAAATGACGAAACGTTTTGGAAAATTTCTTTGGTGGAAACCGGAAAGTTAGGATTTACTATTAACACTTCTTTTGACAATTTGTCCGGAACAGAAGTTATAACTTCCCCAATCCCTTCGACAATCGCCAAATCATCGATTAACATATACGGAATATCTGCACCGTATTTTAGTCCCAAAACTTGTTTTTCCTTAAAACTTAAATTCAAATTATATCTATTATCCATCAAGTGAATAACCGCCGCCGCATCCGCACTTCCTCCAGCCATTCCCGAAGCAATGGGGATTCGCTTATTGATATATACCGTAATACCGTCATTAATTCGGTATCGATTTTTCAGATCATAAATAATTTTTTCAACAATGTTATTTTGAATAGCAAATTCCTTGTCAAAAACAACTCTTACTTGACTAGTATCATTTGTGCATAGCGTAACGGTGTCATATAAATCGATTTTTGCATTAACCATTTGCAAATCATGATAACCGTCTAACCTTTTTCCGATTACTCTCAACATTAGATTTACTTTGGCATAAGCTTTTTTTTCAATTTTTTTCATTTTTGGCTCCTATAAAAATAAACGCATTTTTCCGTATGTTTCCACGCCACCCATCGCATCGCGGCCGTTTTCGATATATTTGACTATACCCTCAAAATCAACGATTCGGTTAAACCCGGTTGTGGCAACTTTAATGGCTACAATCGCGGGGTCATATGTATGGGTGCTGATTCGGCCGGGACTTGAGGCAAAATTGGCGCCACTGGCAATTAAAGCTTCAAAATGCGAAGCGCACGCCCCGGCAATCACCACAACCTCATCCATTCCATAGTGTCTGCGAATCAAACGCACCGTGTCGATAAAGTTCTGGCTGTTTTCGTAATTCTTCAAATCGGCTTTTCCTTGTTGATTGTAAGAATCGTGACCCGTAACCACGATAATATCGGGAGTAACCTCGGTGATGTATTGAACTATTTTATCTTTGGCGTTTCGTTCGGTCAAATGAACGCCTTGGGCAAACACATTCATTTCTTTATATAATTTTAAACAGCTTTCCAAAAACTTCGTATCGCCGTCAATATGAAGAATCCTTCCAAACAATACAGTCCTTTTATTCCTTGTGCTTTTGCTTTTTTTAATTCTTTCCAATTTCTTCTCGTTTTTCAGATCCTCTTTTTGGATTTCCTCACTTGTGGCTAATCTTATATCAGAAGGAAGTGCTTTAATGATGTCTCGATAAGAATATCCCACTAAAAAATAACAATGATTTAGTGCGTTTTTTTCGATACGGGTGATTCGATAAATATGTTTTTTCTCGTCGTTGTGAAGAATAACTAAATCTTCTATTTGAAACATCAAATAATCACCTATAATATAATATGTCGTATAGGGCTTTTTGTTATTGATTATCTTGTTGATAGAAACGATTGGCAAGTCTTACAATCTGTTCAACCGTCAAACTTTCTGCCCGCGCGTTTTCGGATATACCTTCCCTTTTTAGCATTTCCCCAATCATTCCCTTGGAATAACCTAAAAAGGAGGCCAAATTATTGACAATGGTTTTTCTTCTTTGTTGAAAAATTGTTCGATTGAATCGGTAAAAATAATCCAAATCAATGACATCCTCCGCAAAGGATTCTTTTCTTTTTATTAAAACCACGCTGCTATCAACATCGGGAGAGGGAATAAACGATTTTGGCGAAATATTGAATAACTTTTTAGGCTCTGTCAAAAATTGAATCAAAACGCTAAGACTGTTATAATCTTTAGTGGAAGGTTTGCCACAAATCCGGTCTGCTACTTCTTTTTGCATCATAACAAGAATTTCCGAAATAAACGGCGCTTCTTCTAATATCTTTATAAGAATAGGAGTGGTAATATAATACGGCAAATTGGCAATCACAACTACCCGGTTGTTTGGAGCAAAGGCGTCAATATCGTCTTTGATATTGCTTTTTAGAAAATTCTGATGGATAATATATATATTATCTTCATGCATTTCTTGCCTTAAAATATCAACCATTTGGGAATCTATTTCATAACACAAAACTTTTTCAAACCTATGGCTTAAATGCTTGGTTAAAGAACCGAGCCCGGGGCCGATTTCAATAACCGTTGCCTTTGGTTCAGGATCAATCGTTTCCGCTATTTTTCTTACAATATTGTCGTCTATTAAAAAATTTTGACCATATTGTTTTTTGATTTTTAAATCGTATTTTTTGATTAAAAATTCTATTTCTTTTATGCTCATACTGTTTTTCCTCTTTATTATTATACCATGCAATGGGGATTATTAAGTGGATATTTATTAAGATAATAAAAAAAGCCAAGAAGCATATCGTACCCCTCGACTTTTATTATACAAAACACCTAAAAGAATTTTTACCAAACCATTCTATGGGTGTTTTTGTTCATTATTAATACTATTCGTCGTCCTCTTCGCTATATTCATCCAAATTTTCAAGCAATTCCTCGTCGATATCTTCGTTTTCTACATCGGTGTTTTTTCCTTTGCCTTTTTTACGCATTCTATCGTACGATATTTCATCATCGTCTTCATCTTCATCATAATCGGCTTCTTCATTTATTTCTTCGTCGCCAATTAATTCTTCAAATTCTTCTTCCAATTCATCGACTTCTTGTTCTTCGTCTTCATCGTCTTCGAGCGCTTCGCTGTCGGTTAAATCGAATTCGCTCACAAGATCATCCAAGATATCCGTTTCTTTGAATTCTTCGTCTTCTTCAAGGTCAGGATAATCCGCAACCTCTCTATCCAATACCGAGGTTGGTTGGCGTTCTTTTAAATCCCATGCGTCATCGCCACAATAAACAAAAAAGCCGGACGACATAAAATCCAAAACGAATTGGGTTGCAGCTTCTTTGGCTTGCGAAGATTTTAAACCTTTGATTGACATTACCTCTTTGATAATGTCGTTGATATTTTGAGGTTTTTTCTTTTTGTGAAGCAATTCAATTGCTATCTCTAATAATGAACTATCTTTATTCGCCATTTATAATCTTCCTTTCATAGCGTACCTTTTATTTTACCACAAATATCTTTTTATTTGCAATCAATTAGTAATCTCTTGTTTAAAGGATACTTTCAGTTGATGATATACTCCGTGTTCTTTATCCATTTCGGTTTGATAAATCGCCTCAAAATAATCATCATCGATAACCAAGTGGTCAGTAATGCAACGCATAGATATTTCAAATTTTTCGTCGGTATTCATTTTAAGCGTTGTTTCGTGCTGAGGATTCAATTCCATATCCATCATAATAAGGCCTGTCCGAAGAATTTTCACTTTATTGGTATAGATATCAATGGCGGTAAGCAATTTTGCATCGGTTTGTTCAACAAACTTTAGCCTTCTAATACTATCCTCAACGGTTAACTCCCCATCAGTTAAGAATCTGATTGAGGTTCCATCCGTAGCTATTAACGAAAAGTCGACTTGGACTTTCATTTACTGAACTCCTCCTATAACATATTATATATTAAAATCATCACCAGTCCGGGAATTCTAAGAATTCCAATGATTAGGATTGTCCAAATATTCACGGGAATATTAGCGTTAATATATACACCAATTAAATTGAACACAAAAATCGTCACAATACTAAATACCAATGATTTGATTAACCACTTCAAAAATTTTAACATATATATTTTCACCCATTCATTATATGAATGGCAAAAATGAATTAGAATAAAATCACCATTTTAGGTCTTGATACTTATTGAAAACCTCGAGATCCGTTCGATCAACCGTAAGGGGCGTTATCGAGATATAACCTTGGTGAAAACTCTTAATATCCGTTTCAATTTCATTTACATCGAGATAATGGTTGGCAGAACCCCGAGCATAATAATACTCCCCTTCTAACACGAATTGCGTCCTAAAAGGATTATAACCTTGTCTGGTTATTTTTATCCCTTTAAAATGCTTAGGAATATTTATATTTAATACATTTCCTTCTTGGAACAATTGACTGTTTATTATTTTTGGCCATAATTTATCAAAACATTTAATAAAACCCGATAAATCACCTATTTCACACGAAAAAGAAATTCCTTTTGCCCCCAGCAGAGCCCCCTCGCTTGCGCCGGCAACCGTTCCCGAGTAGAGAATATCGTGTCCCATATTTAATCCGTTATTAATTCCCGACACAACGATATCAAATGGAAACGACAACTGGTGTTTGGCAAATTTCACACAATCGGCAGGCGAGCCCTCGAGTGAATATGTCGGAACTCCTTCGAATATATCGGGGTATTTGGTCAGTTTCATACCCTTTCTTACTGTTAAAGCATGGCTTGAAGCTGACTTTTCGGTTGTAGGGGCAAGAACCATCAACTCATAACCGTATGGCAATAAATGTTCGACAAGAGTTTTTAAACCAGGAGATTTAATTCCGTCATCGTTGACAATCAGCACCTTCATTATTGTTTCTCCGGATTAGCCAATTTAAATTCTTTTAAACGTAAATCCAATTCTTCCAACAACTTCTTCTTTTCTTTTACGTTATATATGGTTGCTCCCGCCGCCATTAAGTGACCGCCCCCGCGATAACCGGTGGCAATATCGTTAATTGGAACAAAACGCGATCTAATTCTAACCCGCGTCGAACCGTCGGGATAATCGATAAAAGCAACCCAAATCAACGAACCTTTGATTTGCGATAAAGCGTTTACGAGACTTGATGCATCTTCGATGCTTACCCCGAATTGTTCCATAATCTTTTGTGTGAAGTGTATATATACAACACCATTAGGGGTTTGTTTCATTTTTTTGTATACAAAACTTTGAAGCACAAAAACCGAAAAATCTTTCAAATATAGTTTACTATATATTTCTTCAATGTCAATACCGGTATCGACCAAAACTGCCGCAGCCCGTAAAACTTCACCGTTTACTCCTCGGTATTGGAACCTTCCGGTATCAGTAACGATAGCGGTGTAAAGCGCTTCGGCAGCCTTTTGGGTCAATACCAATTCGTCTTTGTTGGCTAAATAGAATTCAACCATCAATGCGCCGGTAGCAGGTATTGTCGGGTCAATGTAATTCATATCCGCATAATCAAACGAATCGTCGTGATGGTCGATTTTTATGCTATATGGAGCAAGTTTATAACGTGAATCGCATATACGGTCTTCGGTAGCGGTATCAATAATTAACGCCAAAGCATTTTGATAATCTTCATCCTTTACTTCATCGTTTTGACCCAAATGCGCAAGGTAATTCGGAATTTCGTCTCCAACCGCAAAAATCCTTTTTTCGGGGAAACTGGCTTTTAGTATTTCTTTAAGCCCCCTTTGCGAACCGATGCAATCACCGTCCGGGCGAATGTGTCTATGAATAATTATCGTATCATATTGTTTGATTTTCTCCAATATTTCGTTATATATTGCGATTTTGTTCATTGAATTCCTCCATTGTTTTTGTTATATCCTTTAGTATATCATCAACAACCGCTAAACTTTCCACAGTGGCGCCGCTGGCAAGCAAGTGCCCTCCGCCGCCGTACTTGGTTGCAATCTTGTTGATATTAGGCCCGCGGGATCTAAGTTCCACAAGCACTTTACCGTCTTCGCATTCGGTAAAATTAGCCCATATATATATTTGGTTAATTCCCGCCATAATGTTTACCATTCCTCGGGATATATTATACGGATTAGAATTATATGATACAACATCTTCATAAGTATTTATCAGATAAGCAATCCCGGTATCAAGAACTTGAAACTTTAAAGTAAGCTTGGAACGTAGTTTTACCGTATCCAAATCTTCCAAATATAAATTATCATAAATTTTATCCAAGTCAATATTTGCCTTCATTAAATAGGAAGCTATTTCAAATGTTTGGGAGGAAACAGAAGTATATCTAAATCTTCCGCTATCGGTAACAATCCCGGTAAATAGGGCTTCTGCGGCATTCTTGGTTAAAACAAGGTTGAATGTTTTGATAAAATGGGCGATTATGCCGGATGCGCTTTCAAAGTTTTGATTGACGAAAGCTAAATCCCCATATTCTCCTTGAGGAATATGGTGATCGATTTTGATAATAAAACAGCCTAAAGCATATCTTTCGTCGCTAATTAAATGCTTAGCTCCGCAATCAACAACAATAACCAAAGCATTATTATATATATCATCATTCACATTATCCACGTTGCCCAAAAAAATAAAGCGTTGATTTTGCTCCCCAACCGCAAAAATCCCCTTTTTAGGAAAGTTTGCCTGAAGAGCATATTTTAACCCTAACTGAGCCCCAATCGCGTCTCCGTCGGGTTTTAAATGGGTGTGAATGATAATAGTATCAAATTCTTGTATTTTTGATAATATTTGTTTATACATTCTCGTAAACCACCTTAATAATGCATTATACCATATTTTTTCATTTGTTTCAAAAAAATTACAATAAATTAAAAGAGCGGGTGTCTCCATCCGCTCTTTTGTGATTCTAAATGTTTAAGTCAGGCCTTAAACTTTGACATCATTAATATATGATATCTGTATCAATGTTTGGCGAGGCTATTAATTTACTGGAACATAAGTAATTTGAATCGATAAAATATAAATCTGAGCGTTTTTGGAACCTCCGGTTTGGGTATTTTGCAAACTGAAAGTAGTTATATCTAATTC
>Ga0265294_10008746_pt1 | contig 11762 bp, 8 predicted proteins | sample MunlanPumphouse3_FD_192504 | JGI IMG/M metagenome (GOLD analysis project Ga0265294, IMG submission 192504) | Groundwater microbial communities from a municipal landfill in Southern Ontario, Canada - Pumphouse #3 | ecosystem: Environmental > Aquatic > Deep subsurface > Groundwater | place... | reverse complement strand
AATTTGCATCAGGCTAATGTAGTTATCAATTATGATATACCATGGAATCCTACTCGTATTATGCAAAGAGTTGGACGTATAAATCGTGTAGATACAAAACACGATAAAATATATACTTATACATTTTTTCCAACAGAACAATCAAATGAGCAAATTAAGTTAAAAGAGTTGGCTGAAGCAAAAATACAAGCTTTTATCACCCTACTTGGCACTGATGCAAAATTATTAACCGAAGGTGAAGTTCCGGAAGGACACAGTTTGTTTAATCGAATTTTATCAAAAAAAATGATTGAAGGTGAAGATGATGAATACGAGAGTGAATTAGGATATTTACAAGAAATTAGAAAGATAAGAGATAGTGATCCAGCTTTATTTGAAAAGATTAAGAAGTTACCTAAAAAAGCGCGTACTGCAAGAAAATCTCAAGAAGATAGTTCAGAACTTTTAACCTATTTTAGAAAAGGAAAGTTAAAAAAATTTTTTATAGTTAAATCTGACAAAAATTCTATTTCTACTGAGATTGATTTTATAGAAGCGGCAAAAAAACTTGAAGCAAAACAAAACGAAAAACGATCAAAATTAAAGAAATTGTTTTATAAAATGCTAAAAAAGAATTTAGAGATGTTAAAAAAAATAGATGAATATGATATTGATGAATATTCTTTAGAGGGGAGAGGTGGAGACAATGCAGTTCGTCTTTCCAAAATTTTAAAATCTAAAGAAATAAAGAAATATCAAAAATTTACGGACGATGAAGAAATTTACATTAAACACGTTATTAACGAGCTTGATTCTGGAGGAATACCAAAAAAAATCACACAAAAATTATATAAAAAAATACACGATACTCCAGAAATAATCAAAAATCCTATAAAGCTTTTAGCTGTTTTAAAAACAACACTTCCGAGTGATTTCCTTCAACCAACACAGAACGATATATATAAAGGGATAGATAATAAAAAAGAAATTATACTTTCTGAGTATTTTAACGCTGAATAATTATGAATAAAAAAGAAGCAGAAGAAATAATTAGTTCTACCTTTAGTAATAATTTTGATGAACAAAGATATAAAAAGTTTGTATCAAATTTATTCAAAACATATAAGCCAGAAGATAAGATTGTTGAAGGTCAATATATAAAACTAGCCTATAAAGACTTTTTAATTAAATACAAGATTGTAGGTAATTTTGAGGATAGAGAAGGACATGAAATAGATATTCTTGAAGTTAATCTTAATAAAGCATCGACTTTAGAGCGTGCTAGAACCGCACAAAGAAATTTCGTCGCAGAATATCTTAAAACAAGGAATAAAGATGCTGCCTTAGTTGCATTTATTTCTCCAAATAATAAAGAATGGAGATTGTCATTAGTAAAGATAGAAAATTCTTTAGAGGTCGTAAATGAAAAATTAAAAACAAAAGAAGAGATAACGCCAGCGAAAAGATGGTCTTTTTTGGTTGGAAAAAATGAAGGAAGTCATACTGCTCGAAGTAGATTTATAAATATGCTTACAAGTGATGAGGATCCAAATCTTGCTGAACTTGAAGCTGCTTTTGATATTGAAACAGTAACTAAAGAATTTTTTAACAAATATACGGAATTGTATTTTCGACTTAAAGAACACTTGGATTCCTTAATAAAAAAAGACGAAACAATCAAGAAGGACTTTGAGGAAAAAGAAATATCAACAGTTGATTTTGCAAAAAAAACATTAGGTCAAATAGTTTTTTTGTATTTTTTGCAAAAAAAGGGCTGGTTCGGAGTTGCTCCCGATAAACAGTGGGGTGAGGGCCCAAAAAGATTTTTACGAGAAGTGTTTGAGAGAAGAGAAAGATATGGTAAAAATTTCTTCAACGATATTTTAGAACCTTTATTTTATGAAGCTCTTGCTCAAGATAGGGGCGTAGAATCAATTTATCCTCGCTTAAACAATTGTAGAATGCCGTTTTTGAATGGTGGTCTCTTTGAGCCGATGAACGGCTACTTATGGGAAACAACAGACATAATTATTCCTGACGAACTGTTTTCTAATAATCATACTACTAAAGAAGGAGACAAGGGAGACGGAATTTTGGATGTGTTTGATAGATATAATTTTACGGTAAACGAAAATGAGCCCTTAGAAAAAGAAGTGGCGGTTGATCCGGAAATGCTTGGAAAAGTATTTGAAAATCTTTTAGATATAAAAGACCGCAAAAGTAAGGGAGCTTTTTATACTCCTCGTGAAATTGTACACTATATGTGCCAAGAAAGTTTAATTAACTATTTACAAACCGAAACAAATAATGAAATTTCACGTAATGATTTGGAGTTATTTATTCGAAAAGGAGATAGAATAATTGAAAATGATAAAACTGCTTTAGAGAGACAGGAAGAAAGAATAAAAAAATATGGAAGCGATAGATATAAAGATTCGACTTATAGTTTATTATTACCAACATCGGTTCAAACAAGAGCAGAAAGGCTTGATGAACTTTTACAAAATATAAAAGTAGTTGATCCAGCTGTTGGTTCTGGGGCATTTCCGTTAGGAATGATCAATGAAATTGTTCGTGCGAGAAAGGTTTTAAATGTTTATCTAAAAAAACATGTATCAGATTATGAGCTTAAAAAGCATGCCATTACCCATTCTATTTATGGAGTTGATATTGATCCGGGTGCGGTAGATATCGCCAAGTTAAGGCTTTGGCTGGCATTAGTAGTTGATGAAGAAACACCTCATCCCTTACCAAATCTTGATTACAAAATAATGCAGGGAAACAGTCTTATTTCTGAATATGAAGGAATTAAGCTATTTGATGAAAGTATTTTTGATAACGAAAAAAAAGAAATGAAACAAGCCAAACTTGGACTTGGCAAAATAAGCTCAGAGTTGAAAATGGAAGCCCTACAAGATAAAATATCTTTATTTATAAATGAATCACAGCGTACCAAGAAGCAGAATCTAAAAAAAGAAATTGATATCTTAAAATGGGAACTTATTGAAGAAACACTCAAAGAACAAAGAAGAGAAGATAAGTTAGAGGATATTAGAAAACTCCGTCGAAAAAATATAAGGCCATTTTTTATTTGGAAACTTGAATTTAGTGATGTTTTTAAAGAAAAAGGTGGATTTGATGTGGTGATTGGGAATCCACCATATGTTGGGGAGAGCGGAAATAAGGAAACTTTTAGATCTATTGCGGAGGGAAATCTCTCAAAATATTATCAAGGAAAAATGGATTTGTTTTACTTTTTTTTTCATCTTGCTCTTGATCTTGGAAAAAAAGAGGCGCAAAATGCTTTTATTACAACAAATTATTACATTACAGCCTTAGGAGCAAGAAAATTTCGAGCCGACCTTAAAGAGAGGTCTTGTATTCGAAATTTAATAAACTTCAACGAGTTAAGAATTTTTGAATCTGCCCGAGGACAACATAATATGATTACAATTTTTAGTAAAGGGCATAATGATCGAATAAAAGCACAAACTTGTATAACAAAAAGAACTGGGGCAGCGAATGAAGAAATAATCAATTTGATTATCAATGGTTTAGATTCTGACACTGATTATTATGAGATGTCTCAGAAAGAATTGTATAGTGAAGATAATATAAAACTTACAAGTGGCGGACTTGATGATGTTTTAGATAAAATTGCAAAAAATGTACGCTTGAAAGAAGTAGCAAATGTTAATGCTGGTATTCAGACAAGTGCAGACAAGTTCACAGATAAACATCACGAGAAATATCCACAGATAATAGCGAAAAAAGGTGAAGGTATTTTTATATTTCCGTCAGGAGAATTGGATAAAATAGTTAAAAATAAAGGCTTAATTAAGCCTTGGTTTAAAAATTCTGACGCTACTAAATGGATTACTAACAATAATAATAAATCTGAATTATTATTAAGTAATTTTATTGCGAATAGAGAGCAAGAACCACATGTAATTGAATACTTAACAAGGTTTAAAGAAATTTTAATTAATCGTTCGCAGCCAGAACACATGTTAGATTGGTGGGATTTACATCAAATAAGAATGAAAGATAAAAATAAAACTGGCGAAATTAAAAAAATGATTTTTGATGGCCCCAAAATTGTTACTAAGAGCTTACAAAGATATAATGATTTTGCATATAACGATATACCATGGTATGCAACTTCAGGTGCAATGGGTGGCATATTTTATATAACGGTTAAAAAAGATTTGAATATTTCCCTAAAGTATTTGTTAGGTTTATTAAACTCAAAATTAATCTATGCTTGGTTGCACAATCGAGGGAAGCGTAAGGGTGAAATGTTGGCTTTATCAGGTACGCCACTTTCAGAAATTCCTATTAAAAAAATTCCTTTGGAAGCTCAAAAACCACTTGTTGACCTTGTTGATCAAATTATTGCCATTGCTTCGGATTCTGAATATGAATCTAAAAAACCATCAATTCGCCAAAAAGAATTAGAGAAAAAAATTGATGAGATGGTATTTGATTTATATGAGCTTACTTCCGAAGAAAGAGAGATTGTTTTGAAATATTGATTTATTATGTCATTATTTGTTAGAGCAAAAACTATTATTACTATTCGTAACTACTATGACTCCAGAAGAAAAATTTAATCAGGATATTTGGTGGATATTGCAGGAAATAAAAAAAGAAGAATACATTACTTCGAAAGGGCAGAAGGTTGAGTTTTATATTAAAAAAGCATTAACAAAAAATGGTAGTCAAAACAAGAATATTGATTATAATTTTCCTCAAGAACAAGTTCAGAAAAAACTTTTATATAAATTACAGGAGTGGAATGTTATTAGTATTGAGCCAGTTAATGATATCTTGCGGGGGAGTGATATTTTTAGCCCATCTATTTATGATTTAATAATTAAGAAGCCTAAATTTAATAAACTTTATAAAAAATACGAAACTGAAAACAACTCAAGAGAAAATGAACATCGCTTTAAGCCAATCTTAAGAAAACTTGAAAGTGGGAAACTTCCATACAGAGAAGATGGGCTATTTTATTCACTCTGGAAATATACTAATGCCAGTAGATTAACGGGCAAGGGTTCGATTTCTTTTATAGATTTAGTGCCGCTAAAGAAAGGAAGTCCTCAGTTTGCGATCTGGGAGTTTGTAAATATTTTACGAGAGTTAAAAATAGAATTAGAAGATATAACTTTTCACGAAGATATTTACAAGTCTTATTGCAAAACAGAATATGAATATATATTAGATTATATAGCTAAAAATCCTAAAACAGGTCTTAGTAAGGCAATGAAAAAAATATTTAAGAATCAAGCCACCTTTGAAGATATTTTCCAAGTATTTGGTTCGGTTGATGGGTTTATAAAATTTAAAATGCGACGCAATGGACTTCTTGATTTTATTGAATTTAGTGCACTACCATCTAAAAAAAATATAAAATCTCTCCAAGATTATCTGGAAGTATATCTAAACTGTTTTATAGAAGATAGGCTGTTTTGTTCTGAATCGAAAAACTTTTATAAATTCTTGAGACAAAAGGATATTTTTTTACAGAACATTGAAAGAGAGGTCAAAGATTACGGATTAGAATTTGTTTTTAGGCAAAATGAGATAGTAGCTGTTGGTAGTGGTTCGGTGGTATCAATTAATAAAGATGAGTCTTATCTATTTATTCATATCTTAGCGGCCCTAGAAAAACAAGGATATTTTGAAATAGAACGTATTTTAATAACCGATATGGATGTTTCACCAGAAAGCCAAACAGATGATTATAAGATAAAGATTATAGCGAATGTAAAATTACTTGAAGAATATAATCAAAAAAATGTATCTATTGTTTTGAATAAAGAGAAAACAGAAGGAAAAAATAAGATTTCATTGTCTGGTATAAAATTTAATGACAACGAAACAGAGTTATGTGTCAACACTTGTTCCGAAATAAAAAAATGTAAAATACCTCCTTTTAAGAATGAGCATTATTTTTGTCGTGCCATGTTTAAATATCCTCCAAAAGAGCCAGTAGACTGGTCGCTTATTGGTAATGAAATATTGGGAAGCATAACAGACGAAAGGAGGAATCAAAGATCGGTTCAGGATACAATGTATGCGATAAACAAGAGATTAAAAAATGTATTGGGCACGAATGACGAATTATTTACTTGGCGAGAAAAATCAATTACTAGGAATTATTAAAATTGAATCAATTGAGCCGTAATTGACTCACGTGACAATGTAGTAAAGTCAAAGCAGAATATGCTTTGACTTTTTTGTTTGGCATATGGTCGTAAATAAATAATTATAAATTAATTACTATGAAAAATAATATAAAAAAACAAGCATCAGTAAATAAGGAAGTGGTATACATTCCACTTGATGATTCGTCAGTTATATTTACAACTTATGACCTCGGCGTTTCAGCGGCACTTTTGTGTGCTAGTTTCGAGCTTCTTTCAATAGATAAAGAAAATCCACGAAAGGCGCTGTTCATTTTTCACAAGGTCGATGGAATTGAAGATGTGGCAGATCAATACTTTGCAGACAAATTTGAAGTGAAAGCAAGGCAATTTTTTGACACGATAAAAGCTCTTAAAAATAAGCTCTATTCAGAATAGGTATGGTTTTATCAGGCGATGACATTTCGAAGTTCCAAGCTCTTTATAGGAGTGAGCTAGGAATTGAAATCAGCAAAGAAGATGCTTGCGAAAAAGGCATCAAGCTTTTGAATTTAATGTCTGCTGTCTATAAGCCAATGACTGAAAAAGAATATCAACTTATACAAAAGTATCGCAAAGATACATTTTTACTATTAAAACAAAACATTAAAAAATATGAAATCAGTTAAAAGAAGATTCCAAAATATCGTAAAAAGAAATCCAAATCTTGGTTCTTATCTTTGTTTTACTAAAGCTATAGAAGAGCAGGGGTTTGGTAAACAAACAATTCATCGTTGGTTTCAGAAATTGGTTGATGAAAATGATTATGCGAAGAACGAGAAAAGAGCTTTATTGGCATACTTGGATAATCTTTCAAGCCCCTTGAGGGCAACAAAAACTAAAGATAAAATAGTTCTCTAACTAATTTATTTATGAAAGAAGTATAAATTATCATTTAATATATAAATATCTTAAAATATGAATCTATCAAATATTACAATTAAAGAATATTTAACAGAAAAAGGTATAGTTTTTCATGAAAGAGGAAACGAAATTATTACGAAGTGTCTTTTTAATGATTGCGATAGAGATAACAAAAGCGAAGAAGGGCATCTATATTTTAGTATAAAAACAGGACAATATGATTGTAAAAAATGTGGAGAGAGAGGAAATCTTATCACACTTGCAAAACATTTTGGCGACATAGGAGCAAAACCACAAAAGTCAAATGATTTCGGTATAAAACTGGTAGAGAAATGTCGCGAAGCATTGCCATTACACATCCGAGAGTATTTACACAAGAGAGGGCTTACCGATACTGTCATAGATGAATATAGACTTGGCTATGGACAGTTTTATCGCAAGTCGTGGATTACTATTCCCATCAAAGATATTTATGGCAATTATTCATTTTTCAAGTTAAGACAGGATCCAGCTTTTGGTAATGACAAAATTACTTATCCGAAAGGAGCAGAGGCGCAGCTCTACGATTGGGAGAGTTTAGCAAAATCTAATTCACTTATTATCTGTGAGGGGGAGCTTGATAGATTACTTTTAGCTTCAAAGGGCGTATCAGCAGTTACTTCTACTCACGGAGCAATGACATTTAAAAATGAGTGGATAGAAGATATCGTAAAATGCAAGAAAATTTATATTTGTTTTGATAATGATGAAGCTGGGAAAAAAGGATCAAAGCGAGTGGCAAAAATGTTGGAAAACATGGGATGCGAAATACATATTATTACACTCCCAGAAGAAGTTGGCGAGAAGGGTGATATTACAGATTACTTTATAAAGCTTGGAGGGTTAGTTGATGATTTATTTGGTAAATATGCAAAAGAATATCCAGAGAGAATTGATACTACGCAATTTGCTCCTATGAGTTCAGAAAAACTTATTGATACTCTCGGGCTTACCATTAAACATGATGCCGAGAACAAACTAGTAACATTTTTATGCGAACTTTCTGCTTATACCGAAAACTCACAATTTAATATCAGTTACAATGCACCATCATCAACAGGTAAAAGTTACATCCCCACAGAGATTGCTCGTTTATTTCCGCAAGAAGATGTAATGGAGATTGCTTATTGTTCGCCTACGGCTTTTTTTCACGATGTCGGGCAGTATGATAAAGATAAGAACGGATACTTAGTAGACCTTTCTCATAAGATACTCATTTTTCTTGATCAGCCGCACAATGAATTACTCGCTCGATTGCGTCCACTTCTTTCACATGACAAAAAAGAGATTGCTATTAAGATCACAGATAAAACACAGAAGAATGGAACCAAGACCAAAAACATTCTTTTGCGTGGATATCCATCGGTTATTTTTTGCACGGCTGGCCTTAACATAGACGAACAAGAGGCGACGCGTTTTTTGCTCCTTTCTCCAGAAGTCAATCAAGATAAAATACAACAAGGTATTAGTGCCACGATACGTAAAGAAGCAGATGGTGAGAGTTTCGGGAGTTGGCTTGAAGAAAATGCAGATAGAGCCCTACTTAAAGAGCGTATTCGTGCTATTAAATTAGAAGATATAAAAGAAATCAATATTGCATCGCATGAAAAAATTGAGGAAAGATTTTTGAATAAAAATAAAATACTAAAACCTCGCCATCAAAGGGATATTAAACGTCTTTTATCTCTTATTAAATCTCTTGCTCTTCTAAATGTTTGGTGGAGGGAAAAAAATGGGTCAACAATTATCGCAAACGAAAACGATATAAATGAGGCCTTCGAACTTTGGGAAAAAATATCTATAAGTCAAGAGCTTAATTTACCGCCTTACATTTACAATCTTTATAAAGAAGTTATTTTACCAGCATGGGAGATAAAGAATAGTATTGGGAAAGAGGTGGCTGGAGAAGTTATAAATAAAGTTGGACTTTTACGTCAAGAGGTTCTTGAAAAACACTTTGCGGTTTATGGAAGGATGATGGACAGTCATCAGCTTCGTCAGCAAATAATACCGATGCTGGAAACAGCAGGTCTTATTGTACAAGAGCAAGATCCGAATGATAAACGCAAGATGATGATTTTTCCTTCTTCCGTATATCAGCTTTCTAATAGAGAAAAGAATAGTGAAATCGAGGGGAGGGTAAAAAATACAGAGCAAAAGCATAATTAAATGGTTGATTTTATTAAAAGTATAACACGATAATCTCAAATGATTTCGGTAAAATTTATGAGCAAAAACGAAGCAGATAATGTTAAAAAAATATCAACGAGCTTTCTTAAGAAGTACGGTTATTTTAATGGTCGGCGTTCGGGTACTATAATTTGGACGAGGGAATACGATGAGCACAAAGATAGTGTTAACATTGAGGTTTTAACTCATGTTGGGAATGATTATCTTCGTATTAGTTACATTCAAACAGATAATTATTCAGGAGAGAGAAAAGATTTTGATTATAAGATACCGCTAGCTACTACGCCTTGTCGATTTGGAGGTAAAAGATATTGGTTTGTTTGTCCTTGGTATAAGAACGGGGTTTATTGCGGCAAGAGGGTCAGTACTCTTTATAAAGATGGAGATTACTTTGCCTGTCGCCATTGTTATAATCTTACTTACAATTCAAGAAAGGTTAATCGCCGATATAAAATGTTTCCTTTATTTAATGTCTTAACATTAAGAGATAAAATTGAGAAACTCCATAGTCAAATAAAGCATCCTTATTATCGAGGTAGACCAACAAGAAAACAAAGACAACTTGAAAAGCTTTACGAAATGGCGGAAGAAAATTATGAGAGATACTCTACACTAAAGGATAAAAATATGTTATGATGAGTATGTTAACCCAGTTAAAAGTTGTATGTATTCGTAAGGTTTTTTATTAAGCAAAATGGAGCCCGAGAGGGGCGATTTGCCAACTATTTTACTTAATCCTTATGATTATGCATATAGCTGGGTTAACCAGATCGTCCCTTTCGGGTTTTTATATACAAAAACATGAAACAAGAAACAAGTAAAATTATATATTTTCTTTATGCTCGTAAATCATCAGAAAGTGAAGACAGACAAGTTCAATCTATCGATGATCAAGTAAGTCGCTTAAAAGAATTGGCGACTAATCTTGGTATTACAATTAAAGAAATGCTTACTGAATCAAAATCAGCAAAGAAGCCGAACAATCGACCAGTATTTGCGAATATGCTTGAGAGAATTGAAAATGGAGAGGCTCAAGGTATTCTTTGTTGGCAAATAAATCGTTTATCAAGAAATCCTATTGATAGCGGAACGATAAGTTGGATGCTTCAGCAAGGGGCTTTAAAATGTATTCAAACAATAGATCGTCAGTATCTTCCGGATGATAACGTGCTTCTTTTTAATGTTGAGAGTGGAATGGCAAATCAATTTATTATTGATTTACGAAAGAATAGTAAAAGGGGAATGGAGGGAAAGGCAGATAGAGGATGGCTTCCATCTCGTGCTCCTTTAGGTTATAAAAATGACTTACTCGAGCATATTATTATTGAGGATCCTGAAAGATTTCATTTAGTGAGAAAAATGTGGGATATGATGCTTACTGGAAATTATACTCCTCCACGAATAAGAGAAATTGCAAATAACGAATGGGGGTTTCGTACGGCGAAAACAAAAAGAAGCGGTGGGGTTGGAATTGCAAATAGTGTTATTTATAAAATGTTTACGAATATTTTTTATACAGGAATGTTTGATTGGAGTGGGAGGATCTATAACGGAAAACATAAACCGATGATTAGTCTGGAAGAATATGATAGGGTGCAAGTTATTTTAGGAAAAAAGGGAAAGCCACGATCAAAAAAACACGAATTTGCTTATACTGGGTTAATAAAATGTGAGGTTTGTGGTTCAATGTACACGGGAATTGAGAAAACAAAAATAATAAAAAAGACTGGAGAATTAAAAACATTTGCATATTTTTCTTGTAGTAAAAGAAAAAAAGGAGCTCTTTGCGATCAAAAACCAATAACACTCAAGAAACTTGAAGATCAGATTGATGTTGAACTTGAAAGATTTACCATTTTACCAAAATTTAGGGAATGGGCCCTAGAAATACTTAATAGAAGCAATGATAAGGAAATTGAAGATAGGAATAAAATATATGAGAATCAGCATAAGTCCCTTATTGAAACACAAAAAGAATTAGATTCACTTGTAAGAATGAGATATAGAGAACTTATTGATGACGATACTTTTATTAAAGAAAGAGACGATCTTAAAAATAAGATTGCTAAACTTACAAATAATTTAAGAGGTACGGAGAGTAGGGCAGAGAAGTGGCTAGAATTAACGGAGAAAACATTTAATTTTGCTTGCTATGCTCGTAAGGAATTTATTTTTGGAGATCTTAATAGAAAAAGAGAGATATTCTCAGCAATTGGTCAGAATTTTTTAGCAAAAGATGGAAAAGTCTTTATTTCACCGAACGAATGGTTCGTTCCGATAGAAAAAGCTTATCCAAAACTAGAAGCAGAATATAATCGGTTGGAACTGGATGAAACCCTTGATCCTATAACAAAAAATGAGCGTTTTGCTCATCTTATTCTCGAATGGGGTGACTAACGGGATTTGAACCCGTGCTAAGAGTTCCACAAACTCTTGTGCTACCACTACACCATAGCCACCATAGTGTTTGTACTCCCGGCAGGATTCGAACCTGCAACC
>Ga0265294_10008745_pt1 | contig 11763 bp, 7 predicted proteins | sample MunlanPumphouse3_FD_192504 | JGI IMG/M metagenome (GOLD analysis project Ga0265294, IMG submission 192504) | Groundwater microbial communities from a municipal landfill in Southern Ontario, Canada - Pumphouse #3 | ecosystem: Environmental > Aquatic > Deep subsurface > Groundwater | place... | reverse complement strand
CGAGAAGCGGACCTGTACCGTGCGCCGATGCCCGCAGCCCTTCATCTGACTTCCGCTCTGCAAAGGTATCTCTCCGGAGAAGACCGCACGCTTTCTCAGACGGTACGCAGCGTCTACGATTTCTTTTTGGAATATGCCCCGGAGACGGCTGCCGCGATTCGGGACGGTCTGTTCTTCTCCGTTGCAGCCGACGCTCTGCCCGATGCCGTCACCGGCGAGCTGTATCGATACGATGCGGGCGGTGACCAGGTGGCGTTCAGTCCGACCCGTCTGGAGCAGTTTGCCCGATGCCCCTTTATGCATTACGTCTCCTATGGACTTCGCCCCCGGTCCGGGGAACGCTTCGAAATCACCGGCAAAGAGATCGGAGATGTGTATCACGAGTGTCTGATGCGCCTGACCCGGGAACTGCTGGAGGAAACAGAAGACAAAGGTGTTTTCGTCACCCATCCGGATTCGCCCTGGATGCGCATCACCCGGGAAGAATGCGATGCGCGGGTACTGCGCATCCTCGATTCCGTTCGCCTGGAAATCTTCGAAGGGCTGCTGAAATCCGGCAAGGCCCAGGACCACCAGACGGAGCGGATGTCCCAGGTGATCCGGACCTTCATTTGGCAGATGGTCCGCCATATCCAAAAGGGGCATATCCAAAAGATTTTCTCCGAAGTCGGCTTCGGGCGCCATCGAACCATCCCGCCCCTGAAGATCCCGCTGGGAGATCAGACCGTCCTGATCGAAGGAAAAATCGACCGGGTCGATCTTCTGCGGACCGATCCGGACCGCCTGCATGTAAAAGTGATCGACTACAAATCCGGCCGGGCAGACTTCGACAGAGAACTGATCCTTCGCGGGCTTCACCTGCAACTGATGGTCTATCTGGAAAGCGCCCTTCAACTGGAAGCGGATGCAGAGCCTGCCGGCGTATTCTACTGCCGAATCGAAGATCCCCGGATAGAGGTTCCAACCGAGACCCTGACGGAAGACAGCCTGCCGGAGCATATCCTTCGGGCATTGGAAAAACGCTACAGAATGGATGGATTGTTCATCGATGACGATTCGATCATTGAGAGCATGGATGATTCCCTGGAAGACGGAGATCGATCCAGCGTTATCCCCGTAAACAGGAAAAAAACGGCATACGATTCGACTCGCGCCGTTTCAAGAGAAGACTTTGAGATATTCCGCAACGATTTCAGGCGGGAACTGGGTGAACTCTGCAGAAGGCTGATAGACGGCACGACCGACATTCGGCCCCGAAAACTGGGCAGGGACCGAACCGCCTGCACCTACTGCGAATACCGGAGCATCTGTTTCTTCGATACCGATTTCCCCGAATGCCGCTATTCCTGATCCAGCCTGCGGAAGTAATCGCCGATGATTTGGTAGCTGCTTTTTGCCCGCTCCCGATACACCGGTTCTTCCCATCCCGGCCAGCGAAAGACGGCCAGGTTCAGCGGGTCATCCACACCGGCCCGGCCCAGGATGAGGTGCCCTTCCGAATCGGTGAGCAGCGCGCTCACGACCAATCCTTCCGAGACAGTGGTACTCAACTCGTCCCGGAGCGGAGCGTGCACCGTGCCGGGGTCGTCCAGCACCGTCATCGTGGAGGGGTCGCTGAAATGAAGCCGGCTCCAGGGCAGACGAAGCGTAACCGTCTCTTCCCGAATATCCCAATGATAGTACGTATTGTTGTCCGGCGATCCGAAGCGCAGCACGCTCAAGTCGTCGTAGACGGCCGGAACGAAAGTGCCGCCTTTCGTCACCCGCTCCTTGTTGATCAGCAGGGACATGCGTTCGAAAATTCCCTGATTCGACGGATAGGAACGATGCAGCCCCTCGGTGAAATCGTATCCGGGATGCACGAGAAGGGATGCATCGGTTTCACTCCGGATCTCCACCAGAAATTCCAGACCCGAAGGCGCATCCTGTGCAAGGGATGCGCCGTATTTCATTTCTCCGTGATCTCTGCCGTAAGTGTCCAATCCGATGATCAGCATCTCCTCTTCCAGGTCCAAAGGCCTTGCCAGTCGGATCCGCACATGAAGAAATGCTTCGTCCGCCGCGAGTTCCATCTGTCGGATGGCGTCGCGACCCGTAACGGAAAAAGGTTCGGACCGGATCCCGGCAGGCTCCATGGCAAGAATCCCGTAATTTTGCTCCGGGTCGACGGCACTGTACCACAGCGGATTTCGTTCGAAGGGAATCATGTACGGCTCCGTGGTCCAGGTTTTCTTGGCCCACTCGTCGCTCCACTCGAAAATCAGTCCTCCGGCATAACCCTCCCGCCGGATGGCCTTCATCATCCGTACAACGCCCTGTCCCTGCACTTCCTCTGTCATGCCTCCGTGATGATACCCGTCCGGGCTGTAGTGGGCATTGCCCATGCCCGTGGCCAGCCCGAATTCCGCCACCAGGGCCGGATACCGGGTATGGCCCGCCATGAATTCCTGCAGATACCCGCCGTAGCGAAGTCTGCCTTCCTCATCGCTGTAGGCATCGTACGCCGCCTCGTTGTTCATGAAATCCGGATAATTCGGATAGATGTGGTATGCGCCGAAGAATCCGGCTTCCAGGCTGTCTTTCACTGAAATATGATTGATGTCCACCACGGTTTTGTCGTTGTATTCCAGATTTTTATCGCCGGCAGCATTCCATTCGGAATCGTGCTCCACAGGATCCAGCGTAGGCCAGCTGACAATGCCCACAGGATGCTGCCACCCGTAGGTCTGCGTTTCGTAGGCTGCTACGTAGTCGCAATTCATGGCCAGCCAGGCCTCTGTAGGAGAGGCTTCCGGCTCCGTAAAAAGGTATTCTCCCCGGAACGCGTATCCCGGATTGCGCTCGTCCGTGCGGATCACTTCCTCCGGTTCCAGTTCCCGGCCGACCAGATATCCGGCGATGTAAGGGGAAATATCGCTGGTGTACAGCCCATAGGCGCGAAAATCTCTTTCCGGAATCACGGCCCGGCCGTGCATGGCATCGATCACATGACGGATCTCCTGTTTGTATTCTTCCTCGTACTCCGGGGCCAGGTAATCCCCGTCGATCGGATTTTCCTCGGGCCAGATCTCCTGGTAGAGCAACAACGGCTGTTCCGCGCAAGACGCATTGTAGTATTGCAGCGCAGAATAAAACTCCGGCGCCAGCAGCGTGTAGACCCGTATCGTATTGGCGCCCATGGCAGAGATCTTTTCGAACCAGTCGATGAACAATTGTTCGGAACGGACAAATTCCGTAAACCATTTCCCGGGCAGCGACGAACCGATGTTGACGCCTCGGGCAAAGAGCTCGTTCCATGTGCCGTCCTCGTTTTGGTGTTCAAAGGTCTGACCGCTGACGCGAACGTGCAGGGCCGGCGCCCCGCCTCCTGCCGGCGGGAGCGAGCCTTCCGCTTTTCGGTCGCCGATACCGTTCAGGATCTTTTCCATGATCGGAAGATACGCCTGCCAGTAAAACTGTCCGCTGTCGCCTTCCGAGCGAAGAGAAAACATTCGCCGCAGCGTCGCGTATCCGTAATTGGACGGGTACTCCCCGTCAAAGCTTTTTTGAGCATAATCCCCGGCAAAGTAGTACGACGTATACCGGCTGTTCTGCTTTTCGACGATGGCCGGAAACACGGACGGCAATCCCAGCTTTTCCAGCGTGGCGGCGCCGGATGGCGTCAAGTCCAGCTCATACTCCCCCAAAATTCTGGCAGAGGGGTTGGGCAAAACGATTTCGAACCATCCGTCGTAGGGGATCTCTTTTGTTTTCTCAAATCCGGAGGCTTCCGTAAAGCGGAAACTCAGTTCGCCGCCCTGAAAATCCCTGCCTTCCCGCAAGACGACGATCCGGTCGTCTCCGGACACCAGTACGATACCGCTGCCCTCGTAATCCCATCGGCGGCCGATCTGCTTTTCGTAGTTGGCCAAAATGCCGCGGGGGATTTCCGCATACCTGGACAGTTCCTTGAAATATTTCCCGTAATACCCGGTGTGCAAAGACAATCCGAACAACTCTTCCAGGCGCTGCCTGGACGTATGGCGCACGATGTCGTATTCCCCGATCAGTACGGTTCCTTCGTCCAATGCCGAAGTGATCCGATCGAGCTCTTCATCGTTCAAGCCGCCGTAGAGCAGCTCCGGTTCCGTCCATGGTTGATCTTCCTTTTGACGCTCCGCTTCGTTCCGGTAGCGTCCGTACGTGTCGGCCAGGTAGATCAGGTCCGGCTTTTGCGCGCTCCGAGCATCGGTGGAGAGTCCCAGCGGGCGGACCGTAAAGTCCGATCCCTCGCCGGGGAAGGTCCCGTAGTAGTCCCGGTCATAGACAAAGGATTCGCCGGATCCGGGGTCTACCACCTTCATGCGGTTCAACGCCCACATCAATCCTTCATGCTCTTGATATTCCCCTTCTGTCACGGTCTTGTTCAGGATCCAGACATTCAGAGGCAAAGCCTCCCTGCGGCTCCACAGGATCCGGGGAACCGCGAAAAGAGCGGCCACGCCCAGCATCAAGGCCAGCATCAGTCCGTACAACAGATACAGCATGGCTTTCTTCTTCATATCGCACCGTCCTGACGCTTGGCGTCCCTGTCGGCAAAGCCTTTTCGTTCGGCCTTTTCCCAGGCGGTCACACCTTTGAACATCCGAAGATATCCCGCAGCGCGAAGCAGGCTGAAGTATTGACGGATCCCAAAGTTTTCCAAAACGGCCCACAACAGAAGCCGGCCGGTATCCCGGGGCGGGAACAATCTGCCTGCGTGTTCGGCCACCAGCAGCGCCGCAATGGAGATCAGGGTCCCGGACAACACCACCGCCACAAAAAGCATCACGGCAATGTCGAAATACAACACCCCCAATACGGCGGCCAGCAGCACCGTAAGATATCCCTGCAATTCAAAGAGAGGTCCCAACACTTCAAAGAGAAAGTAATAAGGCATTGCGATCATCCCGATTCGCCCGTACCGGGGATTGAAGAGCATCACCTTGTGGAAATACAGGATCTCAATCAAGCCGCGCTGCCACCGGAAACGTTGTTTCTGAAGAGATCCCAGGTCTTCGGGCACTTCGGTCCAGCAATTGGCGTTGAATGCGTAACGAATACGATAGGGCCGCCGCATTTCCCGCATCTGCCGGCAGATGCGGACCACGATCTCCATATCTTCGCCCACGGTATCTTTACGGTATTTGCCGCTGCTGGTCATATATCCGCCTACACGGACGCCCCGCTCCTTCCGAAAGAGGCCAAAAGCACCGGAGATGATCAGCAGGTTGTTGGTAAACGCCCATCCCAGCCTGCCACACATAAAGGCCCGGATGTATTCGATGGTCTGCAGCACTGCCAGCCGGTTCCGGGGGATCCGTTTTTCCCGGACGGCACCCTGCTCCACCGTACATCCGTTGATGGGAAGCACATTGCCGCCCAGTGCCGGCGTTTCCACATCCTCTTCGAGGATCCTGGACACCAGCTTGAGCAGAGCATCCTCTTCCAGCAGGGAATCCGCATCGATGCTGCAGATGTACTCTTTGGCCGCCACGTTGATTCCGGTGTTCAAGGCATCGGCCTTGCCGCCGTTTACCTTGTCCACCACCACCAGTTTCGGCAGATTTCGATTCACGTAAATCCCTTTCACTTCTTTGGTGGTCAGATCCTGCCGATACGTCCGGTCCACTCGTTTCAGATCGAATTCCCGGCGGAGGGTATCCAGGGTCAGATCGGAAGAACCGTCGTTGACGATGACGAGTTCGTAGTCGGGATAACTGAGATTCATCAGGGAGTTGACGCTTTCGATGATCGTTTTGGCTTCGTTGTACGCCGGCGCTACGATGGTAACGGAGGGCAGGACTTTCGGCTTGAAAAGAAACGTCCGGTCCTTGATCTGCCAGGCTCGCTTTTGCGCACGCACGTAGACAAAAGATAGACCCATCAGGATGAAGTAAATGAAGTTGACTGCCAATGCGTAAAACGCAAAATAGCGGTTGAAATCTTTTACATACAGCTTGATCGCCGGCATCAGCGTCAGTTCGCTCAGAATGTCCAGATGCGTCAAGGCGAATATCACAGGCACCAGCAACACGCTGAACACAAGCAATCCGACCAAAACAGCAAGGTACGCCCGATCTTTCGGCAGTTTCCCGGTTTCTTTTTTCGGTACAGGCGCTTCCTGGTCACACAGGGCCTGCAGTCGAGGGAAAAAATACGTGCGAAACAACGTCCGCAGTTCCGGTTTCTTTCCGACACATCGCTTGACGATCGCCAGAAGAGCCGCTTCCAGCTCTTCGTTTCGGTTCCGATTCATAAAATCGATTACTTCGCTGACGCGGCCGGCCAGGATGATCTGCTCCAGCACATGTTCCGTCTCCTCTCTCTTCCCGCCGGCGAGGCGGCTGATGAAATATTCCACCCGCAAAGCCAAAACTTCCGCCAGCGTTTGCTTGGTGTTCGGATCCTCTTCCGTCAAAAATCGCTCTACGATCGGATCCAGCAAATAAGGGTTGCGTTCCGTCATCCGGGAAAGCGCGCTGAATGCGCTTTCCCGAACCGATTCATCCCCCACGAGAGACAAGAGTTTCTCCAGATTGTCCCTTCTCTGAAAGCCGGCCAGAGACAGGACAGCCGCCCGCCGTATGTCCACATCGCCGGAAGCCAGGTAACGATCGCTGCTCATCACCTTGGGATAACGAGTGCGGAGAATATCGCAGGCCTTGTTCATCAATTCTCGTCTTGCCCGGGCCGGGCCGACCCTGCCGGCCGGTTCAGGCACCTCGCAGCCGGGACAGACTGACGGTTTCCCGATGCCGTCCTCCGGATCCTGTTCTCCTGCCATGTATGGTTCCAGCACCTCGATGAGATACTGCAGCATTTCCCCGGAATCGTATACGGAGGCAAAATCCACCATAAGTTCCCGAATCTCTTCTTTCCGGGAGCTCTTCAACTTGGGGAAAAGGTCGTGAAACGCCTGGCCGAAATCGGCGATGAACATGTTTACTCTCGTCCGGTAAAACCGGCTGGCATTCTTTAGCGAATGAATCAGGACGGGCAGCGAATCGCTGTGACCGATATCAGACAACGCACTGGCTGTGTAGAGTTTGAGCGTAAACTGTTCTTCGGTCAGCAGGTGGCGTTCCAGCGCCAAACGGGCTTGTGTTGTGCCCAGCCGGCCCAGGGTGAACACCGCTTCCGCTCTTTTCGTCGGCTTTGGGCTGTTCAACGCCCGAATCAATTTTCGCTGCAATTTGTCCAAAGGCATCCGCGATTCGATTCGTTGCTCCTGCTCGGAGTCGAATCGAAACGTCCGTTTCAGGGCCAGATAAGTCGCAGGATCCAGTGCGGTCGGGCGATCGTCTTTCTTTGCCGACAGAGCACCGATCAAGGCCCGCCGCTGTTCGAGGCCCAAATCGCTCTGAAGATCGCTTCGAAGCCTGTACACGTAAAGGCTCCAGCCAAAAGAGATGTCGATCAGGATCAAGATGCCGGCGATGATCAGCCAGGTTGCAGCACTGTCGATCACGATTCTTCTCCCCTGTCCGTAAGATTCCTGATGATTCCTTGGATTTCGGCCAACATCAATGGTTTTTTCAAATAATGGATCACCCCCAGATCAGCCGCCCGCCGTACCGAATCCTCAGTTTTCAAATGGGACATATACAGCATCGGAATATTTTTCGTCTCCGACCTCATCAGCAATCTCTGCCGCAAAGCAAATCCATCCAGCTTCGGCAGCATCACTTCCGACAAGATGAGCGTGGGAAGACACTGTTCTGCCATCGCTTGCGCTTCTTTCCCGTCGACGGCTCGCTGCACATGATAGTGCATATTCTCCAATACTGTTCCGATCACCTCGGCCGACGTATCCTCCGGCTCCACCAGCAGTATATCGCAGCGGGAAACGACAGAATCCGGGTCGGAACTGCCGGAGACCCGGTTTTTGCCGTTGTTCTTAGCCAGTCGAACCCGTTCCAGCGCAATCTCATAAAACCGCTCCGATGGGTTCTTCGAATGCAGATCCGCAGGCGGAAGCTCCCGGAGGCTCACCACGCCCAGAGAAGCTGTGACAGGTTCCACGAACAGTTGTGACGAAGCGATCGCGTTCCGGATCTCTTCCGCTGTTTCAACAGCACGTTCTTTGGCGGTATGGGGGATATATCCCGCAAACAGACTCCCCGGCAGCTTAAAATACACCTGGTATTCATCCCGGAATCCTTCCAACAGGAGGGCCGTGTTTCGGAACATCTCATCGACTTCCTTATCTCCGTAGCGATACTTGATGCGCTCCGTCTGATCCAGGCTGAGGACGATCAGAGCGGGATTCGTTTCATAGGCTTTTGCGGTGATTTCACTGATCGCTTTTCTCAGATAGTTCCGGAAAAATGAGAAGTTATACAATCCTGTGACAGCGGAATGCGTCATCGTCTGTTCCACTCCCGCCAGATTTTCGTTCCGCTGCTCCCTTGCGGCAGTCAATGTCTTGTTCTCGGCAGTCAATCGATGAATCTCGCTGTTGGACCGGGCAAGATGGGTTGCATAAATCTCCGGCAGCGGAATATCATATTCGCGGGTCAGGCGTTCCACCAGGGGCTCGGCGATGATGAGCCATTCTTCTCCTTTGCGTACAAACATCCTTTCTGCCATGTGAACCCACATCTGGTATCCCATATCCCGGGCAGAAAGTATAGGAAGATCGGAATCCGTCTCAAGTCCCAGTTCCTCAAGGATCGCCCGGAGATCCGCTTGGCCGTACAGAGAGGCATAGCGCTTTAGGATTGCTTCTCCGGCGATCAGATACCCCTTGTCACTGCCCAGGTTTTTTCTGATGCTATGCAGAAAAGAACCGCATTCCAGATCCCGCAACGCCTTGATATGAGATCGGATATCCTTTCGGATCAACGATCCGTGCTGCGGAGCGATCAACGAGATGGGCAAGGCCAGCAACGATTCCATAACAGGCTGAAGCACTTCTCTGGAAGGCATGTAATGCTCGTGAAACGATTTCATTCGCTCCATATAATCTTCCGATGCTTCCAGGGCCCATTCTCCGGAGAATGCGCCGAAAAGATCGCCGGAAAAGAGGGTCTGTGTCCGGGCGTCGTAGGTCATGACCGCTCCGGGGAAATGAAGATAAGGCGCCGGAAGAAAACTGAGTGTCCGCCCGGAGGCGAGCGTCAACTGATTCCCGTGGCTGTTGATGATGTAAAAATCCGAAACGACGCCGTAATAACGGACCAGCGTCTTCGTGCGCCAATGGGTAACCAGCTCAAAGCGGCATCCCTTCTTTTCGAACAGCGGCACCGAAGAAGCCAGATCCGGATCCTGATGATGCAGGATCACGTAACGGATCCGATCCGGAGAAATCAGGCTGCAAACGTTTTTCCACACCGCTTCGAAATCCAGGATCGATCCCGGATCGATCAAGACCGCCTCCGTTCCGTCCACCAACAGATAGGGGTTGCATTGCAGTCCTTGATTCGAGGATATGCCGCCCACCCAGTATATGCCGGATGCAATTTCCACGGGCTGTGTCTGATTCATTGGGTTCCCTCACTACAAAAGTTTCTGTTTCTTGCAGTATACAATAAATTGAAGGCGAGTGAAACAGGACGTCCCAATAAAACGAACCGGACATCGCTACGAAAGAAGTCCGGTTCGCCTGTTGATACTTTGGCGTTTTATGAAATTTTGATTTAATTTGCGCTGTTTGTCAGTCGGAATCCTTTGTTGAACCAACTGTCGGAATAATCCAGAGTCATCTGTCCGATGAATTCCTCCAATTCCTTCGTATACACCACTTTGGTGCTGTTGGATTCAACGACGGTATCTTCCGCATTTTGAAGCTCTTCCAGAGCCAAGCCCCACTGGGGCCCGCCTCAGCCGGCTCCTCCGTAACTGATGCGAAGCATTTGATCCTCCGGCTTATCTGTTTGCGCGGCAATTTCCCGAAACTTGGCAGCTGCCGCGTCGCTTACTTGAATCATATCGATGGTTCTCCTTCCTTCAGTAGACTCTGAATCCCTTGAAATACCATTTATTCAGATAATCCACTCTCATATTCTTGACCTGGTTTTCCAGATCTTTGGTATACACTGCTTTGGCTCCGTTGTCTTTGACCACAACATCACTGCCATATCCCCGCTCATCCAGAGCGGCCGCCAACTGGGGCCCCGCTCAGCCGCTGCGGCTCATATAAAGTCTGATTTTCAGCTGCTCCGGATCTTCCAGTGTCGATGCGACTTCTCTGTACTTTTCCGCTGCGCGGTCACTGATTTTTATCATGACGTCGACCTCCTTCAACCATCTTTCAAAGGTAAACTGCTGTACGTCGTCGGTCCCTTTTCGGGATCGAATACAGTATGCCACGATCGGGTCAGGCGCTCAGTGACCACGTCACACATACGCCGATCCACGTCAATAATATTGTTTCATCAGATCAAACAGGCTGATCACCCCCGGAATCGACAGAATGGAAAAAAGGAAACTGCCGACCAGGAACTGATTGCTGATCGGCACGTCGCCGTTTTGCCGGCCGATGAGGATCGGGATCGTGCTCAAGGGCGGCGCCGCTGCCGAAAGGATCAGGATCAGGCCTACGTTGTCGCTGAGCTTCAGCGCATAGACGATCCCCAGAAACAGAAAGGGGAACAATACATTTTTGAGCAAAACGAACTTGATCACCTGTGCCCACCGAATCCTGCCCGCAGTGCGCAGATCAAGATAGATATATCCGCCCAGCGTGAGCATCACCAGCGTAAACGCCAGGTCTCCCACCTTTTGGGCGATCGACACCACAACGGCTGGGATCCCGGCATCCCAACCCAGAAGAACGATGATCAGCGTCAGGAGCGTCGTGCGGATCAGAGGATTGAAAAGCTTCTTCAGGTCCAACGTGAGGGTCTTTGCCGGAGTACTGCCGGATCTCCCGCGGAAAAGCAGTGGGTAGAAATTGAAATAGAAAGCGACGGAAAACATCGTGAACAGGAACAGCTCCGCCACGTGGGCCGAGGTTGTGCCGTAGAGCCCTACGATCACAGCCAAAGGAACAAAGAGCGGGTTGTACAGATACAGCGCTGCGACAGCTTCCCGCCGAATCCCCGGAGCAAAGAGTTTTCCCAACATCAGAGAAAGAATCAGGGTGACGGCAGCAAAAAAGATCCACCAAAGCGGAAACGTCCACCAGAAAGGATCGGCCTTCGGGTCGAACTGCTGCACCAGCGCAGCAAACACATACAGCGGAAGTGACACTTCCAGGGCCAGGGTGGATAAATAGGGTAAAATCTCAGGTCCGGCAATTCTGCGGGCCAGCATGTAATATCCGACGCCTGCGATGCCCAGCAACAATAGAATCGCTTCTGCGGAAGCGGCAAGTGTATTCATCCGTCTATCGATCTCCTTTTTTGTGTAATATCCATTCATATCTTACCACATAATCACCTGCGGTTGTGGTACAATCCCATTGTTACAAACTATCCCGAAAGGAACAAACCGATGTCGCACCCTGCAATCAAAACCGTATCCCTGATCGGCCTGGGCTCTCTGGGTATCATGTACGCCCACCATCTGAGTCGCAGAATGCCCTTCGAAGATCTTCGCATCGTCGCGGGAACCGATCGCCAACAGCGCTATGAAACCACCCCCATCTTCTGCAACGGAGAACCCTGTCGGTTTCGCTTCATCGCCCCCGAAGAACAGACCGGTCCGGCGGATCTCATGTTGTTCACCGTCAAGTTTGAGGGCTTGGAGCAGGCCATCCGGGACGCCGAAAATCAAATCGGACCCGATACGCTGGTCCTG
>Ga0265294_10008744_pt1 | contig 11764 bp, 10 predicted proteins | sample MunlanPumphouse3_FD_192504 | JGI IMG/M metagenome (GOLD analysis project Ga0265294, IMG submission 192504) | Groundwater microbial communities from a municipal landfill in Southern Ontario, Canada - Pumphouse #3 | ecosystem: Environmental > Aquatic > Deep subsurface > Groundwater | place... | reverse complement strand
AAAAAACAGGGTATAAAAACGGTAAATATCTATCAGTAATTTTGAGTGAGTTTATGATAAATTGAGTAAAATTTATATCTGAAGGTGGGGAAATTTAAACCGACCAAAGTGGAGAAAATTAAACCGCCATTGACAATCCAGAATATCAGAGAGAATTTCCTCTCTGTTACGTCCTAAAAGTTCAAGAGTTCTGTAAAGAACTCTTTCATGAAACCTTTCAAGATTTAAGATATCAAGAACCTCTTCCTGATTTAACCATTTGCCAGCTTCTTTGATACTGAAATTCTCAGTCAATTTGTAGCTTAACAAACCAATTAGTAAACTATTGAGATCAAGACCTTTGCTTTTATATTTGCCAAAAATGTCACAGAAGTTAAGCTTTTCATAAAAAAGTTGGACAGCAAGGATCGAGCCAATAGGAACACTTATATTCTTGTTAGGAATTGTAGGAAATGCTCTCTGCTTTGTGATGTTCATTTGACCAAAGAACATAAAACAGAGAGCACTTATTTTTATCTAACTGTCAAAGTCAGGTTAAATCAGGTTTTGAGAGGAGCACAATATCTAAAAATGAACTATATAAAAATATGATATAGTCAGACAAAGCTAAACATTATCTTAAACTTCTTATTACTGTCTTTTTTGGACTTTTTCCGTGATTTAAAGCGATGATCTTTTGTATTGTGATAGAAAATAGATAGGTAGCTAGTGTCAAGAACGTTTAGTTATTGATCACCTATTAAGCTCAGAATCCTTATGCACTGATGGTGTGCTGCCAAAGACTATGTGCAAGAATTAAATTTCCATGACACTAGTCCTATTTTATAGGACTTTCTGTAAACTTCCAAATAGATAGATTTATATTTAAGTTAGTTTCACTTTCCTCCCATGGATATGGTTTTAAAATTTGTTTTCTTAGATTTTTATCCCTTGATAATTCATAGGTATATTTCTTGAAGATACTTAGCGCTTCAATCTCTGCTCTAGCTAAATATGTCAAATACATCGCTAGATGGCCATTTTGTTCATTAGCTATTTTCATAGCATCCTTACCATAACTCATTGCAATATTAGTAATAGTATCTATGTCATAGACATCGCTTTTAACTATATTCTGAAGAGGATTATAAGATTTTGACTCATAATCATCCTCAAAATCAACGATACTATCAATTAACATGTCCATTAGAGAATAATATTTGAAAAAAGATGCTATATACTCTCGTTTATCCATTCTTATCAATTGCAATGTTAAATCAATATACAGCAAAAAGTCGCTATTTGTTAACTTTAAATAATTAGGCATATCATAATTTACATAAAATTTATTAAAATCTCTTTTTAATGCCAATTCTTTTCCAAGTAAATTAAATAAATTATTGACATCTTGTAATAGTTTTGATATTTCTATATTCAATTCTAGATTATCAAGATATTTAATAGTATTGAGAAACTTTTCCATGAAAATGCAAATATCGGAAATTAGAATTAATTCGTCTACACAATCTTCTTTTTTATCAATTGAATTATCTATTATCGATATTGAATACACTAATTCTGCTATTTTTTTAGGAAATTCAGTTATTATATTTTCATTCTGTTTCAAATCTTCGATAATTAAGTTATCACGATAAGCATTATCTAAAATATCTTGGACAAGAACACTAAACTTAGGTATTTGCGTTTCTCCAATGTGTCTTTTAAGCTTTTCATCGGAATCTTTTTTATTACAATAAGTGTTGAAAAATGAATGAAACATATAGTTGTTCACCTCCTTTATTTTGTTTTGAGTTTGTTATAGTTTTAAGTCAGTTTTGTTAGCATTGTATATTTTTTTGGTTTTCTGATTTGGAATTTTTATCCACTAGCTTTTTTAGATTTGTTTTTTTCAGAATTTTTGGTATAATGCTCCTTAGTCAAAAGTTCCCATCAAATAATCAGTTAATTTATGCCACATCTCAAAACTTAAGTTTGAATTCGTAAATGATGGATTTAGGGACAGCTTTTTCTCTAATGAATTTGCTCGAGAGTAGAGATTCTCTTTATAAAATTCTTCTACATTTTGTTCCCATTCTTCAGTAGTCCATTTTTTATGCTTTATGACTGCATGATTAAAATCATAATTTGCCCAATCGTAATCAATGATTTTTTTGTTCAAATCTAGATTTTCAAAAAGGGGAGTACCTGGAAAAGGAGTTAAAAAATCGTAGTGAAATATGTCAACTTCTGCTTTATTTAGGAAAATGGATAATTCTTTTAAAGTTGCTTCATCGTCATTTGGAAATGATATAAAACCAGGATAAGCTAAGATTCCATAGTCGTTCAAGGTTTTTATGCAATTAGTATATTCTTCAATATGATTTTTTTTCTGAACTGAACTTAATTTATTAGAATCCAATGTCTCAAAACCAACATTTATACAAATGCAGCCTGTTTCAGAAAAAAGTTTCAATAACTTTTCATCTTTATAAACACCTAAACTAGCTACGCCTCCCCAATTTTTATAACCAATATCATCCTTTATTTTTGTGAATATTTTTTTAGAATAACTGGGATTGCCATATAAATTATCATCTAAGAAAATAATTGTTTTTGAAGCTTTTTGAATTTCGCTGAGTGTAAGGTCTATGTTCTTAATTTTAAATTCTCCATATGTTTTATTTACTGCACAAAAACTACAGTTAAATGGACATCCTACAGAAGATTGAACAGGATAAGTGAAATACTTATCATTATTTACATCCCAAATAGGTTCAGGAGATTTCAATTCATCAACAAAAGAACCAACATAGTATTTCTGTAAGTTTGAAGAATTCATATCCTGAATTAGCTGATCAATTATATTCTCAAGAGGTCCAAAAATAACACTAGTAGAAGCTCCATTCAATTCTTCCTTAAATCGAGTGTTTATTATAGAGGTTGCATGCACACCTCCAATAATTGTTTGTATTCCTTTGTCTAGATAAGTTTTCGATATACTGTACGCTCTTGTTATAGTTGATGTCGTCCCAGTTATCATTGCGTAATCACATTTGTATTCGGGCACAGCTCCTATTTGTTCATCTATTATCTTTACTTCTATGCCCCTTTCCATGAGAAGAGTTCCAATATAAGCTAAACCGTATGGTGGGCTATATTGTCCAAACTTGTTCAATAACTTTGGTGCCGGGTTGATTAACTCTATTTTCAAGGTATAGACTTCCTTTTACCTCAATTATTCATACCTAATATTGCCTAAAAATCATTCGTTAGATAAAGATTTTAGAAAAATTCATTAAATATATAAACATATTATGCAATTATTTCTTAATATAGAACTAATATGCAATATTCTTTTTATTTACAATCTCTATATAATCTTTGTTAATTTCTTCGTTTTTATATATTATAGTTATATAGCAAAAATTATCAAAAACTCTTAGTAGAGGAATTATGATCTAAATATACAAAACAAGTGCTGAATATTCGAAATTATTTGATTTTTAGATATATATAGTAATAAATCTTTGTTAATTTTTCTAATTAATAGCTACAACTATTGATTATTGTTAAATCCACATAACGAACTATGAATTCTTACTGCCAAATAAGAATTTTCTCAAAAAAACAGAGAAGTAATTAAAGTTTAAAAATAAACAAAAAAAGTTGAAGTCTATACCATATTGGATTTTTTTAGTGATATCTGATTATTGACTTCGATGACTATCTCAGAAAAATAAGACGCTTAGTTTTTGATCGATGGCACTATCTTCGTTTGTTTTTATACAAAGAAATGTTTTACTGAATATTATATACAAAAATTATATGTAGTTACTTAAGTATAATCTTTACGAAAGATTAATAAACATGTATTTTTTCTTACTTTGTATTATCTTAATTTATTTGTTTAACTGTTATTAATAACAATATATTCTTACCCAACGCCTGTTAAATAATGAATAATGTCTCTAAGAAAGTATTCTACATTCGAAACAATATTGATTAATATAGATCAAACTAAAAGATCAAAGAGGAATATGAATATGGTGAAAATTTCCACAGATGTAAAAGAAGTACTTGCAAATCAACAAATTGCTTCCTTGGTAACTGCAGATAAAAACGGTGTTCCAAATATTGTTTTTATGGGTTTTGTGAAAGTAAGAGATGATGAAACAATTGTTATGGCTAATATATTCTGGAAGAAAACCGAAGCTAATCTGAAGGAAAATCCCAAAGCCGCTATCAGCGCTTATATGCCTCCCATGAAAGCTTACCAAATTAAAGGTAATGTAGAGTTAATCGATAAAGGTCCTCTAATGGATGAAGTTGCTGATTGGGTTGCCACCGAGATGACCGATCTCAAGCCCAAAGGAGCAGCTCTTCTTCATATTGAAGAAGTTTATGATTTAAGCCCTGGACCCAACGCAGGATCCAGAATCCAATAAAAAATTTAAAATTTTTTCTTTTTTCTTCTAATTTGTGCCTTTCATAGTGGTTGTTTTTAAAGAATGAGCCTTATAAAAACAATGAGTCATTCAAAAACCGATTTTATTCCCTAATAAATAAAGCCTCAGAACAATTATGTATGATTTTTTAAAGTTCAATGATAAAGCCGTCTATTCTCAAAGATTTTATTAACTTGATTATAGAATAAGCAGCTCTTGTTATCCCCATACTACGGTCATCTACATCTGTACCAACTAGATATAGATTTCTTACTGGAGTAACTGTATCTGCAATGAAGCCATTTATTGACACCGAAGCTTTTTCTGGAATAGTTATTTGATAATGAATCATCTCAATATAGTTATTTATCCCCGGATAAACTCGCAAAATAGTATTATATGCCTCTAATTTTTCAGATTCTAAAGAATTTCCTTCATTTATGGAAAACATAAAGCCCACAAGCTTTTTACCTTTTGGAGCAAAGTTCTTATTGTAATTGCTTATTGGCATTGCCCAGAATGGTTTATCCTTAAACCACACTTCTCCTCCTGTGTAATTAAACTCTTCAAATGTTTCATCCAGACCAAGCCATATTGTTAAAGCTTTCGATTGTTTGATTCTACTTAAATCCGAAATATAAGATTCTGGCAAATCAGTAATGTATTTAGGGAGATCTTTTGCAAAAGCTGAGTAAATAATTGTATCTGCAAAATATGACTCTTCTTTCGTTAAGACCCCTTTTGCAATGTTATTTTCTGTGATTATCTGTTCTACGGCGGTGCCAGTTTTAATCTCAACCGTTTCTGGTAAAGAGTAAAGAATAGCATTTAATATAGCTTTCAAACCATTTCTTGGATAATACTGATTATAATCTACTTTATTATTATTTAACAATCTGCTGACATAAGATAATCTCTTAAATCTATCATTATATTTATGTTCACTATTTTCACTAGTAATATCCTTCTCTATATCCTCTCCTATAAACCCACTTCCAACAAACATTCTCTGAACCGATGTCTCTTTTGCCTGTTTTCCAGATAAAAAATAACTAAATGTATCCATAAATTCTTGTGTATCAGACGAAAGCGCGTTCCATGGCAGGCATTGATAAACTGAGATATTGGAGAGATCATTCCCAAATTGCCATGAAAGTAGCAGTTTAGTTAATGATTGAGCAATTATTAAACGATCTTTTCTCGGCAACATATCCATCGTGAGATAACCCTTAAGAGTGGTAGGTACTTCCTTTAAACCATCTTCATCGCGTATAAAATAATCACCGTAATCAACAAAAGCAGGCACATAATCAAAATAATTTTCCATTAAATATCTTAGGGGTCCACCATCATGAAGTTGAGTAATAGCATGTGGTCCAGTATCAACTTGATAACCATTAACAAGGTAACTATTACAGTTATTTCCAAGATTTCTATTTTTTTCTAAAAGAAGAACATTCTTCCCGGATTTGGACAGCACTAGCGCAGATAACAATCCGCTGATACCTCCGCCTACTATGATCGAGTCATAATTCTTCATGAATTTAATTAATTTGGTTTGACTTTATATATTTTTGGGTTTTGTGATTATTCATCTAAACTCCGTAAAAATATAGAAAATATATGTAATATTTATACAATTGAAGCATTCTTAGTTGAGTTTTAGCTTATTTAGAATTAATTTTTGTTCTTATGTTAAGAACCGATCCCAAACCTCAAAAATTACTTTTTGGATCTCTTATTTAATGACCAATCGAGCTTCTGATGAGGAAAGCAATCCTGAATAATTCTGATAATTGAGATTAAAACTGGGTTTTTGGATAAGTTTTAATACAAATTTCAGAACTTATATTAAGAATTAAAAACTAGATTGATTGTTTTGGATATAAAGTTCACGAAAATAATTTTGATTATTATATACTTTTTATCAAAGTCACTTTTTAAATACTTAATGTATTGGAAATGATTTCTGATGTGATTGTATTCAGTTAAGAATATTTTCAACTATTTTTTACTTAAATTTCACCGTTTCGAATAGGAATCTTTATAATATAGTTTGAAAATAAGATTTCGTATGAGTAATTGCGAAAAAGATAATACAATTAATTTCTATGTGGTGTGTTTCAATGATCTCAAAAGAGTACGCTAAGTTAATGGTATTAAATCGAGTAAGAGAAATTAAGAATCAAGGCCTAGCAACATATGACACTAATACAAGTCAAATTGTTAGAGACGCATTAGAAAGGATGGTAATCCCCAAACCAATAATTGGATTAAACACGAAAGGCTGCAGTTATGCTAATAATCAAGAGGGGTGCTTTATTTGTGGTTACTTAAAGGGCCATTATGTGCCGGAAAAAATGTATCAACAATTTTTACAAGATGCAAAACAATATGTTAATAGTAATGAGTTAGTTTTATCTTCAAATGGATCTTTTTTTGATCCAAAAGAGATTCCTCGCGATGTTCAAAAAAAAATGCTTGAACATTTAATTTCTCTAGGAGTAAAACAGATAAAAATTGAGACTAGGCCTGAGTATATAAATCGAGCTGCCTTAAAAAAATTATTAAACTCAGTGTCTGCAAAAAATATAATAGTAGGCTTAGGATTCGATACATATACCGATGATATAAGAGATCTATGCTTAAATAAAGGTTATACAAGAAAACAATATGACAATGCAACTAAAGTTCTTAATGAGATGAACATCTCTTTTGAATCTAGAATCATTGTGAAACCTCCATTTTTAACAGAAAGTGAAGCAATTGATGAAGCTTTAATTTCTGTAAATCATGCTTTCAGTAGTGGTTCATCAGTAGTTTCACTAGAACCAATTGCAGTTCAGGATTTTACACTACAAGATTTTTTGACTAAAAATGGATTTTATAGAGTGCCTTGGTTATGGAGTGCTGTACATATAGTAAAACAAACTCACCAAAGAGGAAAGATAATAATTGGAGGAGACGCTTTTATTCCTCTTCCTAAAGAAACATCACATAATTGTAATAACTGCACTTGTTATGTAAGAAAAGAAATTGACAAATTCAATGAAACACAAGATATCGAATTGTTAGACAACCTTGATTGCGATTGTATAAGAGAATGGAAAAAAGACTTAGAAAAAAAAGAAATTTCGCTTTATGATAGAATTGCCTTTCAGATGAGAGAATGTGAAAGTTGAAAAATACTTTTACCTTTTCCTCTTCAAATTGTAAGTATAAAAGTGAGTTCCATGTACTTACGAAAAAATTAATGATCACATCAAGCCTCAAAAATAGAATCATATAAAGTATTTGACATTAGAACTATATGATAAAATGTTATATATTCCCAACTAATTCTTCCTTGAATTGGAGAAAACATCTTTTTGTATAGAACCTATCTAAAACAGCTTCAAGAGGCTGAAAATAAATAAGTGAATATGAATCAGGTCATCTTTTTCAAACTCTACTTTTTATTACACATTCTATAAATTTCACATTATTTGTCTTAATAGTTCTTAATAGAAGCAATTAAGAAAATGAAGAAATTTTTGATGAAAAAGTTAAATTTAAGTTTTTTTGAAGGAAGAAAGGATGGAATTTATCTTTTTTTAAGATGCATGGGTTTTGACTAAACCTATGTATTTTTCATGATTTGACATAATTATGCGGTCATTTTGGCTCAAAAACATCAGAAATATGCAGGTTAAAATAAAAACTGTTTAGGCATTACTTTGATAATTTTTTGGTAAAATATCCAAAATCAGGTTAAGGAAAAGATTCTGAAGTTTTACATTTTTATGTGAAAGATGTAAGAACCTTACTCCCAAAGAATATGAAGCATTAAAGGCCGCTATTCCAAAAGATCAGCACAAAACAATTTTAGATATTCTTTTAATTACTGGCATACGCTACGCGGAGCTTTTGAGGCTCTATGATAATCCTGCCTAGTGCTTCGATTCCAAAGTAAGTTCCTTATTTAGTTGGAAAATCAACGATCATTGGACAGATTAAAACATCAAGTTTTATGAACATACTTCGGAATCACAGTACTAGTATAATGAGAAAAGAAACATAATCCATCTTCCAGAAGAAGCCCAGAAGAAACACAAAAGAAGGCAATTAGAAAGAACTATTCACCCTCTTCCTTCCATGTTCCATTATCTTCTAAAAGACTTCTGGCAGGCCCGTAAATCTCCCTTTGTCAAGGCCGGTGAATAATTCCTCATTTTGGCCAGATTAAAATTCCCCAATTTCCAATCCTTGAGAAAAGCTCGAGGATCATAAATAATGCTGAAAACGGAGGAATGGCTATTGATACGAGATTTGTATTCACAAGGCTTTAGCATCAGTGAAATCGCCAAACAAACAGGCTTTGACAGGAAAACTGTGAGGAAATATCTCCGACTGAAAACCTTGCCCGAACCCCAGAAACGTTCTGGAAGAAAGAGCAAGCTTGATCCTTTCAAACCTTACATACAAGAAAAACTCAAAGAAGGTCCCTATACTGCTGCTCGCCTCTATCGGGAAATCAAAGAAATGGGTTTTGATGGAGGAAAAACCATAGTCAAGGACTTCGTACAAAAAATCCGACCCGAGCAGGGAATCCCTGCCGTACTCCGCTATGAAACAAAACCAGGTGTCCAGGCTCAGGTTGACTGGGGAGAGTTAGGAACAGTTGAGGTTGATGGAAAGGTAAAGAAACTCTTTTGCTTCAACATGATTCTTGGATATTCCAGAATGAGATATGTTGAATTTACACTGAGTATAGACACTCCAACTCTTATCCAGTGTCATCTGAATGCTTTTGAGTACTTTGGAGGATTTACACAGGAGATTCTATACGATAACATGGTGCGACGAGAAGTTATGCTATGGATTGCGGAACAACCCGCCATTCTATCCATTCAGAATGTCCCTATTCTGATGTGCATTTCTGGCAACGGATCTGTGCAAAGCTCAGAGGACAATGAGGTGTAAAACTGAACCTGACAGTTCCAAACCGCTAGGGAAAAGGATATATGGAGAACCGAAAGGTGAAGATCTGTTTGAGAGATCGTAACGTATAACATGCGAAAGCAGGTTAATACGCATGAGCCAAAATGGCATAGGAGCCTGGTTATGACATTCCATGTTGTGTCATGACGAATGGACATATGGCTTCCGGTCTATAGGATCCTCCTAAGTATCCAACAACTATCTATGACATAGAACTCGGTAAACCATTTGTGGTCCTTAATAAGGTAGGAATTCCGCAAGGAAAACCGACGCCACAGGTGGCAGAGGAATTGGCAAAAAGCAAACGGTTTCCTGTAATGGGGAATATAGAGGAAAAAAATGCCTCAATGCGAAAGCATGCCCACTTGCCATTAGTCACGAAAGCAACAGGGATTGTTTAATTATGAATGTAAGAGAACCAGAGATAACTTCGGTTACGGACCTTACAGACAAAGAACTCACTCTACGATGGAAAAGTATTGATTGGAAAAGAGTGAAAGAAGCCGTTAATAACCTACAGTCTCGAATTGCAAGTGCAGCTAAGAACGGAAATTGGAAAACTGTGAACAAACTCTCCCGTCTTCTGACCCGGTCCTTTTATGCCAAACTTCTTTCGGTACGTAAAGTAACCACTAACAAGGGAAGTCGAACTCCCGGAATAGATGGCGTCATTTGGTCATCATCGGCAGATAAGATGCGTGCCGCTCTACAACTAACGAACAAAGGCTATCGTGCAAAACCATTAACACGGAAGTACATTCGAAAGAAGAGCGGTAAACTACGACCTCTTAGCATACCAACTATGTTTGACAGAGCAATGCAAACTTTGCACTCTCTGGTGTTGGGCGCAATCGAATCTGCAGCAGGTGACAAAACTTCGTTTGGGTTTAAACCTTATCGTTCTACAAAAGATGCTTATGCCTACCTTCACCTCTGTTTAAGCAAGAAAGTTTCTCCTGAATGGATCGTTGAAGGTGACATTAAAGCTTGCTTTGATGAAATCAGCCATAATTGGATACTTGATAACATCCCTCTGGATAAACGAATCCTTAAAGAGTTCCTAAAAGCCGGATATATCGAGAATTAGGCATTGTTAATCAAATATAGCTAATTCTTTATTTCTGTGTTTCATCAATAGAAGAACAGAGTACTTTAGCATTTCAAGACTCTTCGTATAACACTTTGTCTTTCGTCTCAACCTTGCTAGAAAGTGCCTGAATATGCTGTTATATCCTTCAACTGTATACGTTTCTGCTTTTGATTGAGTATGAATAGTTTCTGGAATAAACTCTGCATATGGTTTCCAGTGATCAGTCATTACTTCTTCAATCTTTTTCGTCTTTAATTTTTCCCAGATCAGTTGTCCAGTTTCTGTTCCTCTGCTGCCAAAAGAGCAGTTGATGAATTTTTTCCCAACTCTATCAACAGCAATCCATATCCAGCAATATTTTTTTTGTTACCGATGTAAGTGTGCATCTCATCCATTTCAACAATAGATATCTCATTTTCGCTTTTCAGGTCCTCTAGCTCCCGACCAAATTTCTTTATCCATTTTTGAACAGAAACATGACTTACACCTAAAAATCGCCCTATTGAGCGAAATCCTAATCCTTCAAGATAGAGTTGCAAAGCTTGTCTCTTAACAGAAGTGGGGCTAGCAGTTGATTTCAGCTCTACGGAATAGTTATATCCACAATCATGGCATTTGTACCGTTGACGTCCATCAACTATACCGTTCTTTTTGTGAGTGGAACTATTACATCTTGGGCAGTCCATACAGAACTATAGGCTCTCATAATAGATAACTATGTTTAATTACCAAAGCCCGAGAATTATTATCTGTTTCCTACCGAAAAAGGTACACCTCAAGGAGGGCCTATATCTCCAATAATTGGAAATATGTCCTTAAACGGCTTAGAAAACGCCTTAGCGATGAGATTTTACTCCAGATCAGATGGAACAATTGACAAATCTCATCAAAACAGACACAAGGTTAATTATGTTCGTTTTGCTGATGACCTTGTGGTAACTGCCAATTCCCCGGAAACGGCTCTTGAAATAGTCGATGTCATCCAAGCATTTTTAGATCCTCGTGGACTTAAGCTCAGCGAAGAAAAGACTCTTGTGACCAATATTAGTGAAGGGTTCAATTTCCTAGGATGGAACTTCAGGAAATATAAAGGAAAACTTCTTCCGAAGCCATCTAAAGATTCTCAAAAGGAAGTTATTAAGAAAATCCGTGACGTACTTCACAAAGCAAAAGCATGGGATCAAGACCGATTGATACAAACACTCAACCCAATCATTAGGGGATGGGCACAGTATCATAATCACGCAGTTTCTTCTGCTATCTTCAACAA
>Ga0265294_10008743_pt1 | contig 11764 bp, 8 predicted proteins | sample MunlanPumphouse3_FD_192504 | JGI IMG/M metagenome (GOLD analysis project Ga0265294, IMG submission 192504) | Groundwater microbial communities from a municipal landfill in Southern Ontario, Canada - Pumphouse #3 | ecosystem: Environmental > Aquatic > Deep subsurface > Groundwater | place... | reverse complement strand
ATAGCGATACGCTTTAAGCATTATATTGGATATTTATCGTTTGCTTAAATATAGTTGTCGACGGCATTCATCCCACGGCTAAAGCCGTGGGCTTTCTGCCGGTTTGATCGTAAATCCTATCTGCCTGTAAGCGAACCATGTTGGTATTATGGACAGCGAGAAGATACGCAAGGCATTCGAGGAATATGGCATAACTGATGAGATCACCTGCCCGCAGGCGTTCGAGATCTCAGAGAAGTACAGCATTCCGAAGATGGATATCGCCCGGTACTGCAACCAGCGCGAGCCCAGGTTGAAGATCCGGGGTTGCCAGCTGGGTTGCTTCCAATGAGCCTCTTCCTCGAAGTCGTCTCAGTCAGCGAGGCCGTGGAGGCGATCCGGAGGATCGCGCCTCCCCCCGGGTGCGAGGAGGTCCCGCTCGAGGACGCCCTCCATCAGGTCCTCGGAAAGGATGTCTCTGCCGATATCGATATCCCCGGGTTTGACCGCTCGACGGTCGACGGCTACGCGGTCGCCGCAGCCGAGACCACCGGGGCCTCCGAGGCCATTCCGGCGATGCTCCGGTGCCATGGCCGTGTCGAGATGGGGGGCGCGGATACAGGGGCGGTCTCCCCGGGCTCGTGCCGGTACGTCCCCACCGGAGGCGCCCTCCCCAGGGGTACGGACGCGGCGGTGATGATCGAACACGCCGAGCAGATCGGCGACGACGTCCTGGTGCACCGCCCGGTGGCTCCCGGCGAGAACGTGGTCTTCCGGGGCGAGGACTTCGCCGCAGGGAAGACGGCCCTCACGCGTGGCCGTGTGCTCTCGCCCCGGGATATCGGCGTCGCCGCGGCGGTCGGCGCCGACCGGGTGAGTGTGGTGAAGCGCCCCAGAATCGGTATCATCTCGACAGGCAACGAACTCGTCGCCGTCGCCGAGACCCCAGGGCCGGGCGAGGTGCGGGACGCGAACTCCTACCTTGCCGGGGCTTTCGTGACGGAACGAGGCTGCCATCCGGTCTACTTCGGGATCGTCAGGGATGAGCGGCCGATGCTGAAGAAGGCGGTCGCCTCGGCGCTCGGGCAGTGCGACGCGGTCCTGGTCTCGGGGGGCTCCTCGAAGGACGAACGGGACAACACCGCCGCGATCATCGCGGAACTCGGTGAGGTGCTGGTCCACGGGATCGCCCTCGCGCCTGGAAAACCCACCATCATCGGGACAGCCCGGGATAAACCGGTCATCGGGCTCCCCGGCCACCCGGCCTCGGCCTATGTCGTGCTCGTCGCCGTCGTCGACCACCTGCTCGCGGCGATGCGTGATACCACGGTCTCACGACGGACCATCAGCGCACGGCTGACCCAGAACATCTCCTCCACCCGCGGCCGGGAGGACTACGTCCGGGTCAGTCTCAGAGACGGGGAGGCGACGCCGGTCTTCGGGAAATCGGGGCTCCTCAACACCCTGGTGCAGAGCGAGGGGTTGGTCCGGGTCCCGGCATCGAGCGAAGGGCTCGAGGTCGGTGAGGAGGTTGAGGTGATCCTGTGGTGAAGCGCTACCTCTCAGTCATATCGCTCGCTGAGGCTCGGGCGCTCGTGGAGCGCTCGTTTGCGGCGGTCCCGGGGGTCGCCCGGGTTCCGGTGACCCCCGAAGCGGTCGGCAGGGTAACCGCCGAGCCCATATTCGCCCGGTTCTCGGTCCCCGCCATCCACCTCTCGGCAATGGACGGGATCGCGGTCAGGAGTGCCGATACCCACGGGGCGAGCGATCAGCACCCGGTGACCCTCCCGGACGCGGCACGGGTCAACACCGGAAACATCGTCCCACCCGGCTATGATGCGGTGGTGATGATCGAGGACGTCTGGGTCGACGGCGAGACCTATACCGTCCGAAAGCCGGTCAGCCCCTGGCAACACATCCGCCCGGTCGGCGAGGATATCGGGGAGTCTGAGATGATCCTCCCCTCGCACCACCGGATCCGGCCCCAGGACGTGGGAGCGCTCGCGAACTACGGGGTCACCGGGGTCGCGGTCGAAAACGTCCGGGCGGGCCTGATCCCCACCGGGAGCGAACTGGTCCCGGCAGGCGAGATACCGCCGCCCGGGAAGGTGGTGGAGAGCAACACCCTGATGGCCGCGGCGGTCCTCGCGGAGGCGGGCGTGGAGACGCACCGCTACGCAATCGTCCCTGACGACTACGACCAGATCCGGGATGCTGTCCGGCGTGGCGCCGCCGAGAACGATATCCTCTTCGTCTCGGCCGGGTCGTCCGCCGGGACCCGCGATTACACCGCAGATATCATCCGGGACCTCGGCGAAGTGCTGGCGCACGGGGTCGCCATCAAGCCCGGAAAACCGGTGATCATCGGCCGGATCGATGAAAAGCCGGTGATCGGGCTTCCCGGCTATCCTCTTGCGGCGGCGACCGTGCTCCGGGAGATCGTCCTGCCGCTCATCGCCCGCTACGGCCTCCCCACCCGGGAGGCAGAGCACGTCGATGCACGGCTGACCACGAGCCTGCACTCAGATATCGGGACCGACGAGTTCGTCCTCCTTTCGACGGGAAAGATCGGCGACCGCTGGGTGGCGGTGCCCCAATCACGGGGCGCGGGTATCCAGATGAGCGCCGTCCGGGCAAACGGCTACATGCAGATCCCGTCGCAGAAGGAGGGCGCCGAGGCAGGAGAGGCCGTGAACGTCCGGCTCACCGTCCCCCGCGTGGAGGCGGAGGAGGCGGTGCTCATCACCGGCAGCCACGACCCGGCGCTCGACTACCTGGCAGACCGGGTGAGAGCATCCGGCGTCGACCTCCACTCTACCCATGTCGGGAGCATGGGCGGGGTGATCGCGTTGAAGAAGCAGGAGTGCCACGCGGCCCCGATGCACCTCCTCGCCCCCGACGGCACCTACAACACCCAATACCTGGAGCGCTACATGCCCGGCGCGGACCTCGTCCTCCTCTGTGTGGCAGAACGGCAGCAGGGGGTCATCTCCCGGGACGGGCTCGGGTTCGACGACCTGCCCGGGAGGATGTTCATCAACCGGCAGAAGGGGTCAGGGACCAGAATCCTTCTCGATCACCACCTTGCAGAGCGCGGCATCGACCCAACATCCATCCCGGGTTACGAGCGTGAAGCGACGACGCATCTCGCGGTGGCGCTTGCGGTCCGGACCGGGGAGGTGGACGCGGGTATGGGGATCTACAGCGCCGCAAAGGCGCTCGGTCTCGAGTTTGTCCCGGTGGCAACGGAGCGTTACGAACTCGCGATGCACCGTGCGATGCTCGACGACCCCCGGATCGCGGCCCTGGTGGAGACCGTCTCTTCGGAGGCGTTCAAGGAGATCCTCAGGGACCTCGGGGGCTACGAGACGGCCGAGACCGGCGTCCTGCGTGGACTGCAAGAGTGACCACTTCCTCGGGTCCGGCGCAGGCCCGGACCCCCTCGATCTCCCAGGTCGAGAGGCCGAAGACGGGTTTTCCTGTCTTCAGGCTGACAGCGATCTCCGAGAGTGTGCCGTAGCCTCCCCCGACGGCGATCACGGCGTCCACCGAATGGACGAGGACCACGTTCCTCGCGTGGCCCATGCCGGTGCGGACCACCACGTCGAGGTAGGGGTTCCCGCCCCCGGTATCCGGCAGGATGCCCACAGTCGTCCCGCCGGCTTCTTTTGCACCCCTGCAGGCGCCCTCCATCACCCCGCCAAGGCCGCCGCAGAAGACGGTCGCGTGATTCCGGGCGATGAGACGGCCGACGGCCTCCGCTGTTGCGTATTCCCCGCTGGAGCAGTCCCCCCTCCCGATGACGGCGATCTGCATGAAGGAGAGGTCGGGGTTGTAGGGGATAAAGGCCCGGCACGGGGCGCATACAAAACACTTTGTCCCACGGCAACAAACGGTACACCAGAGTGTGACGATGAGGGATATAAGGTGAAAGAAGTCACCAGCAGTTATAATCCACGCGATATCGAGACGCGAGTCCAGGATTACTGGAAGAACGAGAATACCTATGCACGCGTCCAGGCTCAGAGAAAGGATGGAAAGGCATTCTTCTTCGTCGACGGGCCGCCGTATACCACCGGCCACATTCACCTCGGCACCGCCTGGAACAAGATCATCAAAGATACTATCCTCCGGTATCACCGGATGCGGGGCGCGAACGTCATCGAGCGGGCCGGCTACGATATGCATGGCCTCCCCATCGAGGTGAAGGTGGAGCACCAGCTCGGGTTCACCTCCAAGAAGGACATCGAGGAGTACGGTATCGCCGCGTTCATCGAGCAGTGCCGGACGTTCGCGGTGACGCATATGGGGATCATGAGCGACCAGTTCCGGAAACTCGGCGTCTGGCTCGACTTCGATAACCCCTACCAGACCATCGATGCGGGCTACATCGAGTCCGCGTGGTGGGCAATCCAGCGGGCCGACGAACGCGGGCTTCTCGAACGCGGCCACCGGGTCGTGAACTGGTGCCCCCGGTGCGAGACGGCGATCGCCGACTCGGAGGTGGAGTACTGGGACGAGACCGACCCGTCCATCTTCGTCAAGTTCCCCGTCGTCGGGCGCGAGAACGAGTATCTGGTGATCTGGACGACGACGCCCTGGACCCTTCCCGCGAACGTAGCGGTGGCGGTCAACCCCGTGTTCACCTACGCCCGGGTCCAGGCAAAGAAGGAGAACGGCGAAGAGACCCTCTGGATCGCCGACGGACTTGTCGAGTCCGTCCTGAAGATGGGCCGGTACCAGGACTTCACGGTCCTTGAGAAGGTCCCGGGAAGCAGTCTCGTCGGGATGGAGTACACATCCCCGCTCGCTGGCCACGTGCCGCACCAGGCAGAGATCCGGCACCGGGTCGTGGCGGCCGATTATGTCGAGCTCGAGAACACCGGCATCGTCCACATCGCCCCGGGCCACGGGTGGGATGACTACCTGGTCGGGATCAAGGAGGACCTTGAGGCCTTCTGCCCGGTCGATGCCGGCGGGTGTTTCACCCCGGCAGCAGGAGCGTTTGCGGACATGTACGTCCGGGATGCAAACGACGTCATCATCGACGCGCTCGGCGGCTACCTCCTCGCCCGGCGGAAGATCACCCACCGTTACGGCCACTGCTGGCGGTGCAAGACCTCCATCATCTACCGGGCGACGGCACAGTGGTTCCTGAAGGCCACCAGCATCCGCGACGAGATGCTCGATGAGATCACGAAGGTGAAGTGGTACCCCGGGTGGGCGGGCAGCGCCCGATTCCATGACTTCGTCAAGGAGTCCCGGGACTGGTGCATCTCGCGGCAGCGCTACTGGGGGATTCCCATCCCCATCTGGCACTGCGAGGAGTGCGGCGAGTACACTGTCATCGGCACCATTAAAGAGCTCGAGGAGCGATCGGGAGCAACGATCCCCGATCCCCACAGACCCTACGTGGATGAGGTCACCATCCCGTGCTCGTGCGGCGGCGAGATGCGCCGGGTGACCGATATCTTCGATGTCTGGTTCGACTCGGCGGTCGCGTCCTGGGCGACCCTCGAGTTCCCCCGGCAGCGTGAGGCCTTCGACCGTTACTGGCCGGCGGACTTCATCACCGAGGGGCAGGACCAGACCCGGGGCTGGTTCTATTCCCAGCTCGGGGCGAGCACCGTGGCGTTCGGACGCGCCCCCTACAAGAGCGTCCTGATGCACGGGTTTGCTCTCGATGCCGAGGGACGCAAGATGAGCAAGAGCATCGGGAACGTGGTGACCCCTGAAGAGGTGATGAACCAGTTCGGCGTCGACGTCCTCCGGTTCTACGTCCTCTGGTCGAACGCCCCCTGGGATGACCTGAAGTTCAACTGGGACGGCGTGAAGACCGTCCACCGGACGCTCAACATCCTCTGGAACGTCTACCGGTTCCCGCTCCCGTATATGGCCCTTGACTCCTTTGAGCCCGCGGCCGGTGACGATGGGCGGTGGGACGAGTCGTTTGTCCAGAGCCACATCGGGGAGATGCCGGAGGAGGACCGCTGGATCGTCTCCCGCATAAACTCGCTCGCCCGGACTATGGGCAACGATATGCAGGAGTATCACCTCCACCGAGAGACACGGGCGCTCGCCACATTCATCCTCGAGGACCTCTCCCGCTGGTACGTGCAACTCGTTCGGCCGAGGATGTGGCTCGAAGAGGACGCACCGGAGAAGCGGTACGCTTATGAGGCGACCTACTACGTCATGCGGCGCCTGATAGCGCTCCTTGCGCCATTTACTCCACATATCGCCGAGGAGATCTACCAGAACCTCCGCCTCGCAGGGGACCCCGAGAGCGTTCATATGCTCGACTGGCCAGAGGCGGAAGACTCCCTGATCGATGCGCATCTGGAAGCCGACATGAAGGCCGTCCAGTCGTTCGACGACGCGGTCGCCACCGCCCGGCAGGCCGGGAAACGGAAACTCCGGTGGCCGGTCGGAGAGGTCGTGGTCGTCACCGAGAGCGTTGACGTGAAGACGGCTCTCCAGAACTTAAACGCCCTTGCCCTGACCCGGGCGAACGCCCGGGCGGTCAGGGTCATTAAAGGGACATGGGACCGGATCCTCTGGCAGGCCGAGCCGGTGATGCGGGCGATCGGCCCGGAGTTCGGCAAAGAGGGCCCGAAGGTCAAGGCGCTGATCGAGGGGGCGGACGGCACCGCCCTGAAGGCCGCGATCGAGCGGGACGGAAAGGCCACGATCGACGGTTACGAGATCACTGCGCAACACGTCACCTTCGCAGAAGCCCTCCCCACGGGTGTCTTTTCCGCCCCCATGGAGGATGCAACGGTCTACGTGGACGTCACCCTCACGCCGGAGCTCGAAGCCGAGGGCTACGCTCGCGAGGTGATCCGGCGGATACAGGATATGCGCCGGCAGCTGGACCTGAACGTCAACGACTTCATCGTTGCGACCGTTGAGATCGCCGATGGGCGGATAGCCTCGCTCGTCGGGGAAGAGGAGTGGCAGAACGAGATCGCCGGGGAGGTGCGGGCTGCTGCCCTCACCGTCCGGCAGGCAGACGGAAAGAAACCAGCAGAACCCTTTGTGCTCAAGAAGGACTGGGACGTGGAAGGCGTGCAGATGCAGATCGGCATCTCACGCGCCGGTGAGTGAGCGGATCAGGGCAGCGCCCTCCGGGCTGGAGAAGAGGGGCGTCTCCTCCGGCTCCCGGATACAGGTCCTCTTCGCCTCGACAGTCTCGGCCGTCAGGGGGTTATACCCCTCCTTTACATATTCATCCCGGTAGAGGAACGTCCCCCGCCGCTGCCAGGCCGGGGTCGCCGCCAGGTTGACGCCCCGCTCAAACATCATCTCGTGCAGCGCCTCGGACTGCAGCCCCTTGAGCGCGGCAGCGGCCTTCCGGGAGCTCATCCCTTCATCGATCAGAGCGCTCTGGCAGTAAGCATTGATGTGGTTCCGCCAAGCCTCGTTCTGCCTCGATACGAGATACTCGACCGCAAACTCCCCGGCCGCGGGGATGGTCCGGGCATCGAACGCGAGGGGTTCGACGCATCCGAGTTCGATCGTCAGCGCGCTCGCTGCAACCGCGGCGGTCACTGAATCGATCTTCTCCACCCGCCCGGAGAACGGCAGCGTCTGGAAGTAGAGGCTGATCTCGTCGGAGAACGTGTAGGCGAACGTGGGCGTAAGACCGCTTTCCGCGAGGAGGTAACGGCAGACCGACCGCATGCAGGCATTGAAGGCGGGGTCAAACGGTTTTTTGAGGTCGAGCCTGCGGACCAGGTGGTGAAAGGCCCGGCCGTCGAGCCTGACAAAAACAGGAGGAAATATGGTGAGGTTCGAGAAGATCTCCCGGCCTTTGATATCCATATGCTATCGACGTATGAGGATCCCCGGTCAGGCCGGATATCCCAATTATTCCTCTTTCGCCGGCGATTTGAAGATCCCGGGGATATGGCGGACGATGACGATATCTCCGATGCTCTTTACGATGCGGAAGGGGATCTGCATTCCTGCATAGCCTTTTACCTCGCCAATCTCGGGGTTGAGCTCGCCGACCGCGAGGGATTCAATCTTCTTCTGGTCCACATCGAGTACGACGTCATCAACGTTCCCGACAAAGACGGCCTTATCGGTATAGACCCGCAGCCCGAACAACTCTGTGATCTGTGTTCTCATCGGTATCCTCTGAAGGTATATTACTATAAATGATAAAAAGATACTCATTCTCATGGAAGCGTCGCTACAGATCGGCAACCTGGCCGGGATCCCGGTCAAACTGCACTGGAGTTTCCTCCTGGTGATCCCCCTCTTTGCCTGGATCATCGGGAGCCAGATCCTGCTCACGACCGAGTTGATCGCAGTCCTTTTTGGTGTTCCGATCGATCCGACGCTGATCGCGGCCGGGCTCAACCCCTACGTCCTCGGCATCGTCGTCGCGCTCGGCCTCTTCGTCGGCGTCTTCATCCACGAAATGGCCCACTCGCTCATCGCAAAAGCGAAGGGGATCGAGATCCACAGCATCACCCTCCTCATCCTCGGCGGCGTCTCCCAGATGGAGGAGACGATGCCGGACCCGAAGATAGAACTCCCCATGGCGCTCGCAGGCCCGCTCACGAGCCTCGCGATCGGCATCATCTGCAGCGCTCTCGTCTACGTCATCGACGCCGTCGTTGTGGACCCGGGTGTCGCCGGCGTTCTGGTCTTCACCTTCGGCTACCTCGGCCTCTTGAACATCCTGCTCTTCGGGTTCAACCTCCTCCCGGCGTTCCCGATGGACGGGGGACGCGTGCTGCGGGCATGGCTCGCACGGAGGATGCCGCTTGCCCGGGCGACCCGGATCGCCGCCGACGTCGGGAAGGGGTTTGCCGTCCTCTTCGGGATCGTCGGGCTCCTGCTCCTGAACCCGATCTTGATCATCATCGCCTTCTTCATCTACATCGGAGCGAACCAGGAGGCCACCTCGCTCCGTTACAACATCCTGCTCCAGGACGTCACGGTGGCGGACGCGATGAGCAGCCCGGTAACTACCGTGGAGCCGACGATGCCGCTCACCAGGTTGCTGGATATGATGTACGAGACGAAGCACCTTGGCTTCCCGGTGGTGGAGCGCGGATCGCTCGTGGGGATCATCGCCCTCGCTGATGTCCACAAGATCGCGCCACTCGACCGCGAGGCGATGCAGGTGCGGGACGTCATGACCCGGAACCCGGCCACCCTCCCGCCGTCGGCGCCGCTCATCGACGCGCTGAAGATCATAGCGGGGATGGACGTCGGGAGGATTCCGGTGGTCGAGGACGATACCCTGATCGGGATCGTCACCCGGACAGACGTTCTGCGGGTGATGGAACTGCGGGAGGAGAAGTAGAGGGCGACTGCCCCGGGGACAGTCGTTCCGATCGGAACATCGCATAACCCCATGCACAGATTTCGAGGGGATATCGCCATTGGGGGTAGGGCTGACGGGGAGGGGGGGAGCATCCCCCCTCTCCTGTCTCCTCACACCTGGCGGCGTTCAGACTCTTGTTTCGAAGATCTTCGGCCACCTCAAGCCTCGGACGTCATCCATCGCCTCTTCACGGATAGGCGTGCTCCTCCTATACGGGCGCCCGCAAACCCCTCCTCAAAAACCCCCCACCGCCCTCGCTTCGCGCTCCTCCCGCCCCCCCAGGAGGGCGGGCAGTGCGTGGCGATACTCCCTCGGAAGCCGTGCATGGTTACTGGAAAGCGCTCCAAAAGGGATTAAGGGTTCTAATGTCAATCAAATCCAATTCTAAAGAGCACCGAATAGAACTGCCGGAATCCAGGCACCGTGAGACACAGGCCTACCGCCGAAAGATACAACAGCAAAAACAGAGACCCGCTCTAAAACCTCATCACATCGTCGATCCCCGTCTCGCCGACGACCTCCCGGAACTCCGCGAGGTTCCGGAACGGCCGGCGGGCGGCGATGGTCGCGGCCCTCTTCTTGCCGACGCCGGGGATCCACCGGAGCGCCGCGACCGGGAGGGCGTTGACCTCCACCGGGCAGGGGAGGGCCGTCACTGACCGCATCCCCCAGTCCACCACGACTCCATCGAGTACGGTCTTTGCCGGGAGTTCGAGAGGGATCCCGACCAGGATCGGGTATGAGCCCATCTGCCGCCCGAAGGAGGGTTTTCCAGGGATCTCGATGACGATATCCGAAAGAACGGTCCCCATGGGAAAGACCCGGCGGAGCATCGGTTCGTCGAAGTGCGTCCGGGTCCACTCCTTGAAGGCCCGGAACCGGGCGTCGTGGGCACCGAGCGTGTTCTCGTCGTAGGCCTTCGTCCCCTCAAACGGCATCAGCTGCCGGATGTTCACCCGCCGGACCATGAGCCCGGCATCGAGCACCCGCTGCAGGAACCCCTGGTTGGCGTCGAACGTCGCCAGCGTCTCCCCCGCAAGCCCGATGATGAAGTTCAAGCCGGGGAGGAGTTCGGGGACGCCGTGGGTCCGCTTTGCCCCGACGTCGTTTACGACCTCGATCGCGCGGAGGACATCGTCCGGCATGGCTTTCAGGTTGTTTGCGGCAACCACCCCCGGGTCGGCGGTCTCCATCCCGAAAGCCGCGGTGTCGCCAGGGGTGTGGCCGGCAACGATCGCCTCGAGCGCTGCCCGCGCCGCATCCTCGTGCCGGGCGATGGTGCCCGGGTTGATGTTGTCGATGTGCAGGGTTGCAAGGTCCGGGGCACTCGCCCGGATGGCGCTGAAGAGGTCCTCGAGCACCTCCGGGCGCGGGACCGGGAACTCCCCGCCGGGGCTCTGGTAGGCGAGGAGATCCGGCTGCCGGCCGAGCCTGAAGTGGCGGGCGCCAGCCGCACGGAGCGCTGCCACCTCCTCCGCGATCCCCTCGATGCTCCGGTAGCGCGGGAGCCCGTAAAAGGGCTCGGTGCAGAAGGAGCACCCTCCGACCGTCGCCCGCGAACACCCGGTCGCGGTCTCGAGTTCGCACATCACGTACGGGAATGCCGGGTGCTCGCTGATGATGCCAGCGCCGGCCACGCACCAGGGGTCGGTCAGGGAGTAGTCGCCCGCCCCGGCGGGTTTTCCCCCTGAGAGCCAGGCATCCAGCGCGACCGCGGGCGACCCCGAGAGCGTGACGTCGAACCCGGCAATTGCCTGCCGGATCGCCTTCCTCCCGCCTCCGGGAGCGTAGCCGAAGGCTATCGGGCCACCGACTGCGGTGGTCGGGACCCGGAGCAGGGTTCCGAGCTGCTGGACCTCGGTCAGGGTCGCAGGTTTCCCCCCGATGTAGGCACCGGGCACAGTCATGCCGGCGATCATCACCACGAGGTCGCCGCGGCCGGTCCCGGCAACGAGCGAGGGGTCGGACCGGACCTGGTCGATGGTGACGTAACGGGGTGCGTAGCCGTGGACGGAGAGGACGCCGGCGACCTCTCTCACGTAGGGGGAGATGTAGGGTGCGACACCGAGGCATGCGGGTTCGTCGACATAGCCGTCGATGATGAGGGCGTTAGAGGTCATGCCCGATCAGGCGCAGGAGTTCCCCCGCCCAGAAGAGTTTTCCCCGCTTGACCGGATCGACGTTCCTGTCGGTGAGGTCGAACCCGATGATCCGGATCTGCGCCGCCCCGAGTTCGTCGGCGGCAAAGGCCGCCCGGTCGCCGTCGGTGAACCCGCCGAAGTTGTGGACCGACGGAAGGGGAGCTGCCTGGGTGGTGGCGACGAGCGGGCCCGTGAGGAGGGGGACCCAGTGGCGGAGAAGCGGAATGTTGTCGCCGTGGGCGTGCACGACCATCACCGTCCCCTGCCGGGAGAGGTCGACGAAGAGGTCGGTCGCCCCGTC